>Ga0209777_10000550_pt1 | contig 60859 bp, 53 predicted proteins | sample FrelakmetHBP12HB_FD_187147 | JGI IMG/M metagenome (GOLD analysis project Ga0209777, IMG submission 187147) | Freshwater lake sediment microbial communities from the University of Notre Dame, USA, for methane emissions studies -HBP12 HB (SPAdes)... | ecosystem: Environmental > Aquatic >...
CCGGATATAAGGGATCCGATTATTCTGAAATATCAATTCCGAATACGATTGACGGACTCCCGGTAAGAACTATTGCCGATGGTGCACTTGCGTACAGACATTTAAAGAGCATAATTATCCCAAACAGTGTAACTTATATAGGGTTCTATTCGTTCGGAGGAAACAATTTCTCCACTATAACTATACCATCAAGTGTAGAGTTCCTCGGAACGAACGTTGTCGGAGGAAATCCTGATCTAACCAGTATCAACGTTGAATCAAATAATGAACATTATTTAAGTATGGATGGTGTATTATTCAATAAAGCACGGACGATTCTACTTGCATATCCAGCTGCAAACTCTAGGACTAGTTATATTATTCCGGACGGAGTAGTTTCAACTGACTATCAAGTGGGACAAAACGCATTGTATCTAACCAATATTATTTTCCCGGCAAGTATAACTACAATCGGATTCGGGAACTTCTCGGGTAATCATAACCTAATCAGCGCGTCATTTATGGGGAACGCGCCATCGTGGGCAGCGTATATATTTTATGCGGCCTCACCGGAATTAAAAATCTACTATCCGGCAACCGCAACTGGTTGGACTACTCCGACTTGGAACGGGTATACAACGGTCCCGGTTTAATTTTCTCGGAAATAAAATTTCCGGATGATATTTATTAACGAAATATTCCTCTATGTCAGCACCAAAACATATCACCGAGTTACTAAATAAAATATTATCCGAATCACCGGATCGGCCGCTTCGTGGAGCATATGACTGCGAAGCTGAAGCCGATGATAAACTCGAATCGATTGGACTGGATCCAAAAACGATTAAGCAATTACGTTGGTCCGATGAAGAAGCGGTTACCTTTGCAGTTGATGCTAAATATCACGTTGTTATGTGGGTGGCAAATAGTGCAGATCAACGTGCGTTTCAACACGCGGATATGGATGATCTTTTTACTGGTGGATTGCGTGACGCAAAAATTGATAAGGGAGTTAGTGGAATGGATTGGAATAAATATAAAATTTTAGCTAGATGGCACAAAGATTTTTTTAATTCCGGAGAACGTGCAAATGCAAACATGATGATGGGGAGATTGTGGAGAAAAAATAGATTTGTTTCTTTCTGGAATCGGAAGGCCGATGTTATGAAGGAGTGGAGAGTAATTGAAGATTTTATTGTAAATTTAGGAATTGATCCACGAAAATGTATATATGAATTTATTGATAAATTGGATGTTGAATTATATGGTGAGTTAAAAGATAAGGATTCAATTTCAACAAAAAAAATGTCTCCGGGAGAATTGTCCGCGTTGCATACTAACACCGACGGCGGAATTGAAAAGAAAAAAGCTCTAGGTAATATTGGAAAATATAGATCAGCACAAAGTCAATATTCTCGAATTGGAGACGGAACACTTAAGCTTGGTAATTTATTAAAAGAAGATCCGGATAAAATTAAAACCGACGATGGGCAATGGGAATTTACGGATATTGACGCGGTCACATTTATATATCGAGTACAAGACGCATTGTTATTCAAAGTCAGAACCGGACAGGGTTGGGACGATAAATCTAAAATGTTTCATTCCGATTTATTAGGATTATTTTCCAGTATAGGAAATGTATTTAAGCATGACTCAATTGATACGGAGGAAGGTGATAATGAAAAAATAAGAACTGTGTATCAATTCAACGAATATTCCGATATAATGGGACTTGATATCACGTGGGACGACCGGGGCGGTTTGATTCACGTCGGAAATAATAAAACCATTCAATGTTTTGGCGATACGAATAAAACTATAAAATTTTTTGAATCGTTGGCAACCAATGATCCCGATGAAATTATATGTTCAAGTTTTCGAATGAAATATTCTTCCATTGGTATAATGGGAAGATATTGGGAAGACACCGAGGTTTCATCATTTTGGTTAAATAAACGAGATCTCGGACGATTGATTGCTAAAGGATCGATGGATGCATATTTCGAATATATGGGAATTGATACAGAAAATGCAAAACTTAATACCATAGAACGAAACGCTGGAATTTTTAGCGTTAAAGATGCACTGCAAGCCGCGACCGGTAAGGCAACTATATCGAAAAAAGATATGACCGACATCATGTCCCGAAAACATCTAGGAAAAGGAAATAAAAATATCGCAGGAGATAAAGACGAAACCGATGTCGCCGCGGAGAAGAAACGACGTGAAGATAATTATGAACTTTGGCAGAGCACTCCACATATTCGTAAAAAAGACGCAGCATATAATAATTTATTACCTGCACTGGAAGAATTGAATGTACTTCACGAAAATCCGGACACTGTAATGGATCCAAATGGTAGCGGACGAACTTTATGTAAATGGTATGATGGAAGTGCTAACGCATTTTTTGCATTCCCAAATCTTAGTGCAATTTTACCAACCGAACCACATGATGTTCTATGGCGTGGAATTAGACAATGTTATCGTGAACAAAGTCTCGAACCATTGGATAGAAACTCAGATTATTCCGACATGAAATTTAGTTCTATTCCAGAAGCACTTGAGCAATTGAAACCGACTTCATTTCTGGGAAAACAAATTTCGTTGGATTTGGAAAATAAACTTGGTGATATTCGGAACAGTATTCCGAATACATTGGTTGGAAGAATTTGGACAAATAAAAAAGTAATTTCGTTCTGGAATAAACGATCTGATGTATTGGCCCGTTGGAAAAATATAGAGGAGATGTTTAATTCCGATATTGGAAAACGGAATTTTGGAAAGTTGGAAGATTATCAAATTGATTGGATCGAACGTGACCACGACGGTAGAGATATGACGCCGACAAGTAAAATTTCATCATCGGAGAAATCAGACGATCAATTGGGCTTCATAAAACAATTAATAGACGATCCAAACGAAGTTGACGACGAAACGCTAAATAAACTCAGAGAGAAATTACATTTACTTGATCCACGAGAGAAAAAGGAAGCAATGGAACTCCTTGGTATGACTACTCCACACAAAGCTGCCGTAATCGCGGATAAACTCGGTATGAGTGTCGCGGAATTTAATCACATCATGAAAGTAAACGAGTCGGCCATTCGGTTGAAAAATTTCGTTCCACGAAAATAACAAATTATTTGTATCCGGGAGTAAATATTGTCCGACAAATTCCACGAACATGAAACATTTTGTTCGGTTTATTTTGTACTATTTTCTTGACTAAGCACTTCAAATGTAAATATGCATGTGATAAACGAGAAACTGGTACGGTATGCTGCATATGTTAGTTTGATATTATTTAGTAGTATTCCCCTAAGTCGTCAATCGAATAATTATCATTGACATTCAATTAAAATCATACATATTATAATTATGAAAATAAAAATTCTTCCTGTAAATAAGCACTTAAAAAATCGAATCCATCAACATGGAGATGTTTGGGAGATCATAACTGAAGATTTAACGACCGGAAGAATTTTGGCACAATCCCAAAATCTGACGTTTTCTGGGAAGTGCGGAACAAAGGAACATGATCTACGTTGGGTGAGTCCGGGAGAGTTTGAACTAATTCCTTGACTTTTGTTTGTTTGTTGAATATCGTTATTAACCATGAAAAAATTAACGTTGGATCTGTCGATGTTATCCGTTGACGCTGTGCGATCAATTGAAGAAGTTTTGTTGATCGAACTTGAACGTTTGCGAGAAGATGCAAGTAACCCATCAAAAACCAGAGATCGACTTGTCGTTGAATTGGACAAACTTGAATCATATTTAGATGTTTGATTAATTTTATTGACATTTCATTTAAGTTAATTAACTTAGTTTGACATGACCACCGAAAAATTAACACTTGAACAACGCAGAAATTTTATCGAGTCTCTCGTAAAGCGGGGACGAAAAATTAAAATTCTATCGCTTGATCGAGACTCTGGAATTTCTCTTGAACCAACCGACAATGATATCCACGATGAATTGGAAACTTTAATTGCATTCAAAACGGATTCCAATCGTGAAATGGAATGTGAACGATTTGACGATGTCATTGAAAAAACCGAGGAATAATATGACTCGTTTAAATGCGTTAATTCAATTGATAGATAGTTATTTAGAAAATCTATCGGAAACCGATTTATATAAAGTACTGGATTTATTGAGAAATACGGACGAACAGCGTACCGTCAATAAAATTACCAGTAAAGTTAATGCTCCACTTGGATATTCATCTGATAATATTAAATATACCGGATCAGATCCATATATCGATTCTATAGTATCAAAAATTGAATCCCAAAATTTAAATACCGCACATTATGGCATATTAATATCGACGCTTAGCAATCCCCATAACAATCATCTCTATATCCAAGTGAATTTTGGAGTGGTAAATAAATTTGACGCACAACTATCGGTTTGGAACGTCAATAATTCTTATAAATTAAAACTTATACATGAAGAATTTACGAGTAGTAAAGATAATACATTTTACCCGCTAACCGTGGATGACGGCTTGACACGGTTAGCGTCAACATACAACATACTGGCCGGAGATAAGTAATACAGATACATAATATGAGTCAAGATAGAACATACGCAACGGAATCAATTGAATCGTTTGGTGAATCATTTGCGGTATTCCGTAATGGTTTCCGAGTTTCTGATTCCATTTATCCCTCCTCGTTTTACGCACAAGATGAGTTGGACTATTGGCGAGGAATCATTCGAAATTGGCCGGACGGATCCAGAATTGAAATTCGCAAACTACATTCCCGAGTATCACGTTAAACTATGAAAACTAAAGGTCTCAGACAGAGAATTTCCGAATCGGAATCTATTAGTAATGTCGATTTTCTCATGACGGAAGGAAAGAAATTTGACATGGCAAGTGATTCGACTCGGCGAGCGTGGAAATCTACCGCTAATAAACGTCGAGCAAAATTATCCGGAACATCTCCGCCAATTTCATCAGTCGAAGTTGATGTGGAAACGGAACTTCCATCGGCGGCAAAAAAGCGTAAAGTAAAGAGGAAGAGTTAATTATTCGGGGGAAGCAATGTTTTGCTTCCCCTTTTTATATTTATCAGCGTGAATATAGAAATAACAGAAAAAGAAGCAGTCACGCGGGCATCACGTGGACAGTTAACGATCTGTGCGATGTGCTATGACATACGAGGAAAAATCGTAATGATTGAATATGATGAATCAAAAAAATTAGGTATCGTCCGCAATTTCTGCGAAGAATGTCTTAGTTCGCAGAAGGGATGTCGGTCGTGCTCTTCCCGCCGATAATGGTCGATAACCATTTAGGAGAAGTGTGTGGACAGGTTGATTGTGGTAAATATAACTTTCCAACTGAACATCCACATACTCCACATTTCCCAGTATTCAAAAACGCATCAGGTTTCCAATATTCACACGCTTTACAAAATTGAAGTCTACGTTGGAATGTTTCCGGGTCCACGCGTTGAAATCCAGACTGAGCCCAACCTCCTATAGCTGATGCGAAATTTTTTGCCTTTTGTAGCATATCTGCTTCCGGAATGTTTTTGTCCATGATAGTTATGTTCGTTACGATACTTATCCATAAATATTCGGTTAACAAATGAAGACATCAAAAAAAAATAATTTATCACCGACAATGATAAATCTTCCATCTAATAATGTTGATATGGAAAAATTTATAATCGACAACCGGGATTATTTGTACCAGAATATTATTGATAATATTGAATATGCTCTCAATTCTAAACAAGTAATGGCAAAAATATTTGAATTTGAAAATTCTCCCTTTGTAATTTTTATCGAACATAAAAATTTCCGTGAAAATTTAGAACATATATTCGACGAAAGTTTAAAATTTGAAAAATATGAATTATGTGCAAAAATAAAAAATTTGTTAGTAAGATTAGATAAACCACACTACATTAAGAGTTATAAAAAAATCAATATATTATAATATGTCAAAAAAATCTCGTCTGAAAAAGGAAATTGATGGAATTCTGGATGCAAATGCAGAATCTCTCAAAAAAAAGGACACTAGTCCAGTAGTTCACCAAAAGTCGAAACTAAAAAATGAATTAAATATTTTTCACAGAGAGTTAACTCAAAATCAACAGGCGTTTTTATCAATGGCACTCGATAAAAATGTTAAGATGATTGTCATTTCTGGGCCGGCCGGAACAGCGAAAACTTTTAGTTGCGTATTGGCCGCATTAGAATTACTGTCAGCAAAACGAGTGAGTGACATTATTTATGTAAGAAGCATTGTGGAAAGTTCAGATGCCAAAATGGGATTTTTACCGGGAGAAAGTGCCGATAAATTTGCACCATACCGTCAACCGTTGATGGATAAAGTTGGAGAGCTTTTGTCACCGACAGAATCCAAAATGCTGGAAACGGAGAATAGACTACAGGGATTGCCCGTTGGATTTTTGCGCGGATTAAACTGGAACGCAAACGTGATCATCGCTGATGAAGCTCAGAACATGACAAAAAAGGAATTGGTCACTGTTATGACTCGCGTCGGAGAATTTAGTAAATTATTTGTAATCGGTGATCCGGAACAATCAGACATTGGCTGTAAATCTGGATTTCAGGAAGTATACGATTTATTTAATGACGATGAAAGTCGTGAAAATGGAATCTATACATTTCAATTTACTGACGATGATATTGTTAGAAGTAAATTGGTACAGTTTATTTCAAAAAAAATCAAGAAACCTAAATTAGATTATACTTATAGACATAATGGCTAATCAGAAGATTTCAGACTTTCGTCGGTTAACGGCAACTCAACTAGCACCGGGAGATTTGTTCCCAGTTATAGATGTGAGCGAACCAACCACTCCAACGGGAGAAACTAAGTCTGTAAATGCAAATGAATTAGCACAGTATATTCTAAATAATTATGCAGCGACTGGAAGTAGATTTATTGTTAGATATTCTTCCAGTTTTTCCAACTATCTAGGTGGTGGAGCAAACATTTTGCCCACCAACTACGTGTTGACAAATGTTGTAGTTGAAACTTCAGGGAATCCTATCGTTTCAATTGGAACCAGTAACAACATTGCTCCACCATATGCTAGTATAACAGGATCGTGGAACGACAATCGAGTATATCCAACTCAAGCATCATATGATGTAAATTATCTGGAAGTTTCAACGTATGGAGCGGTTCATCCACTTAGGACTGTTTGGGTCCAATTTTATAGCGGAAGCGACTGTCCATGTGAATTTAGTTTTGAAGGTTTTACCCGATAATATTTATGCCACAAGGACTACCCGGATTTTTTGAACCAGAGGGCCATGTTTATGGTAAATCTGGAGAATTATATAGAAGTCAAACTTCACTATATATAAAAACTTCACATGACACATTAAACGTTGGATGGACATATATAACAGGATCATTGGTGTTCATTACTCCGACGCCTACTCCGACCGTTACTGCTACGCCTACACCAACAATAACTCCGACATTTACGCCGACACAAACATTGACGCCGACCGTAAATCCGACGTCTACCCCGACTCCGACAATAACCCAAACTCCATCGTTTGCTGGATTATACGGAACATATTTTTCGAATACAACTTACGGCGGATCTAATTTTTATAACAATCCGTCTGTACCATCTATAAATTTTGATTATAGTACTCCAGCAGGTCCGCCCGGGGTTCCTGATCCAAATTCGTGGTCCGTAATATTTTCCGGTTCAATATTCGTAGCATCTACAGATAATTATGACTTTCAATTTACATCGGATGACCGTGGTAATTTATTCATCGATGGATCCGAATTAATAGCCGAAACTTCTACCGGAACAGCAACCAATATATTATTGTCTGTCGGTTGGCACTCATTTGGATTTAAATTTAAACAATTGACGGCTGGTCACGCTGCAAGTACAATAAATTGGAAAAAAACATCGGGGGTAGTATATTCGGTTATTACACAATTTGGAAATCCGTATGGTCCAATTACGCCAGCAATAACTCCGACACCGACGCCGGCAATTACAACAACTCCGACACCGACAATTACAGCAACTCCAACTATAGTATGTGATTTATATTCCGTGTGGCCAGAATCTATGTACACTAATCCACCATTCAATACTGTTATCTTATATCAAGCAGGCGTTTCTTATATAGATTGCGCTGGTTCTGCTGCCACTGCTGGGTGTGGATATACGGTACCGGGTGGTGGTACGCCGTGTGACGGATTGGCTATATGCGTACATCCCGGTACTACACCGGTCGTAACTCTCGGCGGAATCACGTTAAGTTCAACGTGTACTGGAAATCCACATCCAATAGAACACGTTGGCGAACACCCAACGTGGACACTTGGATAATTTCACATGATCCGGTAGATTTTCGGATACGAAATACAACGATAATTCGTAAGCCACCAATTGGATAAAGATCAAGGAGTAGTTCGCTGGATAATAATTTATGTCAAAAATATTCATTCAAATCGCAGCATATCGCGATCCACTATTAGTTCCTACAATAAAAGATTGTATAGATAATGCGGATCATCCAGAAAATCTCCATTTTTGTATTGCTTGGCAACATGGACCGGACGATACATTGGGAGAATTTACCACCGATCCACGTATAACTGTAATTGATATTCCATATCAGAAAAGTAAGGGTGCATGTTGGGCACGAAACCAAATACAACAACGATACAATGGAGAAGAATATACCTTGCAATTAGATTCACACCACCGATTCGCGAAGCATTGGGACGTGGAATGTATTGGTATGTTGAATCAATTAAAATCGGAAGGACACGCTAAACCTTTACTGACGAGTTACATTCCTTCATTTGATCCAGAAAATGATCCAGCTGCAAGAATTCAAATTCCATGGAAAATGGATTTTGATCGATTTATTCCAGAAGGTGCTATTTTCTTTTTACCAGCATCAATCGACGAGTATAAAACGTTGACATCTCCTGTTCCGGCAAGATTTTATTCTGCTCATTTTTGTTTCACACTTGGACAATTCTGCACAGAAGTTCAACATGATCCAAATTATTATTTTCATGGCGAAGAAATCAGTGTTGCTGTCAGAGCATTCACACATGGATATGATTTATTTCATCCACATAAAGTACTAGCGTGGCATGAATATACACGTAAAGGGCGAAGCAAACATTGGGACGATCATACCGGAGCAACAAAGAATCAACACGACGACAATAAAGATTGGGGACAAAGAAATTCCGACTGTCACAAAAGAAATAGATGTCTATTTTCAATGGACGGAGAAAAATATGAATCTATTGACTGGGGGAAATATGGATTTGGAAATGTAAGAACATTACGAGATTATGAAAAATATTCGGGCATCAATTTTAAAAAACGAGCAGTCCAAAAATATACAGTTGATAGACAATATCCACCAAATAAATTTTGGGAATATAAAACGGAAGACGACTGGGAAAAATCATTTTTATCAATTTTTAAACACTGCATAGATTTGCAGATCGACAAATTTAAACTTACCGATTATGACTTCTGGTGTGTGGCGTTCGAAAAGTCGGACGGAAGTTTAATCAAACGAATGGACGCGAATGAGACCGAAATTTCTCAATTATTATCCGATGCTAGAAATCCGGCAGGAGATAAATACATAAAACTTTGGCGAGAATTTACAAGCGAAGAAAAACCGCACCATTGGGTAGTTTGGCCACACAGCAAGTCCATTGGTTGGGGAGAAAGAATCACTGGAAATTTATGATTGATAAATGTTTTTATATTAATCTGGATAGACGAGTTGACCGACGAAAATACATCGAATCCGAGTTAAGTAAAAGTAAAATTTTATCATCAATTTGTAGTAGATTTTCGGCAATTGATGGATCCCAAATTCATCCCAGATCAATTGAACATGGAATTTTAACTGAGAATGCAATCGATGATGTATTGCAAGAAACTACTCCATCGTGGGGATTGTCCATAACACAAGGTGGACTTGGTATAATATTAAGCTATTTAAAACTGTTCAAATTGATTTCGGATAGTAATTCGCCGTGTGTAACCATTGAAGATGATGTGGAATTGGCAAATAATTTCGACGAAAAATTCACAAAAATTATAAACGATCTTCCTGTAGATTTTGATATTTGCTATTTAGGATATGGTGACACGAATATAGAGACTAGAAAATATTCTCCGATATTATCAATTCCAATCGGAAGAGTTGTATGTTTACCGGGACTAATAATTTCACCAAATGGAGCAAAAAAATTGTTATCTATATGCAAAAATTTAGATAATCAAATTGACACCGCAATTTCCACAAAATTCAATGAATTGAACGTGTTTGTCGTTAACGATCAAATTGTTAAAATAAAAAATGCATTATCATCCGATATCCAAGGAGATGTAAATTGTCGTAAAAAATATAAACGACAAAATTATATATTTTCTACGTTGGCAATTGGTGATATAGCAGTAAAAAACGCAACTCTATTGTCCCGAGACTTGAAATATTTCGATCAAAAAATAATTGTTGTTACTGATAACCCGACACAATTTGAATCACAGTCAAATGTTATCGTGGTAGAACATCGGCCGAAAAAATTTTCATATAACGATAAACTTATTTGTATACGAGAAGGACTGTCCCGAGAAGATGCTGTTGTATGCATAGATTCGGATTGTCGAATATTATATAAAACATTTAAAAATGCTACATCAAAAATGTCATTGATAATTTCTCCGGGATTCCATCCGAGTTGGGATTGGGGAAAAATATGCCGGCCGGGAAATAAATTTTTTAATAGCGAAGATGTTACCGGTAGAGTTTCTGGATATGGAGAATTGGCATTGAAATTGTGCACGAAACTCGATATAAATTATTTAGAATCATATCATTATCAGGAAGGAATAGTTGTCGTGTGCAAAGATGGGGGAAAAGAAACTACGTTTATTGACACGTGGTCTGTATTAGCAACCAATTTAGATAATCATGAAGTCATAAATAACTCCTCGCGAATTGGTATCGGAGAAGGTAATTTAATTGGATTGGCATTAACAAAAAGTGGTATGAAAATAAATTCCACCGAAATATGTAACATATTGGGGGAAAATATTAAATATAATTTTTATGGATCTAACCGAGAAGATCAATTACGAAAATTTCTAGATAGAAAAATTGTCCAATCTTCTACTATACAAGACATATTATCAAAAACTATATATGTCGAATTTAATTCCGTAACCGTTAAATTAGAATTTACCGTTGGAGACTTGGATGATGTAACGCGAATTTTAACGTATAAATGGAATCAAAATAATGTAGTAGAATTTTTGGACCACGAATTTAATGTCAACGGAAATATATTTCATTTCCAAAGCGATAAAACGGGAGAATTTTACTTTAAAAAATCAGAAGAATTAAAAATATATCATACATATTGTTGGTACGGAAACGTTAATTGGAAATTAATACATGAATAATTCGTTTGCATTTTGTACAATAACATACGGAGATAAATATATCAGCCTAGGCGATGAGATTATAAATCAACTGACATCGCTTGGATATACATTTTATGTTTTGACGACCGACGTTGCTAGATATAAAAACAATAAAAACGTCATTGCAATTCAATATAACCATCCATATTTTTCATTTCATCAAAAACGGGTAATTGTTAGAGAATGTCTAAAGTCATTCGATTCTGCCATTTTCTTGGATGCTGACGTATTTTTATTAAATGAATCAATTGATCTATCTAATTTTTCCAATGCTTTACCCGGATTGCATATTTTTGCTACATTTGGAAATATTGGACATACGTTTTTAAATTCCGATATCAATAAATGTGAAAAATTAGAATATAGAAATACCAAATATGGAGAACGTGGCCGCAAAATATTGGAATCTCTAAATCTCGACTATAAAAAAAATTATCACAATTTAAACGAGTTGGATTATTTGGAACATTATCTGGAGGGGAAATGGATTTTAAAAAAAGACGATGGAAAAGAATTATTATTTTTAGATATTTGGGATTCTTTGGTTGATATCTGCGAAAAAATAGACATTGAACTTGGATTTTTTAATACTATAGGAGCGGGAGAAGGAGCAGTAATGTCGATTGCTGCACATAATTCAAATATAAAAATTTATTGTGGTGGAAATTTGACATATAGTATCAATACAAATTTCATATCAAATTATCGGGAGAAATGCAACGGAACGAAACCTTGGAATATAGCTGGATGAACATGAATAATATTGAAATACACACATTAATTTGCAAAAAAGATATCATACTTGCGATTAATAATTTTAAATCGTTATGTAAATTTGAAGAATTTTCTTCAATTCCAATATTTTTGCACGATGATGGATCGTTGAATTTGACCGACAAAGAAATTTTATCATCGTCAATCGCAAATTCTACGATCATAGACCGGAAAATTGCGGACGTTGAAATTGCAAATCATTTATCTAAACACCCAATGTGTAATAAATTTCGCTTAATTGATAGTCACATTCATTTATGGCACAAAATTAAATTATTTGACTATTTCTTTTTCTCGAAAACCAAAAAAGTTCTGGGGATGGATACCGATCTATTATTCATGCGAAAACCGGAAGAAGTGTTAAAATTTTTACGAGAAGATGTTCCATTTTATTTTCCAGACATTCAGAGTGCGTACTGTTTTAATGATCCAAAGACAGAAATTACAACAATTGATAAAGTTAATACCGGATTAATATATATTCCATCCGAAAAATTCTATAACCTAGATTCAATTGAACATGCGTTGACGAATTTATTACGCGGAGATATAAATTATTTCCCGTCATGGATTGAACAGTCGGCATTTGCACACATGTTTCATGAAAACGGAAAATATAAAGTTTTGTCGCCGAGTAAGTATAAAATTCCATATTTTCAGCAGGTTGACATTGAAACAATTGAATGTTTACATTTTGTTAGTTATCCCGCTGTACGAGAATTGTACGAAACATATACTAAATATTTGAGTCTACATACCGGAAAAGAAACATATAATAAAAATTTCATCGTTGAATTTGATGGGAAACGTATTCCTCTTCAATTAACATTACGAAAAGATGAAAATGCATATGTTTTTTCATACGTGTGGGACATCGCGTCCACAAATCAGCCAGCTTTGGATCATCATTTTAGATTAGAAATTCCAAACGTCGATTCCGTTGTGTATAAATTTCAATCAAATCGTACTGGCTTCTTTTTTATGAGTCCAACTACACAATCGATAACGGTTTTTCATACATATGATTGGTATGGTAAAACCGATTGGAAAATTCTAGACATCATTCAAACGTAAGCAAAATTGTTGACAGTTGGTTGGTTGTATGTATCATCCGTACATATGTCACGACCAAAAATTCATTACGGCTCCGAATTAACAGAAACTCAAATTTCTGAAAATTATGAAATGTTTATTTCATATTTAAAAGAAGTTTTTTCCGGAAAGCGACTAGATGGCCTTCTTGAAATGTATAAAGAAGAAAATCTCGGAACTCAGTTAGCGTTGGCACCAGCTGCTGGCAAGGTTCATTTCCATTATGCTCACACTGGAGGGTACATTCAACACATTTTTAATGTAGATCGAGCTTCTGCTGGCGCAATGAAATTATACGAAGCAATGTCTGGTACAATCGATTGGTCCGAGGAAGAACGTATATTTTCCGCATTACATCACGATTTGGGGAAATTGGGAGACGAAACTGGGCCATATTATGTTCCTCAGCACGAATCTTGGGCAATTGAAAAACGCGGAGAAGTTTTTAAACACAATTCGAAAAATCAATTTTGGAACGTTACCGATAGAGCATTGTACAATTTACAAAAATATGGAGTGGTAGTTACATGGAAGGAGACACTTGCAATTAAGTTGTCTGATGGATTATATGACGAGAGTAATGCTACATATCTGAAGACATTCAATCCAGATAACGCACTCCGAACCAATCTACCATATATCATTCATAGCGGAGATTTTCTTGCTTGCCACGCCGAATATGATCAATGGAAACGAGAACAATGAATATCCAATTAGAAACTCGGGAATTTGATCTAACCGAAAAGTCCAAAAAAATTGAAGATGGTTGGACAATTGGCAAATCACAAGAAATTCAATTGTGGTTTAATTTTTTTGAGACATCGAATGACAATATGTCCAATTCGGATGAGACAAATCGTCACAGTTAAAATATAAACAATTTAAATAACTTATTCATGTTCAATGTATTACGTTAATTAATGCCGTGGTATGAAAAATGAATATAACAATTTCATTGGTGCTCAAATCCGAGGCCAATAACAAGAAAGAACAAAACATATGACATGGCTAACAACAAATGGTAATATTGATGAAATTAATCGGTGGCTTTCATCGGCTCACCGAGATCTGGAAAAATTCGGAGGAAATTATAGTGGTTATCCTCGGGTTGATGTTATAGAATATTCAGATAAAATAACATTGGAAGCTGAATTACACGGGCTAGAACGTGGAGATGTGAGCGTCGAAGTAAATAATAACATATTATCCGTCCGGGGAGGTAGAAAAACAAAAGAACTCCCCAAGGATGGAAAATATCTATATAAAGAAATTAAGAGGTCCTCATTTGAACGAACGTGGGATCTAGACAACACAATCGATCAATTGAAAATTACCGCAACATTTGAAAACGGAAAACTTTTAGTTGTACTACCAAAAGCAACGGAAAAGAAACCGACCAAAATTAAGGTGCTTTAACAATTGATCACGAGAACTCTCCCATTGGATAAACGTCCGATGGGAGAAGTTTTTGTTGAGATTGACTTCATTGGATAGAACGTGTGAAATTTCACAAAAAACAAATCACCAAAATAGATAATATTAAATAACAGTTTTCAGCGAAAAAATATAAAGATATATCATAGAAAGAAATATGACAAAAACAAATACTAAATATGTGCTAGGAATTGATCTTGGTACAACTAATTCATGTTCCGCAATTTATCAAAACGGCGAACCAGTTGTTATCACAAACGCTGAAGGTAGTAGAACTACCCCATCAATTGTAGCATTTACTAAAACTGGAGAACGCGTCGTTGGACAAGCCGCAAAGCGGCAATCCGTTACAAATCCAAAAAATACCATATCTTCGGTAAAACGGTTGATTGGTCGCAAGTTTTCCGAGGTTCAGAATGAGATCAAGTCATTACCATATCTAGTAATCGAGGGTCCAAATGGAGACGCATGGGTATCAGTTATAGTGAACGGAAAGGAAGAGAGATTTGCCCCGCAGCAGATTTCAGCGTTCATTCTTGGAAAGCTCAAGACCGACGCTGAAGCTTTCCTCGGCGAATCAGTAACCCAAGCAGTCATAACTGTTCCTGCATATTTCAATGACGCACAACGCCAAGCCACAAAAGATGCCGGAGCTATCGCGGGTCTAAATGTTCTTCGCATTGTTAACGAACCAACGGCAGCTGCATTGGCATATGGATTGGATCGTAAGAAGGACGAAAAAGTCGCGGTGTTTGATTTAGGCGGAGGCACATTCGACTGTACTGTACTCGAAATTGGAGAGGGAGTGTTCGAAGTGAAAAGTACAAATGGAGACACACATCTTGGTGGCGACGATTGGGATCAAGCTCTCGTAAAATACATGATAGATACATTTAAACAACGAGAGGGAGTCGATCTGTCAACGGATTCTATGGCGTTGCAGCGTATTCGAGAGGAAGCTGAAAAATCTAAGATAGCACTATCATCATCTCAACAATATGATGTTAATTTGCCATTCATAACTGCAACGGCCGATGGACCAAAACACTTTAATGTTTCGTTGACGAGAGCTAAATTAGAACAAATATGTGACGGATTGTTTGAGAAATTACGTCAACCATACGAAAACTGCTTACGTGATGCCGGGATCGCCGCAGCCGAATTAGATGAACTCGTGTTGGTCGGTGGTATGACGCGTATGCCAAGAATCGTAGAAATTGCCAAGAAGTTTGCGAACAGAACTCCACATCAAGGCGTCAATCCAGATGAAGTAGTCGCAGTTGGTGCGGCGGTTCAAGGTGGAGTATTAAAAGGTGAAGTTAGCGATCTACTTCTATTGGACGTTACTCCTTTAACATTATCAATCGAAACCGCGGGCGGAATTTCCACGCCAATGATTCCACGTAACACGACAATCCCAACCAAGAAGTCACAAACATTTTCGACATATTCAGATAGTCAACCGAAGGTCGAAATTATTGTATTACAAGGGGAACGTCCGTTGGCAAGTGGAAATAAAACGTTGGGTAGATTTATGTTAGAAGGCATTCCACCAGCTCCCCGTGGAACTCCACAAATTGAAGTATCATTTGATATTGACGCAAATGGTATTTTACACGTATCAGCAAAAGACATGGGAACCGGAAAAGAACAATCGGTTCGTATAACAAACTCATCCGGGCTAAGTAAGGATGAAATTGAACAGATGAAACGTGACGCAGAATTAAATGCAGACAAGGATAAAATTATTGCCGAGGGTAAAGAAGTTAAAAATCAATTGGATGGACTGATTTATCGATGGGAAAAACTTATATCAGACGAAAAAACCGAAGAAAGTTTGAAAGCCCAAATTCAGATGGCAATAGATTCAGCGAAGAAAGTTTTGGAAACTGATGATTTAGAACAGATGAAGAAAACGGTTGTAGAATTAAATAAACTGGGAGAAACGTTCTACCAAAAATCGAAACAAAAAGATCCGAATATTATTGACGCGGAGTTCAGTAAGGAGTAATCTACGAACGGTTTCAAATGATTGGGTTGTTGAGTTGATCGGTTGTCCAACCATAAAATGGACTGGTGGAGGGGAATTGGGATTCCCCCATGAAATAGCCCCCAATGAAAATTGGGGGCTATTTTTTTGTACTTATTTGATAGTTATCGGGATGAAAACAAGTGAAAAAATATTTCCGGTAATACTCGGAATGTCTGCATTATTTGTTGCAACTATTGCAGCAATATTTTCTATTTTTGGTATTGGTATGTTATTTTCCGGTGCTAAAGTATCAGCGATGCTCATGGCCAGTGCATTGGAATTGGGTAAAGTCGTATCTACTACTTTTTTATATAGATACTGGAAACAATCGTCTGCATTTTTAAAGAGTTATTTTGTTGCGGCAATATTAATATTGATGTTAATAACTTCGACCGGCATATTTGGTTGGTTATCATCTGCATATCAATCGTCATCGATTCAATATGAAATTACACAGAAACAGATTGAGATATTGACATCAAGACGTGAAAGATTAGTCTCCGATTTGGTAGTAAACAAAAAACGAGCAGAATCGTTGTCTATTATAAGAGAGGAACAAGAAAATCGTTTCGGAGAAGTAATAAAAAATCCAGTGGTTAGTAGAAACCCGACACAATTGAGACAAATACAGGAACAAAATCTACAATTAATAAAAGATACGGACATATCAATGTCGGACCTTCAACGAAAATACGATTCAACGTCACTGGAAATTTCCGATATTGACAATAAAATAAATGATATTAATTTAAATGCAGTAAAATCCAAAGACATCATCACATTTAAATTTGTGTCGGATGCTCTAGGATTGAGTATGACGACAACTGTTAAATGGTTTATCGTAGTAATTATTATAGTATTTGATCCTCTGGCAGTATGTTTAATTTTGGCATATAACGTGGCAATCGTTAATACAAAAGCCGATAATTCCACGAATACCAAAATCGAAAAAATTATTCCGCAGGTATTGGAAACGAACAAACAAGTAGAACCAAAATTCACGGAAACCATTATTCAACTAAAACCGGAAAACACTCAACCTGAAAAAAAAATACCAACTGAAGACGTGAAGATAATTTCTACAACACCTCAGACCAGAACAATGCATCCATCGGAATATTATAATGCACCAAGAATGTGATTTTTAGTAGTTGACATGTAACCGGAATCGGTCGATAATATTGAGAGTAATATAATCATGCCAACTAAAATTATTCGTGATAAAGAGTTTTTACACAAACAATCGAGTCCAGTTTTATCAATTCAAGAAGGGGAAGATATTGCGAAAAAATTATTAAACGTTTTACGTAATGATTTTCCGCGTGAATTGGGACTCTCAGCAAATCAACTTGGAATTCTGAAACGAGTATCCGTCATCTGTTTACCCGAACAGTCTCCATTGATTCTCATCAACCCAATAATCGTTGAGTCGAGTAAAGATACCGTTTTATATAACGAAGGATGTTTAAGTGTCCCCGGAAAAATAGCATTAACAACCAGAAATTTGAGTGTTCAAATTTCTACGTTAAATCACGCAAACATTTTGGAATTTGGTCCAGACACATTTCCAGTGACGAGTGAAAGTGTAAAAAATGATTTGGGGTTATTACGCTCGGTGTGCATTCAACATGAAATTAATCATCTCGACGGAAAGCTAATTACAGATCCGGGCGTTCGAACATTTTTTCCTCAACTAAAATCTGACTTAAAATATGGTAGAAACGACAAAGTTATGATAGAAAAAGATGGACAAACAAAATATTTGAAATATAAACTTGCAGTAAAACTAATAGAAACCGATAATTGGAAACTAATTTAACATATGAAACAATCTCAATTTGATGAATTTTTACAAGAAGTAAAAGAACTTCTCGATTATGCAATAGAATCTCGGTGTTGGACAAGTATAGAAGAAGTTCGTGAAATGATTTATGATGAACTAGGTGAAGAAATTTTTGTTGAAAATAAAGAGGACGAGGACGAATAATATGTTCATCGAAATATTATGCGGAGCGTTGGTCATTGTAGTTGTATTGATGGCATATATAATCTCCAACTTAAATAAAAAAATATCGATATATGAAACTTGGGTATATACATTTCAATCCGAAGTAAACCAAATGTATAATAGACTGAAGTCCGTCGATGAACGAAATCTATTCGAATCCGACGATGACGTTGGATTCGTTTTTAGCGAAATAGTAAGAATATCTAAGAATTTTAATGATACCATAAAATGATAATGTCCGGTCAACGATTATCGGACAGTATGAACTACGAGTTAAAAATTAAATAAAATGCGAAAATCCACAAAAACAAAAAAAAATAGTAAATTTCAATTGGTATCAAAAAATAAAACACGCAAGAAAAAATCGATTAAGTCGGAAATTAATATCGAGCAACCGATTCTAGTACAACCCATCATGGCAGATCCAACTGCTAAAGTAGCACCGACCATGTATTTTACTAATGATACGGAAAAGGCAATTGTGGAATACAATTCAACTGAAAATGTCAGATTGCGGGATCAAATATACAGAGAAAAAATACAGTATGCATTTGAAAAAATAGCAGAAAATGTATTCAACACATTCAAGTTCCCATTCAATGAAGTGGCAAAGATACGGGTCCAACAAGAAGCCATGACCCATATGGTAATGAATATACGGAAATATAATCCAGAAAAAGGAAAGGCATTTGGTTATTTTTCAATTGTTGCAAAAAATTGGTTTATTTTGGAGAACAATACTAATTATCGTAGATTTAAGAGACAAACTGAAATCATTGACTCTCCCGGATCGGCTGGCGAATTTGTTATAAAACCGAACCACGAAACACAAAATCATGATACGCGAGAATTTATTAAACAGTTGGTAATATATTGGGATTTGCACATGGATACTCTTTTCCCGAAAAAGAGAGACCAAAGTATAGCTGGGGCAGTTGTTGATATTTTTCGCTACAGTGACAGAATTGAAATGCTAAATAAAAAGGCTCTGTATTTATGCATTCGGGAGCATTCTGGATGTCATACGCAGCACATTACCAAGATAATTAATCGTATGTTATCAACATATAAGATGCTTAGGCGTGAGTATTTAGATACCGGATTAATAACCGGTGATTTTATGTCATACCAAAAGTAAAATATTTTTATATTTATCCTTTATGTCATATGATCCAAAATTTGAAATATATTCGGGAAAACCAATAGGTTCTTTATTTCAAGATATAGTAACAAACTCAGAAAATAAAAGAAATCAACTGGATATGTTAGTTGGCGATATCAGAGAAATGATAAAAACGCCGGAGAATGCGTTAATGATGGTTCCGTTAATACGTGATTATTTAGATGTTGGAATTAAAAATGACGAACAATTGGTAAAATTAGCCGCCGTGGTTCAACGATTATTAAATTCTGCCAATGAATCGTCGGATGGTTCCGGAGGATTTTCATTAAGCGAAGAAGAAAAAAAGCAATTAATGACTGAAATTGATAATACAGTAAAATCAATGACTGTAATTGAAAATAAAAAACTCCCGGAATTAAAATAACATGGCATTTTTTGATCGAATTCGTCGTAATGAACTTCCACTGAAACAAAGTGGTTTGCTCGCATCAAACCGAAAACTACTAGACCAAAAACCAGAAATTGTTAAATTTTACGAATTTGAAGCTGCTATAGTATTAGATGTTGTGTTGGATGAAACACATCCGATATTAACAAATAAAACAATAGTTGTAAACAATTATCACAAAAATTTGGATGGTACAAATCCAAAGAAAGACGACAAGAATTATGGGTGGATTGGGTGTATAAAATTTCGATTTATAAATACTGACGTCGGAGTTCCAAACAATCAACTTCGATGGGCGTTTCCATTGGAAAACACAGGAATGACTGAAATTCCTCTCGTTAATGAAACCGTATCGGTCGTTGAATATTTCGGAAATTTTTATTATACCCGTAAAATAAATCTAACGGGAGAAATTAATGCATCTGCTCAATTTACGTTGGAACCATATTATGGCAGTTCAGGTGAATCTGTGCGGGAGTTTGGAACTGTTGATGAATTTGTTGGAATAACATCCGAGGTGAATATTTCACCACAAGGTTCTGGAAAACTTGGAAAAATTTTCAAGTTCAATCCGTCGATTCGATCACTAAAGAGATATGAAGGTGATACTATAGTTGAGTCCAGATTTGGTTCATCCATTCGGTTCGGCGGGTATGGATCAGATAAATCAACAAATGAAGCAGATTCTGGATATGAGAATTACATGGTAGGTACGGGAAATCCGTGGATGTTAATTCGAAATCGTCAAGCGGACGCAGATTCATCAAATAACATAATAAAACATCCGAAAACATATGTAACCGAATCCATAAATAATGATGGGTCATCGATACATCTGACGTCCGGAAAGACCGAATCTGAATTTAAAACTACGTGTAAAAAGATAATGTTAAGAACGGATAGTACAGAAGAACAGTCAAATTTTTCCCCAGAGGGATTTACTTCGTTTAAATATCCAAAACTTGATGGGGATCAAATAATAATAAATAGCGACAGATTAATATTTCAATCTCGTGGGCAAGAATTTTTTCAATATGCAAAAAAAAGATTCTCAATCGTTACGGATGATGAATATACGGTTGATGCCCATAAACAAATTGTGCTAACAACAAATGGTCCGGCCACGATAAATTCACCATTGATATTTCTAGGTGAAGCAAATCAAACGGGAGAGCCCGCATTGTTGGGCCGCACAACAACTGATTGGATGATGGCGGTATGTGAGTGGTTATCTAACACATGCGATTGGCAAATAGAACTGTGCGACGAATGGTTAGCTAAACACGTTCACGATACATCAAAAGATCCAACGTCATCTCCTACGCCGGATTGGGTATCAAAAATGTCCGATCACGTCAGTGCAATGCAGCAGTTACAAACTCAAATTCAAGATCTCAAGAATATGGCCCCACAAAATATGAGTCAACGTGTATTTTTGGTTGGCGGTGGAACTGCTCCCGGATCTCCGGGTAAAGACTTAGCATCATGAGCATAACAATATCAGTTCCAAATATTACTGCTCCAGTTTCCGCTCCAGCAGTAAAAATGCCAGCAGTAAAAATGCCAACTCCCACAGCGAAGTTGTCGGCATTGACACGTGGCGCGTTACCGACACCAAAACTTGGATTGTTAGGACTCAATTCATCAATCGTTGGTCCAATGAGCATAAAAAACAGTATGATCAGTAAAATGCTCCCATCTCTGGCTGGGATGAAAATTCCAAAATTACCATCAATTCCAAAATTACCATCAATTCCAAAATTACCATCAATTCCAAAATTACCATCAATTCCAAAATTACCATCAATTCCAAAATTACCATCAATTCCAAAATTACCATCAATTCCAAAATTACCGGGAATTTCGGGAGCTAGTCAGGTTTCAACAAATATTGATTCCACAAAATCAACCATTTCAAGTAAAAATTCATTCGCATAATAAACAAACGATATTTATATATATGACTAAATCAGAATTAATTGAGAGTATTAGAGCAATCGTTAAAGAAGAAGTAAAAACTCAATTGCCGAATTTAATAGTTGAGCTTTTAACTGAAAAAGTTTCTACGAAAAAATCAAATATCACAGAATCTCGGAACACATCAACCAACACGTTGCAAGTTCCAACGAGAAAATCTACGCCGATCATAAATGTAAAAAATCCACTACTTCGATCCGCTTTAAGTGAAACTATTGGTGGAGTACCAACGGATCATGGATCTATTCCAATAGTTTCACAGGCAATTATATCAAAAGAATTAATTGCGGAAAATAAAGATGTTGCTGCTGTAGATAATGCGATGAAACGTGATTATCGTGGACTAATGAAAACGATGGATAGAAAACGTGGAACGCCATCCATGAATTTTCAAGCTCAAGTACCAACTTCATTCGACCAAGACCCAATATAATGGCAACATCAAAACAACAGCCGTATGGTATCACGTTGCCAATACAACACGGAGCAGGTGGATATTTTAATCAAAGTTATACTGTACTCGATCAGATTCGGAGTAATTTAATTAATCTCTTACAGACCAAAAAAGGAGAGCGACGAATGAATCCAACATTTGGATCGGATTTATATAAAATACTATTCGAATTTAACGTAGATGAGTTGGAACCAATAATTAATAGTACTATACGAGATGATATTCAGACTTGGCTTCCATATTTAACGGTACAAAATGTTGTAATCGACACAAGAAACGAATATCGTGATATTTATACCATACAAATTAAAATAACATTTACAGTTAATGGAATAGGTATAACCGAAGCACAAACCGTGAATTTTACAGTAGATAAACCAATTATATGACCGATACATCAAAATCTTTTCAACCCGGAAAAAAAGACATTAAATATCTCGGAAAAGATTTTGATGGACTAAAATCGTCATTATTGGAATTTGCGAAAACTTACTATCCAAATACATATAAGGATTTTGGTGAAGCATCTACCGGAATGATGTTTATTGATATGGCAGCATATGTTGGCGACGTATTGTCATATTACACCGATTATCAATTCAAAGAGTCATTGGCCATTACAGCGGAAGAGAGAAAAAATATAATTTCTCTTGCCAGATATATGGGATATAAACCAAAAGTATCAACTGCATCAGTTGGAACGTTGGATGTTTATCAATTGGTTCCAGCAATAAAAAACGACGATGGAACATTTTCTCCGGATTATAGATATGCACAAGTAATAAAACAAAACATGGAAGTTGCTGCGGATTCAAATGTAAATTTTATAACCGATGAACCGGTTGATTTCACATTAAATACCATAAATGATCCAACCGAAGTATCCGTGTTTCAACGAAATTCAAGTGGACAGCCGGAATTTTATGTACTGAAGAAAAATGTTTCAATTTCTTCCGGCACAATCACCGTAAAATCAATAAGCGTATCGGATGCTTCCCAATATTATTCGATAACGCTCGACGAAGATAATATAATTGGAATTGTGGATGTATATGATAGTGATGGAAATAGATGGTATGAATCGGACTATTTGTCACAAGATCTAGTTCCAATTCAAACCGAAAACATTGTAAAAAATGATTCCACGCTATCTCAATACAGAGATTCTGTTCCATTTTTATTGAAGTTCTTAAAGACGTCTCGTCGGTTTGTTACGTCGGTGGATGAATTTAATAAAACTACTCTCGAATTTGGATCGGGCGTTAACGTCCAAGGAGATTCAATTGTATTACCTTCTCCGGCAACAGTAAAAAAAGCGGCAGCGTGGAATAATATAGCATATGATCCAGCAAATTTCTTAAACAATTCATCGTATGGACAAGCACCAAACAATACCACATTAACAATTAAATATATTATTGGTGGCGGAACAATTAGTAACGCAAATGCAAATTCTATAAAAAATATAGTTACCGTTGAATTTTTTGGAGATTTAACTGGGATGGCTGACAATGATAAACGTGTGACGGAATTGGTCCGAAGTACGATTAAAGTAAACAATCCAGAACCAGCAATCGGAGGAAAGGGAGCAGAAACCGATAATGAAATTAAACAAAACTCCATGGCAAATTTTTCTGCTCAAAATAGAGCAGTTACAAAACAAGATTATGTCATTAGAACATATGCTATGCCCGCAAAATATGGATCGGTCGCTAAAGCGTATATAACATCAGATTCAAGTCTAAGTAATACAGAAACAAATAATCCATACGCAATAAATTTATACATATTATGCAAAGATGCCAACGGTAGATTGGTTTCTAGTACTCCAGCATTGGTACAAAACTTAAAGAATTATCTAGACGAATTTCGTTTGTTGACCGATTCTATAAATATTATAGATGGATTTATTATAAATATTGGGTTAGAGTTTTCGATCATCGTCTATAAAAATTATAATAAAAACGAAGTGCTAGCCAATTGTATAAATTCAGCCAAATCATATCTGAGTATAGATAATATGCAATTTTCTCAGCCAATAAATATTAGTAGATTGAGACTTGAATTGGCTAAGATTGATGGAGTTCAATCAGTAACGTCTATAAATTTGAAAAATTTAACAATACAAGATGGAGACTATTCCAGTAATGCATACAATATTACGTCTGCTACCTCAAACGATATGATATATCCATCAATTGATCCGTCCGTATTTGAAGTTAGATTTCCAACTAAAGATATCGTCGGGAAAGCAATTTGATTGGTAATGTTGGTTGTAGGTTGATATAATCGGTAAGATTTTGGGTAACCATAGATATTTATCTGGCACGACCGATATGCATTATTTTTTATATCCAACCAAGGACGCTACAATTACAAATCAACCAAATCTGATATTTAAAAATACAGGTTTGGATGAAATTTTAGAAGTTGAAAAGACAATTCAGCCTAAAAGTTGTGCCGGAGAATATGGACCGGTAATTTCCCGCACATTAATCAAATTTGATTTGTCCGATATTTCGGCGTCAATATCAAATCGGACAATAAACAATCCAAAATTTACTTTAAATTTAAAGTGTGTAGAATCAAACGAAGTTCCGATTGAATATTCAGTATATTCATATCCGATAATTTGCGATTGGATGATGGGAACCGGATATAAATTTGATGGGAGAACCGATATTGATGGTGTAAACTGGAAATATTCAGACAATGGGATAACAAAATGGTGGCCAAGTTCATCGTTAATGGACTGTAGCGGCGGCGGAGTTTGGTTAATTAATTCCGGATCGGCTCAATCTGGATCAATTGATTTAAATAATACCGGTAGTTTAATGTCGAGTAATACATTCAACTATGAAACTTCCGATATTAAAATGTCCGTTGATAATATTGTAACGGAATGGCTTTCTGGTTCGATTCCAAATAATGGGTTTATATTAATTCACAGCGGAGAGCTCGACGCTACGAATTATGGAAAACTGAGATTTTTCTCAAAAGAAACCAATACAATTTATCACCCGTATCTTGACATTTCATGGGATGATAGCACATTTTTCACCGGAAGTTTGGAAGGTACTGGTAGTTTAAATCCAATTAATTTGTACGATGCAATAATTTCCTTACCCAAAACGCAAAAAGTGTACAAATCCGGAAATATTGTTCGTATGGACGTAAAAGGAAGAAAAAAATATCCAACAAAAACATTCACGAATAAATTGTCAGACTATCTTGAACCCGAATACTTACCGGAAAACAGTTTTTATTCAATAAAAGATGCCGAAAGTGAAATGAAAATAATTCCCCCTGATGAATTTACCAAATTGAGTTGTGACGGGAACGGAAATTATTTCATGCTTGATACTGGTGGATTACCACAAGAACGATATTATACCATTGAGATTCACAGCGAACAGAGCGGATCAATACTTACATTCGCTTCTCCACTATCATTTAAAATTTCCAGATGACCCCAAATCCATTTCTATCCAATTATACCAGCGAGGAAATTGATTCTCTCATCAAGTCTGGATCGATTCAATATAGATATGACGACAGTTCAAATCTATTAATTGATCAAACTCAAACGGCGATGGCGTCGTCGAGTATAACCATTCCACTATATAAAAAATTATTCTCGGATACAAAAGTGGAAACAAAATATGACGTCATATTTAACGAACTAAGTTAATGAATTATAACAAATTTAAAACTATATCCGATGCGACACCAACCGATGTGTCCCGTGGATATGCATATACACAACCAGATTTGAATTATTTGGTATCTAAAAGTATCAACGAGTTTCCGTTTGGAACATCTGAACATGATGTGGTCGAGACTACAATTATGTCGGTTGATAAATCGGAATTATTTTCGTATACGATAACATCAAGCGGAAATTACATTCCATATACGAAATCATACATTGACGTAAATAACAACGGAATAACATACAATTACGAATCGTTCAGTGGAGATTTTGTTTTAGTCGGCACTACTACACGTAGCTTATTTATTGATGTTACACAAGTATTTAATGATTCCGGGATAACACAAGGAACATATTTACTCGGATTAAATCCGGTTAGATATATTGTGGGATCTCCGACCGATTTGACTCGATCATTGGTCGTACGGGAAATTTCTCCATCCAGAACGGAAATTTCGGTTTCTCCAACTACTTCTCCAAATGACACCGACGATGTAGCAGTACAATTTAATTCCGACTACATTGCATTCAGTCAAAATAAAATATTAGCAAATCAGGTAATTACACAGATTTTAAGCGGAATCGAAAGTCCATCAATTTACAATGCATATTATGATGCATATTCGGTCGATGCAGAATCAGCAGAATCAGTGAAATATTTTTATTCATTTCTTGGTGATATAGATTGGGAAAATACTAAAAATATAGAATATCAAGACAAACGTAAATCGGACGCAGCGGTAATCCAATTCATAACGGATATTTACTATGGAGTAAAACGTGGATCTCTAAAAAGCAACGGACAGGTTAGCAATCGTGATGTATATGGAATTTATGACCAATTTAAAAACACGTTATTTCAAAACTACAAATCCGTAACGACATTTTCCGAAATTAAAGACGTATACTATTCTCTGTTTAGCTACATATTAAACAAAGAGTTGAATCAAATTACCAACACTACACCAAGTAATTTCGAGTCCATAGTTGGATTTTTTCAAAAAGTTTTATACGATGCATTTTTTATTCCGGTAATTGATAAATTAGAAGTTCAATTCGATGAATTGTTTTCCGGATATTTAAAAAATTCGGTATGTTTTTCTCCGGAAATAAATCTCCCGATTCTTAATTATTCAGTTTCATCTCGAATAGATGCATCTGGAAACAATTTACTTCTGTTAAAGTTCCAAGAACCAATCCAGACAGATATAAAAGTTGGAGCATCATTTTGGATAGCAAATTCAATGGTTACTGAACCGATTATACAATCGGTATATTTATATGCACCAGTTGAAATATTGACTACGCAATTACGTGGTCCAAATTTTTTAATATCCACGGAAACGACCGGAAATGGAACATCAAATTCGTCAATCGAGGATGTTATCGGCGTAACCGGAAGTTTATATTCGGAAATTATGTCAAAATTGGATTCGAAATATTCAAATCCAACCACGTTAAACATTGACTATAGATATTTTGAAAACTTTATAAAATTTTCATCTGCCGAATCTAGAGTTTCCATCTTCCACGATAAAATAACTCAAATTAATAATCTTCAAACTCAATTAACCGAAATTGAATATCTACTGTCAATAAATCCATCAGATACTCAGTATATAAAAGATCAAGAAAATATTAATACGGAATATAATAATATAGAAGCTTCAATGGATGGATATGAGAATTTTCTATACGACAATATTGGTTGGTACTCTACACATTCCGCTGTATATGATGGAATGTCTTCCGCCTCATTATATGATAGAGATAATGCATCAAGTCTTCAGAATACTACGCCCGAATATATCACAGAAAACGATGCAAATTCTGATTATGTTACGTTTATAAACATGGTCGGTCATTATTTTGACAATCTCTCGTCATATATTACACAATTTACACAAAAAAATAATCCGACAAATTCATCCACGACCGGAATTTCAGATGCTGTAGTTTATTCGATGTTGAGCTCTCTTGGATGGGAACCGGAAACAGGCAAAGAAAATCTTCCATTATTATTATCTACATTTTCAAAATCGGATTTCGATGTTAGCTCAAGTTTGTGGAACATTGTTGGTACAATGTCCGAGACCGATAGAAATCAAGCAATATGGAAACGAGTATTAAATAATTTACCATCAATCCTCAAATCTAAAGGAACATCGTCGTCAATTAAATCGTTGGCAAATTGTTATGGAATACCACAAAACATTCTCACCATTAAAGAGTATGGTGGTATAGAGAATGAATACGCGGTCGATCAAAATTCAATATATTCATTCGACGAAACGAAGTATTCGGCTGGATTTATTGGAAAGGGAGAATATTTTAATTTACCGTGGTCTGGTAGTTTTAGGAGCGTAGAATTTAACATTTCATTTGATCCAAAAAATACAAGTGATGACGGACAAGTTTTTAGACTCGTGAATTGCTCAAATCAATGGATCGTTGGTATAGTACGTGAGCGGGGACTTGATTGGGGAAGAGCATTTTTCACGGCACGAGACGGGATTGGCAATTTATTGACGAGTATGACACCGAGAGTTCCAATTTTTAGTGGAGACACTTTTACTGTAGTATTAAGAAAAAACGATTTAAATGCCGATTTTTTGTTGTCTCCGTATTACACGGAATCGTTAAGTGATTCGTATCCAAGAACATACGACTTACGTGTATTAAAAAGTGACGAATCACGAATAACATATGAAGTTTCGTCTAGTATATTATTGAGTGGTAGTTACAATACACAATGGAAATCTGGAACTGAAATATGTTTTGGTAATTATTTACAAAATACCGCATCTCTTAGTATAGATCCGGAAGCATTTTTTGGAACATTGGACGAGATTAAATTGTGGGAAATCCCGATAAACTTGGATCGAGTAAAAAACCATTCAACGTATCAAGGAGCTTATGATTCGGACAACCCCAGTAATACTATTGACAAGGCGTTAGTCAGAATTTCATTTGGTACGCCAATTGATTTACATACCGGATCCGGTGTTGTAAACGTGAAAAATTTATCATATCGACAAGAGTTTCCATATGCTCTAGCAGTAGCATTTCCGGCATATACGTCGTCAGTAATATATGACGTTGAATGTGATACAAATGAATATGTCTCGGAATATCCATTTCAATTTAAGGAGAAAAATATTCGACAACACGTAAAACTTCCAAATTTTGGATCAAATAAATTTCGAAGCAATAAAATAAATTATACGAAATCTGTTCTGGTTAGTAATTTGTCACCAACTACCAGATCCACGTTACAAAGTTCCGATACATCCACAGTTGACAGTAATAAACTGGGAATTTTCTTTTCTCCGTCAGATGCTATTAATGCAGAAATAATGAAGTTTTTTGGCAATTTTGAATTTGGAGATTTGATCGGAAGTCCAAGTGATATCTACTTAAAAAATTATCCAAACTTTGAAACATTTAGAAAATTATATTTTGATCAAGGTGGTGGGCAATTAGATTATCAAACGTTCATAAACATGATACGAGCATACTTTGATAAATCATTGTTCAAGTATGCACAAAATTTAGTTCCGGCAAGAACAAAAACCGTAAGCGGTATTCTTATTGAACCAACAATTTTGGAACGACCAAAAATCCAACAAAAACCTCCTACACACGAAATTCATAGAAATTTATCAACCCTCGTTGATGTTAAACGTGGAATAACTGGAACAGTAATCCCAAGACTGGAACCAAAAATCGAAGTTAAAATTCGTGGAATTTCTTTGTATGATGATTACAACCGAGCATTTTATAATAATGCATTAGATCCGTTTGGATTCGGTATTTATGCTGAGAATGGAATTTCATATTACAATGATGATTTTTATAGAGTTGACATTGCCCCAGTAAAGCGATCTCTAATAGTTGAAAGTAAAAATCGCGTTCCTATATCGTGGGCAACCGAATTTGATGTAGTCAATACCGAAAAGTGTAAATATCAAATAATTTCACAGAGTTATGAGTCTATTAATATATCAAGGTTTCCGGTTTTATATCAATATCCCATAACTTCGGATCTGGTGTTAAATACTGTAGATGAAAATGTTATATCACAAAGAACTGAATTCACACACTTTTCAGGTTCAATTATTTTCACGAATTGTGACGTAGCATTATTACCCGGCAATCAACCAATCGATACCGCTGTATGGTCGATTCCAGAACTTCCAACCAAGACAACTATAAATGGAATGGTGATATCTCAAAATATCATCTCCGGGAGTTTGACTGGAATAATAAATTCTCCAATTGGGATTTCTGGTACGGTAGACTTTTCCCGTCGGGTTTTATTGAGTGGATCATATAATTCAGATACTCAAATATTTGACGGCAGACTTGTTATTTCCACTGGAACATCAATTCAAATGTTTTTTTATACTCCGGAAAAAACAAAATCAATTTTCACAGTTTTACGTGAAAATGCAAACGGTCCATTGTTTGATTATATCAATCAAATATCATATACATATAGAAAAAATCTATCGTTTCAAAATATTCCATACGGATCAAGACTATTGGACGGATATTATTCGACACATTATCGATATAAAAAACAAAATTTTTCTCGTAAACAAATTAATATAGTCTCCGATTCTGGGAATTTTGTTGGTGCATTCAAAAAGGGACTTCAAACACAAAAGACGACGGTTCAACAAGATGGATTGCTCGATAATAGTCCGCCCATTGTAATAACAAAAACGACATGATTTTTTGATACCATCTGGATGTTTGATATTTGGCATTATTCCGGATAAAATGAAATAGATCTGTCAAAAACTCAACTACCTCGTATATTTATCACAAAAGGAATAGAACAATATGGCATACGCTAATAACGAAACTCTAACGGTAGATGCAGTACTAACAAAAAAGGGTCGAGAACTTTTGGCCGCTCAAGGTGGACTAAATATAACCGCATTTGCTTTGTCTGATGATGAAATTGATTATCGATTATATCAACCAAATCATCCACAGGGATCTGCTTATTATGATCTGGCTATACGTAATACCCCAGTTCTTGAGGCATTTACAGATGAAACTCAAGTACTAAAATACAAATTGGTCACTTTGCCAGCTGGAGTTACATCAATCCCAACGATAAGTTTGGGCCAGTCATCGATTACAGTTAATAAAGATTATAAGGGAGAAGTTGTAATTGTTCCATCAACAAATCCGTCATATAATACGACTCTTGGATATACTGCGATATTGTCAAATAAAAATCTCGGAACTATTATTGGGGAACAGTTGCAAGCAGCATCATCGGCAACAATTCCAACATTTATCGGAGACGTGTCGTCAACTACCGCTCAAGTTGCACTTGGTCTCCGATTCAGATTTATTCCAAATTCGTCGTTAACTCAAACCACAACTTCCAAGTTGACAGTTGTTGGAAACGAATCGGGTGGATCAATTTCAATTCCAATAACCGTAGAAGTAAAGAAATAATTTAGAACATGATTTTTCAAACATTTGACACAACCGATATTGTCGCGGGAAGAGTTCAACCGGTTTCGACTGGAATATGGTCGAATGGTGAACCTATGTGGACAAGCTTTTTCACGTCAAGTATACAAGCCAGAGCAACTGGATCATCCGCCATGGATCCATTAAATGGACTGTATTATCTCAATGTATATGATTCAAATCCATCGTCCTCATTGACCGCTGATATTTATTTCTCCGTTACATATGGCCACGTAGCAGGTTCTGGATCTTCCGATTTCGATTTGGACACAAACACAGGAAGTTTGATAAAACCAACCCAAGCAATTTATAGTCAATATAGAAATTTATTACTTACTCCAGACGATGACACATTTACATTTCAATCCGGTTCAATTGATAGTTCCACGAATATAGATTCATCGGACATTTACGTAATCAATTTTAAATCCGATAAAGTCAAAGATCGACTTGATGCTGGTCAGTTTGAAATTACACTACATGGAAGTAATGGAACATTTGTATTTATCGATGATTCAAGGCAAAATACGTCGGTACTTACTTCGACCGGCGGTAAACGGTTTAATATAATCAGTGGAAGTTTATCGTCAACTTCTACTACCGGTGATACATATCAAGCGGTCGGATCAGTATATCCAGATTTGGGACTTATTATATTAAATCCAAATGTAATTTCACGAATCGTTGGTACTACTGCACTTGGACCATTGTCCACTCCGGCCGCATCATTGAGTACATTTGCAATGATGCATCAGCGATTATTTTCTTCATTGGCACCAAATAGTAATGGAGCTATCACAGCAAGAGTTACCGAATATGTTCCGTCACGTCATTATTTCGTCAGAGTAAAAAATCAAAACTTCAATTATTCAAACAATCCATCATTCGTAATTTCTTCAAATGAAGATCCCGTGAATGCCGGTAATTTGAGATTTGCTGACTTTTCATCCGATCCTAAAGTTTATATAACAACGATTGGGTTATATAATGATAACAACGATTTGGTTGCTGTAGCAAAATTGAGTCAACCCATTTTAAAAGATTTCTTGTCTGAAGTTTTGGTTAAATGTAAAATTGATTTTTGATTGTTGACTTGGAGTTGATGGGAATATCACGATCCCATCATATTTATCATCGATGATTAAATACCTCGCAAACAGCGACATTACGGTCCGACCGTTCAAGACATATAAGAACTGGGAAATTCAAAGTATTGATTCGAACGCCACCAACTCGTTCGGCGAATCTACATATTTTGATACAAAAATAGTTATCAGTGAGGGAATTAGTTGTTCTGGAATATTTTATACTACCGGAAGTCCATATTATGATCCAATAAAAGAACCAATAAATTCCAACGGGGAATATAAAAGACTTGTGTATTCCTGTGTAGCTGAGATGTTTTATAATGATTATAATAATCCATTGAAACTGTTTGGGGTTGAATCGTGGGATGGCGACCCATTGACCGGATTTAAAGAAAGCAGGATTATACATGATCGAGTACTGGTCGCCAGAATTAAAAATTCATATTGGGGAGAAACAATACGTCCCGGAACTGTTCGTATAAACGACGGATCCAGCGTACACGATCCATACTTAATAACCGATGATGGTAGTACAAATTTATCATTATCTGGTAATCAGTTTCCATTTGTGTCCCAAATTTCTCCACACAAACACGTTGGAAGTAAGACGTATTGGGATACATCGTCTGGAAAATTTTATCATGACGATGCGTTGATTACATATCAACAGGCATTGGTGTTACGAGAATCTGGAGAAATTGTGACGTATGAACCGGATATCAATTCATGGAAAACCGATGACTCAACTAGTCGGGATACATATCAACCGGAAAATGAAAGATTTGGATATTCAGTGTCAGCGTGGTATAAATACATTTTGGCTGGATCTCCGATGGATTCTAATAGTTTTTCTGTTGCAAAACACGGAAACTCGCAATTGTTTAAATACGACACCGATACTGGTACACATCGATTTGTTAAAAAATTTATTTCTCCGTTTACTGTAAATGGGCAAGCACAAGAATTTGGAATGGATAACTCTTTATTGATACAACTGGAGGATGGAAATTTTATATATAACGACATAAATTCTGGAGAAAATACATCATCTCTGATGGATGAATTTGGATATTCAGTTTCTATTCGGGATGATTTTGCCGTTATTGGTGCACCAAATGGAGACGCGTGCGTATCATACAATTCACACTCCGGATTTGTATATGTGTACGGAAAAAACAAAGGCGGAACCGACAATTGGGGCTTGGTATCAATACTCGAAGGATCTGGCTCAAACTCTCGATTTGGAGAAGCTGTTAGTGTGGATTCGGATTTGGTTGTTGTCGGAGCTCCGGGGGTAAACAATAATACTGGAGCTGTTTATGTTTTTCGCCGTAAAATTTTTCCAAATGTGGATGCAAATTTAATTTCATGTTCAACAATTGAAACGGCATCGTTTTGGAATTATGTAGTAAATAATAATAATTTATGTGAACGAATCGTCGCAGAATCAGGTGAAGAAATATACGGAGAATCGGGTGCTCCAAGCTTTTTAATTGGCAGTGGTTCCGTTATATTGGGAGACTATTCGTGGAGATTGGAAGCAACATTAACATCGTCGGTGGCAATCGCTGGAGAATTTTTTGGATCAACCCTTGAGGTAAACAATAATAGAATAATAATTGGCTCAAAAACGGAAACCAGAAAGGGATATGCCACGTTATTTACAGCTTCATTTTTTGGCTCTCCATGTGAGACCGCCTCGTGGGGACAATATAAGATATTTTATGGTAATGACGACTCCGCTGATTTAGATCCACTATCTCCATTCAATGGTGTCAGTAGTATTTTACCATATGATGGATTTGGTAGATCGGTTTCTATTGACGGCGACCACATTGTTGTATGTTCACATTATGATAAATCCGTTGGTAGCCCAATCACACAAACAATTGGGGCAGCATATTTCTACAGTTTTTCAAATATTCGATGCAATACATCGGAAGGAGCGGTAACCAACTCATTTGATTGTGCGCTGAGATATAAAACGTACGGTGACAGATCTACTATATATAATAATAAATTTGCCAGAACAGCGTCCGTTCGTGGAACAAGAGCCGTAATTAGTACTCACGCTGATAAATTGAATTACAGCGCATCATATAATCAGTCGGAAAATACCTTTATATTTGAAAATTCGGATGTTGAATCCGAAAATTCATATGATCAATTAAATGTATTGGGTAGAATTTCCTTATATGACTTTGATCCAAAAACTATCAAATGGAATAATCTAAAAATAGAAAAAAGAAATAAAGAACGAGATATTCCGAGTTATTCATATGGATGGACATCGTGTCTGTCAGATTTTATTTCGGGATCAAAATTTTTAGTTGTTGGTTCTCCGATATTTACATATAATAACGATTCGATGTATGATCGCGTTATAGACAAAAATTATCAACGAAGTGGAAGTTTTCCAACTAATTATTCCGGATCATTGTTTGTATATGACATGGATACTCTGGAAGAAAATCCAAAAATTGGAAACGTGTTTTATAAAAATGGTCAAATAATATTAACCAACACCGCATCAAATTATATTCCGATACTGACCGGTACCGGAAGTTGTGGATTTTCTTTAACTTATCAAGGCGAACACACGATATTTGAACATGAATATTTAATCACGGTTGGAGCGGGAGAATTCAATTATTCAACAAATCCATCGTCTCTAGTAAAATATCCAATTACGTTCGACGTAAATCAAGACGGAATTTTTGATTTTTCCGATGTGGATTTAATATTGAGATTTTTAACTAAACAAAAATTTTATGACGCAAATGATCTTGATGACAACGGAGTAATACTTGAAACGGATACCTTGGCAGATGAAAGTTGGTGGAACAATGACATCATGATGACTGAGGCTGGAGATGTTATTTTGAATGAAAAAATCGGTATAAACTTGGAAACTACGACTGTAGTATTAAACTCTACCATATTTAATTATATCCAAACCAATTTGGTAGATACGGGGATTTTGGATCTCGATGGGAATGGGCAAATTGATATTCGAGATGGGTATCTACTGTTAAACTATTGGTCTGAAACTTTAACTCCCGAAACAATAGAAAAATATACCGACAAATATTCCACTCGGCTCTTTTATATAGATTATAAAAATTACATAAGTAAATATACCGGCGAATTGAATGGATTTTTGATTGAACCAAAATTTCACGAGTTCATAAATGACTCCGCATACGATCCAACTGGATCATATTTATCTCCAGTAATAACAACAATTGGATTATATTCAAATAACCAATTGGTTGCGATAAGCAAGCTCGGGCGACCGTTAAAAAACATTGTTGATTGGCCGCTTAATATTATTGTTCGTTTTGATACATGAGATTATATTTATATTCCAAATAGGAAAATATTATGGCAAATCAAATTGATAGACCTTCGATAACGACGTCGTTAGCCGACAGATATAAAGCGTCAGACAAAGTTTTAGCTCCAGTAGCTGGAAATTTTATAGATACCCAAAATAAATTTTCTACCAACTTTACAATGAATCAGCCACCAATGGTGACCGAATTAACTTCTGAGGCATTAAATTACGCTAAAACGTTGGGAATAAATCGGACTAAATACAAAGGCTGATAATATGGTATCATTGGGACTTGACGTTTCAACCGTTACTGCTGGATATGCATTTACAGACGAGAATAAAAATATTCTCGATGCTGGATTTATAGACCTGAAACCATTCGATTCCAACAGAAAAAAATCATGGGCAGTCATCGAACATCTGCGATCAAATGTATTATTTAAATCGATAGATCGAATAAATCTTGAAGCTGCATTATCTGGTTTTGGTGGACAAGGTAGTAGAACAATTGTAATAAAATTGGCACGTTTTTCTGCTACATTGCAATACGTATTGGAAGAAACATTTCCAGATAAATTAAATATTGTTAACGCAACCACTGCTCGTAAACAACTTTTCGGAAAAGCTCGTGTACAAGGTGTGAAACCAAAAGAATATGTTCGATCTATGATGTGTACATTATACGACGTAACTCGGTGGCAGAAGTTAAATAAAATAGGTAATGTGGACAAACGACACGAGGATGTTCTTGATGCGATTGTTATGTCAACATATTCTCCGTCAAAATGACTAGAGATGCTGCATTATTAATTGCAAAAAAATTAAAAGCCTTATCCGAAAAATCTGAATCTGGTGAAAAGTTTTCGGCTGAAAAAAAATTAAAGGCTTTTTGTTTATTGTATGGATTGGATATTGATGAATATTCAACTGAAACAATTCGGGCGTCAATACCGTTTACGACTCAAAATGAAAAAATTCTATTGAGTAGTATAATGTGCATGATATTAGAAGTTGATGCCGTACGTGGAAGAGTTGAGAACGAATCATTCATATTTCAATGTACACAACGACAACTCGAAGATATATTGGAAGCGTTTGATTTTTACAAAAATATGTACTCCGATTATGTGGATGGAATATTATTTGCGTTAATAAACAAAAACGAAATCAAAAATAAAAAATTATCGTCTTCCGAATTTAAAATGGATGATATGACTCCAGAAGAACGGAAAGAATATTTGGGTAGATTAAATGGTGTGAAAACGGGCCAATCCGAAGAAGCAAATCGATCCAACCAAAATGTCAACGAGGAATCACCACCCGATGCCGATTTGAACGGTATTGCTCAGCAGAATAAGAAAAATAAGAAAACTGAACGTATACAACGAATGTTGTCAACGGTTGAACAAAATAAATGGGTCAAAAAAGTACGAGCAAAAATTTTTCTGAATTGACTTGGCTGGATATGTGGTTAATATGGTGTAAATGTCGTCGCTATTGCTCCAGTCAGAATTACAAGGTATTTTAGATCAAGCATTTCGAGAAAATGGGCAATTGCGAACCGGAAACAATTATAAATTTCATTGTCCGTTTTGTTCTCACCGCAAACGAAAATTGGAAATTTGTTTAGATACGTATGTGTGGAATTGTTGGGTGTGTGGATCGAAAGGACGGAGTATTTATAGTCTTTTTAAAAAGATGCAGGTACAACCGTCATTAACGGAAAAATTAAAAAAAATAATACCATACAATTCTGATTCGACTCAATTAAAAAAATCCAACATAGAATTATTTTCACCATTCTCAGAAAAAAAGATTGAGCCCCAACATACACTCCAATTACCAATCGAATTTAGTAGTTTGTTGGAACCAAATAAATCTTTTGGTTATCAATCTGCACTTAAATATGCAAAAAAACGTGGAATAAGTAAATGGGATATAATAAAATATAATATAGGATACTGCGATTCGGGAGAATATAAGGATCGATTGATATTTCCCTCATACGACGAAAATAACAAACTCAATTTTTTTACTGGTCGCAGTTATCACGTTGACACATACTTAAAATACAAAAATCCAGAAGTTGATCGAAATATAATTGGGTTTGAAAATTTAATCGATTTTTCATATCCAATATCTTTATGTGAAGGACCATTGGATGCCATCGCAATAAAAAGAAATGCAATACCATTATTCGGAAAAACCATGAGTCAAAAATTGAAGCAAATAATATCCACCGACAAAGTATCGGAAGTTTTTATTGTATTAGATTCTGACGCATTAAAGATGGCAATTAAACATGCCGATTTTTTGCTTGCTCATGGTAAAACTGTAAAATTGGTAAATTTGAACGGAAAAGATCCGAATGTGCTTGGGTTTGAAGAAACGACTCGACAATTAAGAGAAACTCCCGAAATAAATTTTTCGGAATTAATGAAGCTCAAACTTAAAATATGAGCAGACAAACAACAACTTGTAACGCCGTACTAAATTATGATTGATTCCTACGAAAAACTAAATATTGGATTTGATAAAATCGATCAAATTTTACACGTTGCCGACATACATGTCAGATTGACAACACGACACGATGAATATCGTGAAGCATTTCAAAAGTTATATGATTATGTGGACACAAAACTGTCCAAAAATTCGATAATTGCCATACTCGGTGACAGTTTTCATTCGAAGTTAAACATGGCGCCAGAATCCATACAACTTGTATCCGAATTTTTCCGTAAATGTGCGGATCGCAGACCGACAATCGTTATTGCGGGTAATCACGACTGCCTTTTAACGAATAAAACTCGTTTGGATAGTATTTCTCCAATCGTAGATAATATTGCACATAAAAACTTATTTTATCTCAAAGAATCAAAACTTTATGGTGCTGGAAATATTTTGTTTAATAACTTTAGTATTTTTGATGATCCATCAAAATATATTAAAATTCGGAATATAACAAAACGTCTTCAGCGAGAATTTGATATAAAAATTGCACTGTTTCATGGTCCGGTTCATGCAGCAAAAACAGATATTGGATTTACTATAAATAATAAATCTATTACAGCCGAAACGTTTGATGGTCATGATATCGCATTGCTCGGGGATATACATCTTGCACAAACGATGTATATCGAAAAGGAAGTAAATAAAGAAGATATTCTACCGATAATAAATTCAGGAGAATGGGAAATTTTATGTAATCCAACCGAATCGACTCCAACATTTTCGGTATCAAAAAAGTTTCCAATTTTAAGATTTTCGAGTAGTTTCTTACAGCAAAATTTCGGGGAATCACTGAAAGGACATGGATTTAGTGTTTGGAACATATCGACGCGATCATTCGAGCACATTGAAATATCAAATGATTATGGATATTTCACAATTTTAATCGATAACGGAAAATTAATAACGGATATTTCAGATCTACCAAAAAAAGCAAAATTACGAGTACAGTGCCGAGAAAGTGTGGCAACAGAAGTAAAACGTGTTATTACGGATATTAGAAAAACCCACACATTATCAGAATTGGTATATGTCAGATTAGAAGATGCTTCCACAGTTAACACCACGAAAACAATATCAAATTTATCACAAATCGGAAATGTTGATTATCAAAATAAATTGATCGGTGAGTATTTAAAAGATAAATTTCCAGATATAGACGAGTCCACATTGGATTCGGTGTTTAAAATTAACAACACATTAAATTCGGAAATAAATAAAGATGACCGTAGCCGAAACATTAGATGGAAACCGAAGAGATTGGAATTTGACAATTTATTTTCGTATGGCGAAGGAAACGTTTTAGATTTTACTAAATTGTCAGATGTATATGGAATATTTTCTGCCAATGCGAGCGGAAAAAGTTCTCTCATGTCAATTTTAAGTTTCATAGCATTTGACAAATCCGATAAAGCATATAAAGCAAGTCATATAATAAACACAAAAAAAATGAACTTCCGTGGAAAGTTCACGTTTGAAGTAAATGACGTAGAATATTGCATCATTAGATCCGGGACACGAGATAAAAAAAACAACGTAAAGGTTGATGTAAATTTTTACAAAATCGTTGGCGGAGAAGAAGTTCCATTGAACGCAGAAGCTCGTCGTAGTACGAATGAAATAATTCGAGATTTTCTCGGTAATTATGACGACTTCATTCTTACTTCGTTGTCACTTCAAAATAATCGTGGATCATTTGTTGATATGGGACAAACCGAACGTAAGGAGTTATTATCACAATTCATAGGCATAACACTATTCGATAAATTAACATCAACGACAAACGAAAAAATAAAAGAACTTACTACCATATTAAAGGCATTTAATAAAGAGGATAATACGTCAAATGTAGCAAAATTAGAATTAGAATTTTCTGCTCTTTCATTGAAAGTTTTTGATTTAGAACTGAGTCAATCAAATAGTCAACTGGAAGTCGATAAAATAAATGAAGAAATCGAATCAAAATCAAAATCGATAACTAATTTATTGAATGTGCCGTCGATGTCGGAGGCTAGTAGTATTAAAACTGAAAAAATAGAGTTGATAGATAAAGTTTCCAACGCCAAAGAAAAAATAGAAAGTTGGAAATTGACACTGGAAAACGAAAAAATAGAGTTGGATCAATTAATGACACGTAAGAACGAGTTGAGCTTAATGAGTCTGTCGGATAAAAAAATTGAAATAAATAATAAAACGAAACGATACAATACACTTGATAAAAATTTATCAGAACTGAAATATTCAGTATCCGAAAAATTAAAAAAATTGGCTCATTTAGAATTGCACAAATACGACCCAAATTGTAGTTTTTGTATGGATAATATTTTCGTGAAAGACGCAAAAGAAACCAGAAATGGACTTGAGAACGATAAACTTACAGTTAAATCGGTCGTGGGTGAGATGAAACAATTGTCGGCAGAATTACGTGAGCTGGAAAAGTTTCAATTGTTAATATCGGAAATGGATTGTATCCAATCAAAAATATCAGAACAAAATTCTGTTGTATCAAAAAAGCAACTGGACGTTAATTCTGGAATATCTATGATCGACCGTTCCACCACTAGACTGATCAAAATTAATGAACAATTGGATCTTTATTCTAAATCTAAGGATATACTCGAAATAAATGCAAAAATCGAACGTGAAATATTGGAATTAAAAGCTAAGCTCTCTCGGATAACAAATACACATAAAGAGTTAAATAAAGAACTATTGACATCGACCAGCCGAAAAGTTTCTGTCTCGGATAAAATTTCAAATATTAACACAAAAATTGAAGAAATAGAAAAGTATCAAGACGAAGTTGGATCATATGAATACTATTTATCGGCAATCGGCCCAAGTGGATTACAATACAAGATAATATCAAATGCTGTTCCGCAAATTGAGTCGGACGTAAACAATATATTATCACAAATCGTCGAGTTTACATTGGAAATCGAAACAGATGGAAAAAATATAAACGTTTTTATTAAATATGACGATGGAAAATGGCCATTAGAATTGTGTTCTGGAATGGAAAAGTTCATTTCCGGATTAGCATTACGTGTGGCTTTAATACGTATCAGTAATATGCCGAGACCAAATTTTATTTGTATAGATGAAGGAATGTCATCACTTGATGCGGAAAACATTCCAATGATGCACGCATTATTCGATTATTTAAAGACGAATTTTGATTTCATTATTGTAATAAGTCACTTGGATATTATGCGAGACATGGTGGAAAAGCAATTGGAAATATATAAAGAAAATGGATTTTCCAAAATTGATAACTCAAAATGAATATGATATCATAACCGATTTTCTGAGGTAACAATCTTCTCGGTTATTGATATTTATCCGGAATGGCTGAAAAAACGTCTCAATTTGATACATCATTTAACTCCGGTGATTATTTCTTCGTCGGTGGAATATTCGATGAAACATTTACTTCCGGCAGAAACTCATTCACTGTAAATTCTTCGGCGAAAGTTAAAGAGCGTATAACTGCCAATAATATTAAAATTTTTGACTCTTCCGGTAATAAATTACAAGTGTTTAATTTAATTCCAGCGGGATCAACTGGATATCAATATTCGGAAGGAAAGTCGCAAGTTTTTGGTGTGTTGGTTTATCCAGAAACCCCAAGCGGAGTCGGTAGAATAGAAATCACTGCCTCAGCGTTAGCCACCGAAGTTACTGGATCTATTGGATTGTCGCTTGATGCTCGATGGATTTCTGGCCAATATACAAATTCTGGAACAGTTTCTCCAATTAAAATTACATGGTCGAAACCTATAAATTTTAATTCATCTCTACAAAACAAATCGACGGTTCGATTTTTTGATTCTCCAAAATTGGAAACCAATACCGAAATATATGACGTTAAAATTCGATCCGGATGTTCAGCAACTTCAGTGATTGGATCATGTTCATCGGTTGCATCAATTCCAGCAGATGGACAGTCGGCAGATTTTAATTACAATATTATACCAGTAAAATATATTATAAATAGAATTTCCGGTGATGTGTTTGATTCTTCGATGAATGGATCATATATTAGATTCACAAACATTGAGTCTACAAATTCCACGATAAACGTTGACGTTGTTTCAAAAATCGAATCAGTTTTAACCGAAAATTCATTGTTATTAGAAAAACCAATAACAATATCAAAACCGGTATTGTCGGGTGCTACGAGCAAAGACGTACCATACATAGAAGAAACCGGTACAACTATTAAAAAATATGAGTCATTTAATGAAACCGACATGTATTCTACTACGGCAAAATCTTCGGGAATACAATCCGAGCAAAATAAACAAGTATATAATGTTGGATTTTCTGGAATATCACACCGAAAAAATTATACCATCGTAAACATTAAATCTGCTAATTTTGAAATCGTTTATTCTCCACGAACAACGTCTATGATTTCGTCTGGGTTATCATATATCACGCCAAGCGGAGCACAATTTAATCGGAAGGTCTGTTTGTTAAAACTATATCTATCAGATTTACGTACATTGACCGGAGCAATTTCGAGATATCGTGTCATAAAAAAAAGTTTAAATTTTCCAGAATCAGAACATTGTATATCGGAAGGTCCACTGTTACCATCTGAATTAATTTTTGATTGGTTTGCTGGAGAATATTATTCAAATCTCGGACGATTTTGTGACCTTTCAATAACTCAACTATATTGGTTATGTACGAGTGGAATTTCATATGAACATACGCCAAAAGATTTAATTGATTCGATAACGATACATTCGGATGGAACATCGAACATTGATGAATCGAAATATGTAATATTAAAAAATAATCGAGGAGAGCCCGGCCGAACTGTGAGTTATGTTCCATATATTATATCGGATGGATCGTGGTGGGCAACGAATTCTAATAAATTTGTTAACTTTTCAACCGAACCAACAACATCGTATGATTGTTCTTTCATGTCTCCATATATTAACTCGATTGAAGTAGTAAAATCCGGATCCATCTTCAATAGTAATTTTGTTCAATTAACAAAAAATACAATGTATGAATTCTCAATGGAGTATTCAAATTTAACAAACACAAATTCAACGGACTATTCATTCGATGTATATTTTTGCACGACAAATAACGGTACACCGGAAAAAATAAAAATTGGAAGCCTAAATGATAAATCGACTCGAAAATTTTCATCCGGAAAATATTCAAATAAGTTATTTGTACAGCGACAGATGTTTGGGACGATTCAGTTAATTCCTAAATATGTAACATCGATATCAATTGCAAATGTCAGCTTTAAACAATTTACCGACATAGCATATCCATTAGATTCGGCGATCATAACAACTCCACTTTCCGTTAAGGTAAAGAACGAAAACATTGAAATTACGGTAGAGTTATTAGATCTGGATGGAAAATTAGTACACGGAGAAAATTCTCCGTCGTTTAGCAATAATATTGCACTAAAACCATTAAAATCCACAGTCGTTGCCGATCCACATTGGTTTACATTGGAAGCATATGATAGATCTTGAATGATCCGGAATTGATCGGGATATATTTTCTCTGTTTTTTCTCAGTTTTTCTCTGTTTTTGTTTACTATCCAATATATATTGAAACATGGATAATGCAGAATATCAAAAAACTCGTAGAAAAACCAGAAAGAAAATTGGATGGAAATATTTTTCTGTCCAAGTTCCAGCGGAATTCTATATAGAGTTACGTAAATTTTATTTACGATGGAAGTTGGAGAATATCAACAATCAGCATAAATAAATAACGGAGCTGAGAACGGTTCATTCAAGATACAGAGAAAATATAAAACATATAAAGGACGCAAACTAAATGAAACATTGTAACGGACAATCTAATCTTTCGATAGTAAAATCGTATTTAGCAGGAGAACGACCACTAACGGTTGTTGGTTATACAGCTCCAATCGAAGAAAAGCACGAAATCGGAGATAAGTGGACCGATTCATCTGGAAAACATTGGGAGCAAACCGCTGGAGGTCCATCTCGACAAACTCCCGTTATGGATATTATCCGAGCAGAACTAAACGATATTTGCTCATGTTGTGGAGCTGAAATTCGCTGGGGCGATAGATATGATCGTAAGTTCTATCACAAAACCGGTAAGTGTTTTAATTGTCTAATTCAAGAAGAAACCCAACTCCGAATCAAGGGAAAATATAAGTTATATGAACAAAAGAAAGTATTTCAAAATCAACGTTCATATCTTCTAGATATTCGTAAGAAACTACGTGAGGCATTCGATTATACAAAGGAACATACGGAGATTACATTCGTCAATTCTAACGGATTCGTTGAGTCGTGGGAAAATAACGCACGAGACGACTTATTGTCAGGTCTAAAGAAAGATTTCGTTAAATGCTTAAAAACAATTAAAGAAGTTGAATCTGCTATTGTAGATATCGATAAACAAATTAATTCCACGATAAATGGCTGAAACACAAGATTTACGGGCACTACTTAAACTAGAATATGCGAGATGTGCAAAAGATCCAGTATATTTTATGCGCAAATATGTTAAGATTCAGCATCCAGTGCGTGGTACCATTCCGTTTTTAACTTATAAATTCCAAGACGAAGCCGTTGCGGATTTTGGGAAGCATAGAAAAAATATAGTTCTAAAATCTAGACAGATGGGCATTACAACCCTCGTTGCAGCATATTCACTGTGGTTGATGGTTTTTCACGAAGACAAGGAAATCTTATGCATTTCTATCACACAAGAAACCGCAAAAACTATTGTAACCAAAGTTAGATTTGCCAACGACAATCTTCCGTCGTGGTTAAAGGTGAAAGAAGTTACGGACAATCAATTGTCACTACGATTGGAAAATGGTTCACAAATTAAAGCGGCAAGTTCGGCTGGGTCTTCTAGCCGTGGATCGGCCCTATCACTTTTGATTATTGACGAATGCTTGGATTTTCACACCAAAATTACTCTACGAAATAAAAAAACCGGACAAGAAAAAATTGTACCAATCGGAGAAGTCTATGAGCAAGAAAATTACAGTTAGTAAAACATAGAAAATGTTACTTTTTCTAGATTTGAACCTAAAAAATCCCGGATTTTTTACATCCGTTAGCAAAACCCTATAACTGTGATTTATCAAAACGACGAAAGAATACCCCTTGGTCTTTAGCCAAGGGGTAGTTCACAAAAGCAAAAACCAAAGCCGCAATTACATATTCCAAAAAATGGGATATCTATCATACAAAATTTTATTTGAAACAAAATCCATATGAGCCTAGACTACAAAGACGTCAGTGAATGGGAAGTAATGACTCCAACCGGTTGGCAATCATTTTCCGGAATAAAGAAAACTACCAAGAAAAAATACATATTGTTGGAATTTGCCTCCGGGAAAACATTAAAATGCTCCACCGGGCATAAATTGAAGCGGTGGGATGGAGTTTTTGTTGATACTACCAGAATTCGGGAAGGAACCAAAATTATCGACGTTGGAGGAGAACTTGACACCGTAATCAACAAGAAACCAATTCTGGACCCAATTGACGTATATGATTTAGTTGAAGTAGAAAATGGCCATGAATATTTGACAAATGGGCTCGTTTCGTCTAATTGTGCATTCGTTCCGGGAGTCGAGGATATATGGTTGTCCGCTCAAAATACACTCAGCACCGGAGGAAAAGCAATTGTATTGTCATGTGTAACGGCCGATACTTACATATTTGATAAACAACTTGGATTAACCCAAATTAGTAACTACGTAGACAGTTCCAAGATCGGACCATACGAAATTTCAAAATACAACATATTGGGAAAAGATACTTTCCGTGGAGGAATTCTATTTCACAACAATGGATTGGTAGATACCAGAAAAATTTCAACTAAATTTTCCGATATAGAATGTAGTTTAAATCATAAATTGTGGGCATATAGATCGACAACAAAAACGTTTGGATGGACAAAATCCGAAGAATTAGAAGTGGGTGATTTTTTATCAATCCAACATGGTTCACAACATTTCGTTGCAAACGACGATGTATCGTCATTCTTTCCAACTATATCCAACAAAATTAAGTCTCCGTTTGTACCAACCATTCTAACTCCCGATATTTGTTATTTATTGGGATTATACATATCGGAAGGAAGCACATACGAAGTTAAAAACCCAGATGGAAAGCTTGTAGGTGGAATGTTGACTATTTCGTGTGGAGATAACATTTCTTCGGTGTTTGATCGACTCGGGTTAAAATATTATACAAATGACAATTTACATTATTGTATATCCAACAAAAACGTAATTGAATTTTTGGAATATATTGGATTTGATTTATCATACGTTGCACACGAAAAAATTATTCCACAACGATTGATGTCTATTAGTCGTAACAACATGATTCAATTGTTACGGGGAATATTTGACGGTGATGGGGGCGGCGAGGCAGGTAATCGTGTTGGGTTGGCGTCTACGTCCGAGACTCTAATAGACCAAGTTAGAATGCTCTTACTAAATTTTGGAATATTATCCTCCAAATTCCGCCAAACCAAAGAGAAAATGAATAGTTATGGTGGGAAAATAAAACACAACCACGATATACATTCACTGGAAATATATGGACAACACGCGCTAAAATATTTTACTAGGATAGGGTTTAACGTAAAACGTAAACAAAGTGGACATGATAAGTTAATAACGTCAAATCTATCCAGAAGCTGTACACGCGACGTAATACCGAATACATTGGATCTTATCAATTCATTATATAAAGTGTCCGGGGAAACATCCAAAACCGTCAGTCAAAAACTTGGAATTCAATTAAACGGATACGTAAATAAAAAGACAAAATATAAGACGTCGAATATTTCAGCAACAAATGTTAAATTGTTATATTCAACATATAAACATCTATTATCGGAAGCCGACATTAAATATTGGGACATGGTGATAGATGATGATCTCACGTGGGTAGAAATTAAAAAAATAACGGAAAGTAAAAATTACACATATGATTTTTCACTTCCGGACGATCCTTCCGACAATTGGTGCCATTCCGTGTTATACAATGGACTTCTCGGGCATCAAACACCAAACGGTGTGGGAAATCTGTTCCATAAATTGTGGTCCGAAGCTACTGATGGGTTAAATGATTTCAACATGCTGAATCTTCCGTGGCAGTTGCACCCGGAAAGAGAACAAAAATGGAGAGATGAACAAACCAAATTATTGGGACCAAAGGGCGCAGCACAGGAATGTTTTGAGGCTGATACCAGAATTTATACAGATAGTGGGTTCAAGCGCATTGCTGATATTAAAATCGGAGACCAAGTTCTTACGCACGCCGGCAGATATCGTCCAGTATTGCACGTTATTAATAACGGAGTAAAAGATGTAATAGAAATCCGGAGTAGTTTAAATAGAACAAACAGAAAAGTTACGGCAAATCACCCATTTTACACCAACGATAAAAAATGGGTTGAATTAGACAAAATAAATTCTCCGATCATATCGTATCCGGCCGAAGCGGATATCCCAAGCAAATACACAGAGAACAAAACCATAGATTTGTTGGAGCACATTAAACCGACATTTTTCAAATTAAAATTGTGCAATGATGATACATCCGTGTACATCAATGACAGAAAGCATAAAACAATACACAATAGAATTGTTACATTGAATTATGATATTGGATTTTTAGTTGGATTATATCTGGCGGAAGGCTGGGCTGAAGACGATAGAGTATATTTCTGCTTTAACTGGAAAACTGAAAAAAATGATTGTCCGATTAAAGTTTTATCCATAATCCACAAAAATATAAGTTCAAATATTAATTCGTCATTTAGAAAGACGGGAGACACCGATTCCGGACAATTGATGGTTAATAGTCAAATACTGTCCAAACTACTCCATGCATTGACGTGTGGGTCGGATTGTTACGATAAATGTTTATCCGCTAAATCGTATGAGTTAGGGTCTATTGATTATTTTAAAGGAATATTAGATGGTTTATTTATCGGAGATGGTATGGTATTGGACAAATATGGAAAAAAATATTGCTCCGCGTCCGAAAATATTAGATATGATGTCAAATATTTAATGCGTATAGTTGGTTTTGGTCTCATGTCTATGTACGGTAGAGAGCTACATTTACTGGGAAGTATTCGGAAACATTGTGATGATAGATTATTGTCTTCGATATTGGACAGCGAATATATCCACCCACATGCAGCAAATTTTGGACACCTCGATGATGGAAGTGAATATTCAAAAATTATCAGAAATGATTATGTTGGATATTCCATGGTTTATAATTTAGAAGTAGCTGATGACCATTCTTACGTAACTGAGCACGCGGTTGTTCATAATTGTGATTGTGTCTTTGAAACTTCCGGCAACACAGTAATAGACCTCAAATTATTAGAGTGGTATGAAAAAGAAAGCAAATCTATAATAGAGCCAAAAGAAAAGCGTGGACATGATCGTGGATATTGGATATGGGAATATCCAAAATCTGGACGATCTTATATGGTTACTGCTGACGTTGCGAGAGGTGATGCGGCAGATTTTTCTGCGTGTCAAGTTATTGACGTAGAGACACTCGAACAGGTTGCTGAATATAAAGGACAAATTCCAACCAAAGAATATGCTAGAATTATTGCGGCTATAGCAACTGAATATAATCTGGCGTTGTTAGTGGTTGAGAATGCAAATATTGGATGGGCAGTAATACAAGAATTGGTGGATATGGATTATAAAAATCTATTTTACAGTTCGTCCGATTTGCTGTATGTAGACGTTGATGTACAATCCTCGAATAAAATTAATGCACAAGACAAAAAATTAGTTCCCGGATTTACGACATCATCAAAATCTAGACCATTATTGATCTCCAAATTAGAGAGCTATATTCGTGAAAAGTCACTAATAATCCACTCCAGACGATTGATCGAGGAATTAAAAGTATTCGTGTGGAAAAGCACTGGTACGACAATTAAAGCTGAAGCAATGTCTGGATACAACGATGATTTGGTTATGTCAATTGGTATAGCAGCGTGGATTCGAGATACGGCATTACGTCTACAGTCTCAAAATAATGATTTAACCCGTACTTTGTTAACCAGAATGGGAAGTACAATAAAACCGATTGAAAATAAAATACATTCCACCGCTCAAGGAAATCCGTACGGAATAAATACCGATCCGTGGAAAATGAGAATCAATGACTCGGTCACGGAAGACTTGACTTGGTTGATCGGATGAACTATCATTTGATTATTGAGAATAAAAATAGTAATACTTACTATTTATAACCACCCATATCCATATATACCATTATGGCAGATAAAACCGAAGCGGAAAACAAAAACGATACACTATTCAATAAACTCAAGAAGTTATTTTCTTCTGGTGTAATAGTGCGGAATGTTGGTGGCAAATCATTAAAGATATCCGATACGGATAATATTCAATATGCTACCGACAGAAACAGCCTACGTGATCGATATAATAGATTACGAAGTTCAACGTACAATTTACACAACCGGGATATGTCATTGGCATATCAAGCGGCGAGATTGGAACTATTTCGTGATTACGATTGTATCGGAGAAGATACTATAATTCCTCTCCCAGATGGATCCAAACCAACGATTAAAGAATTGACCGAAAAATATAAAGATTCACCGAAAGAAAAATTTTATGTTTTTTCGTACGATCATGATAGTAAATCAATACATCTCGGAAACGCATATCATCCCAGAAAAAAGGGAATTCGAAAAGCGTGGAAAGTTACATTCGACGATGGAAAATATATAATTGGTAGCGCGGGGCATCCGTTCTTAATGAGAAACGGCGAATATAAAAAGTTAGAAAATGTTACGGTCGGCGAATCTGTTATGCCGTTTTATCAAAAGGATTTTTATCATAGTGGTTATCGTAGCATTTATAATTTTAGTAAAGGTTGGCAGTCTGAACATGTTATCGTGGCGGAACAATTTAATCACAAGTTGTTAGAAAATGAAGTTGTTCACCATAAAGATTTTAATAAAACCAACAATCTACCGACAAATTTGGTAATAATGAATGATGCCGATCATCGGGCATATCACTGTAAAATAAATAATGAGAAAATTTGGTCAAAAGAAAATAGAGAAAAACAAATTTTATCAATTCGCAATTCCGTTCAATTTAGAAAAGTTCATTCTTGGAACGGAAAAAGAAGTGGAAAAAATAATCCATTTTTTGGAAAAACTCATACCATTGAATCGAATAATAAACGATCATCGTCATTAAAATCTGCATATTCAAAAATAGATACCACCGGAGATAAAAATTCTAATTACAGAGACGATTTAACATTTGACAATTTAAAAATAAAAGCAATTGAATATTACAAATCAAACGGAAAATTACTCATTGATGAATTTTCTAAGTGGGTCGGATGTGGACAATCCAGTATACGCGTCAGATTAAAATCGAACAATACTGTATGGAAATCGTTTAAATCCGAGATAGAATCCACACTTAATCACAAAATTACGTCAATTGAATATATCGGCGAAAAAGATGTATACGATGTTACGGTTGATAAATATCAAAATTTTGCCACCGATAGTTGTTTCGTACATAATACGATGGATTCTGATGCAATTTTGGCATCCGCACTCGACGTTTACGCGGATGAGTGCTTAGTGCCATCAGAATTTGGAAATGTGTTGACGATTACTTCCGAAAATGAACAAGTAAAGAAAATTCTCGAAAATTTGTTTAATGACATATTAAATATCGAATTTAATTTGTGGTCATGGACTAGAAATTTGGCAAAATACGGAGACTTCTTTTTGCGTATGGAAATTTCTCCGGAATATGGTGTATATTTAGTTAAACCACTGTCCGCGTACGAAATAACGCGAGTGGAAGGATCGGATCCACAAAATATAAATTATGTAAAATTTCAACATGACGGACTCGGCGGTGGACAGGAATATGAAAATTTTGAGATGGCACATTTTAGATTATTGAGCGATAGCAATTTTCTTCCATATGGAAAATGTTTAAAAGGAGATACATATGTTGATACCGAATTTGGAACGACGCAAATAAAAGATATTAAAGTTGGTGATGTAGTTTGGACATTCAATTCTACTACCAATAAAATGGAACTGAGTACTGTTCTAAATCAAGTATCCTCCGGAATTAAGGAGATCATTCGAGTTCGAACACAACATAATTTTGTCGATTGTAGCCGAGAGCACCCAATACTCACGTACAATAAATTGACAGAAAAGATGGAATATAAAGTCACAGATGAAATTAAAATCGGAGATTTATTGATTATTTCTTCCAATAACAATAAACAAAGTCGTGGACATAAGATAGATAAAACCGTCAGTGAGGATTTGACATGTAAATCATTTTCTCCAACAATCGACGAAATTCCAGACTATGTTGACGAAGAATTTGCAGACTTTTTTGGATTTATGTTGGGAGATGGTTGGATTAAAAAATATTCCAATGGTGCCAGAGTTTGTTTTTCACTTGGAACGGATGAAATTCAAAATACAAAATATATTGCGGCATTAGAAAAATATTCAGGAAAACCGGTACGGGTAACTAAAGTTGGAAGTATGGATGGAAAATCCCGATCTGCCACCGTTTATACAAAGCGTTTATATGAAATATTGAGAAATATGGGATTTGGTGAAAATGCAAAAACAAAACGAATTCCCACTTGGGTATTTGAAGCACCGGAATCAATTCGTTTAGCACTTCTGGATGGATTTTACAACGCAGACGGTTGGGAATTTACTGATACATGGGCTAAACATTGTGCAATAGAACTGTGCAATAAAGATTTAGTTTTTGATATAAAGAGATTGGTGCAATTAAGTAATATAAAATCGTCGATTCCGTCTTCTCGCATTTACAATGATACGGTTGAAATCTGCGGGGTTTCGTGTAATAGATCGGAAAATCATTCTATATACTATTACCCGGAAGGCCAGATTAAGCAAAAGATGGAAAAATATGATTTTATAGATTCGGATAATATTTTCATCGAACCCGTCAGAAAAATTGAATATCAACCAGAAGCAGAAACCTTCGATATTCAAGTAGAATCAAACAATTCTAATTTTATAGCAAACGGAATTATTGTTCACAATTCCATGTTAGAACCCGCTCGCCGTATTTGGAAGCAATTATCGTTAATGGAGGACGCAATGTTAATTCATCGTATTGTCCGCGCTCCAGAAAAACGTATCTTTAAGGTTGATGTTGGTAATATTCCACCCGCGGAAGTGGATATGTACATGGAAAAGTTAATGAATAAGGCAAAGAAAGTTCCATATATTGACGAACGAACCGGAGACTATAATCTCCGATACAACTTAAACAATATGTTGGAAGACTTTTGGCTCCCGGTTCGTGGTGGAGACAGTGGAACATCGATTGATACACTATCCGGAATGGAATTTACGGGAATCGAAGACATTGAATATTTACGAAACAAGATGATGGCAGCGCTTAAAATTCCGAAAGCATTTTTGGGATATGACGAAACTCTATCTGGTAAATGTGTCCGTGGAAATACCAGAATTAAATTATTGGACGGTAGAGTTATGGAAATTAAAGACATTGCCGAATCATATCAGAATGGAAATGATCCTAAACTTGAAACATATTCATATGATACATCGACTAATTCAATTATTCCCGGAAAAATCGTTGAATGCAAAAAAACAAGATTAAATGCTGAATTGGTTCGAATCCATTTGGATAATGGTACACACGTAGATACCACTCCGGATCATGGATTCGTTTTACTGGGAGGTAATCGAATTGACGCGAAAGATTTGTCTCCGGGAAATAGTTTACAAGCAGTATATATTAGAACGAAAAAATTAGCACTTAATGCTAATGAATATGAGCAACTATATCAACCAAATACTCAATCATGGGTTTGGACACATGAAATGGTAGATGAATATTATTCCGGGAAAATTATTAATAATGGATATACTCCGGGAAGAGTAAAAACACTAAAAAATAAAAATAAAATTTTCAACCATAAAGTTGTCAGCGTAGAATTTATCACTGACCGCGAAGATACATATAATATGGAAGTGTGGGACAAGAATGAGAATCACAATTATCTCATAGATAATGGAATCATTATAAAAAATTCAACACTTGCAGCAGAAGATGTAAGATTCTCACGTACAATAGGTAGAATGCAAAGAATTATCGTTTCTGAACTATCAAAAATTGCAGTTGTTCATTTATTTGTTCAGGGATATAAAGATGCTTCACTTGTAGATTTTGAATTGAAATTGTCCAATCCTTCTACAGTATTTGAACAAGAGAAGATTGCAATTTGGCAAGATAAAGTTAACTTGGCTAAAGACATGATGGAATCCAATAGTTTTAGCCGTAAATGGTTATATACAAAATTGTGGGGATTGACCGAAGAGGAAGCTGAGCAAATACATACTGACGTTATTTCCGATAAAAAGGAAGAATGGAGATTGGAGCAGATAACAACTGAAGGTAACGATCCAATGATGAGTAAGCAAAAAGTTGGGTCCGATGGAGAGTTGTCCGATGTTGGTGAATCCGGCGGAGACGAATCTTCTGAAGGATTACCCGATTTATCTAGTTCCGGAAATGAAGCTGAAGCTCTTCCCGATTTATCTAGTTCCGGAAATGAAGCTGAAGCTCTTCCCGAGTTGACCGAATCAGATAAACCAAAAAAAGAAGAGGAGCCGCCTTCCCGACAAGAGAAGGATGAGCGAAATAGAAATAGAGACCAAACCGGAGAAAAAGATTCCACTGATTATCCTTTCGGTGAAGATCCTCTTGGCACACAAGAAACTTTCCGTGAAAAATCACACAGAAAACCGAATAGAACAACGAATCCTAGACCGTTACGAGTAACTGAACGCTCACAGGGAATTTCAATGGCATCTATGGCAGAAGAGCTTAAATCAATTAAACAAACATTGAGTCAAAGAAATCTCGTCAAAAATAAAAAATTGATAATTTCGGAAACAACTTCGATGTTGGATGAATCGAATTTACTTGCCGATGAATAATATAAATCAATATTTGTCATTTTTCCATTCTACTAATATATTTATAATCAACACCCGATGAAGAAACTTAGCCATTCAAAATATCGTAATACTGGTATATTATTTGAACTTTTAGTTCGTCAAGTAACCGCTGATATTCTCAATGGTTCCGATGATTCTCGCGCTAATAAAATACTACGAACATTTTTCTCAGAATCCACGGAACTCGGAAAAGAAAATCGACTATATAGAATTATTGTCGAGGAAAAGGTAAAGGATCAGTCGAGTGCAGATAGACTTCTTGGTACGGTGGTTAGTACCCGCAGAAAATTAAATGAGACGGAGTTATTGACTCAGAAGTATAATCTCATAAAAGAAATAAAAAGCAATTATCCAATCGATGATTTTCTACGTGGAAGTATTCAGAATTACAAATTACTAGCATCGGTATATAAAATTTTTGAAGATTCTGTTAATAAAGTTCAATGTGATCCACGAGATTTATTTAAAGCTCGTGGGTGTATAGTTGAACACATGGCATCGAAATTGTCTCCAACTAGATTGATTTCCGAAACGGAAAAACAAGATTTAATTAAGACGTATCAACAACAAAACGAAGATGTTCGATTGTTGGCATATAAAATATTAATCGACTCGTTCAATGAAAAATATGCCGGATTAAACGAGAAACAAAAAGTATTAATTCGTGAGTATATAAATAACATTAGTAACACGAACTCACTTCGACAATATATCAATAAAGAAGTACCCGAAATAAAAATCGAATTAACCGAGTTGAAGAAATCGGTTCCAAATAATATAGTCAAAATAAAAATTGACGAAACAATTTCACAACTGGAAAAAATAACAAAGGGTACATTGGTAAAAGACAATCAAATAATGGCACTGATGTTGTCATATGAATTGATCAAAGAACTTAAATCGATAAAATGAAAAAATCACATCTACGAAAATTGATACGGGAAGAATTGAATAGAAAAAAACTTTCACGTCAGCCGACCGGCGACGAATCTGTAATAGAATTAAATTACAATATAACCGGCGATCCAGTTCAATATGATGGATATGATTGGGATGTCGAAGCATTGGTTGATGGTGAGGGTGGTATAATTGAACTAAAAATTATTAATCCAGAGACGGATGAAGTAACGACCTATCGGGATGATAAACCAATTGTCGGAGATAAAAAACTCATAAGTACCGCAATTGAAGCGGTTGAAAAAAAGTTCGAGAAATTGTCAGCAGCATCAAAAGACGAATATGACGTTGATCGTGGACTAGAACGTGAAAAGGATCGAGCAGAGTATCAGCAAAATTACTACGATGATATTGGAAATGGAATGAATGAGTCAACACTAAAAAAATTGATTAAATTAGTTACCGAAGTCATCTCCGAGAGCAAGACAAAAAATGACAAACGAAAATCTTAAAAATATATTGAGGGAAATCATCGGAGAAGTTTTGGATGAAATCACCGGAACTGGATCGGTTGCTGGTTATCAGACACCATTTGCATTCGCCGGAAAAGGAGATACTGAACGGAAAAAGAAAATTGCAAAACGATCAATTCCCGGCGGAAAAGTTGTCGATGATGAAGAAAATCCAGACGAAATAACCGAAGGTGATAGACTCCCAATTATCACGCGAGGCACGGTTGCCGAGGGGCGCGGTAGGTATCACAATTTTAAAACAGATCCAACGATGAAGACCCATCGGAAAATTTCATATGGAATAAAAGAAGCACATTCAATGTTACATGAGGTGGAATTTCTCGTCGGTTTATGTGAACGATTAAAAACAGAATCCGGAACTTCCAATACGGATTTATGGAGTAGAACAAAAAAAGACATCGTGAATATTCACGGTAGATTAAAAGAAATAGCTAAACGAATCAACCGATTAAACAAATAAAATGAATTTACGAACCATAGTCGCACAAATATTAAATGAAGATGCTCCAATTAATAGCAATCAATCATCGCCTACAGTTTCTCCGAAGCAATATTCAGTTTTAACTGATTTTCAGACATTTGAACGGACAATTGATACCCAAACAGCCGCCGCAAAAAAACAGCTGGAAACTACTTTGTTAAAAAACGTAGGAAAGAAAAAAGTTGTCGCTCGTGCATCCAAAGGTGGAATGGGGCAAGTTGAACAAGAGTATACAATTGACGTTAGTGGAGTGGCAATTACATATTTAAAGGACGAATATTATATTGTATTAAAAGGATTGGATGGGAAAGAGTACTACGTAAATCCGGCATTTCCAGTAAAAATAATTGGCGATTCTACCGCAAGTAACCCGGCACAGCAAATTAGACAACCAAATCAATCAACCACTACGCCAAAAATTAGCATGGGAAGTAGATCCGTCGGCGGAATAGTTTCTCCGCAAAATATGGGAATTTCTTCCGGTGGACCAAATACTTTATCACGATGAGCAAACAATTACTTATAGATTTTATTCCATTTGAAATTACTCCGGAGCTATTATCCGAAGCTCGCGGCGATCCGAGTAAACCGTTACGGGTAAAGGGTCCACTTCAACGTGCAAATCAAAAAAATTTCAATGGCCGAATTTACCCACGCCCACTATTGGAACGTGAAGCGAAAAAATATGAAGAACTTGTACGTGAAAGACGAGCTTTAGGTGAATTAGATCATCCAGAATGTCATCGTCCCGGTTCATATATACTCACGAACAATGGGTGGAAATTATTAGAATCAGTTACAGTCGGAGAATTGGTTGCAACATTGAATCCGGATACTTCGGCGCTCGAATATAATCCAATTGATCGAGTTATTAATCAAGCATATACCGGGAAAATGATTTCTATTCGCGGTAAAAATATAGATTCGATGGTAACCCCAAATCATAGATTTATTCTACGAGATCGAAATGGAAAATTAATAGAAAAAACCGCACAAGAAATATTTGAATTATCAAAATCCGGAAAGTATTCACATTTGTCGATACCAATTACAGCGGATAGTTGGACCGGAAAATCGATGGAAACATATACAATTCCCGGTATTGATATAAACAACATTTCAAATCAATATATCAACAAATCAAACCAATCTAATCCATTGGTATTAAATTCTGCTGCGTGGTTTTCATTTTTGGGATTTTATCTTGCAGAAGGACATGTAACCAATCGAAACATTGGTGGCGGATATTCCATTTTTATAACACAGAACGAAGGGCACATCGCTGACATGTTTCGAGATATTCTAAGTAAGATGAGCCCAGAATTGGAATGGAAGGAAAAAGAAAAATCTGGGACAGACTCAGCAGTAATTTTCTATGCATCCGACGCTCGATTACACACATATTTGGCAGAACTTGGAAATAAATATACTAAATATATCCCGGATGATATAAAGTCAGCTTCCTCCGATCTATTACAGTGTTTATATGACTGGTTTGTCAATGGAGACGGTACGGTTGTTGGGAAATATGACCGCACATCAATTTTTTCTGTATCCAAACGGTTGATGGAGGATTTCAGTGAAATAGTTCTCAAACTTGGCATGTCATGTGTTTTGAAAGAACAAATTTCTGACAAAGACTATATGTTCGCGGGACATCTGATTGAAACAAAAAATAAACACGTATTATATAGACTATGGATAAAGGAATCAAAAGCTATCCATCTAGATTTCCGCTTTATAAAAATCGAAGAAGTTGATTATTCCGGAACTGTACATTGCGTCACAGTAAAGAATGGAACATTTTATTGCCGAGATCACGATAAATGTTTCTGGTCCGGAAATTCTTCCGTGATTAACTTGAAAAATGTTTCCCACAATGTAGTTGATATATCGTGGGAGGGAGACACATTGATGGGGACTCTTGAAATTTTAACAACTCCATCGGGAAATATTGCAAGAGAATTGATCAAGAACAACGTTCGACTTGGAATTTCTAGTCGAGGACTTGGATCAATCAAAAATGTCAGCGAAAATGCAGTAGAGGTTCAAGAAGACTTCGATCTTATATGTTTCGATTTGGTTTCTTCTCCGTCAACGAGGGGGGCATATATGAATCTAACCGAAGGACTCATAAAAGAAGGAATCACTCACAAAACATCAAAGTCCGAGAAATCGTTGGATAAATATTTAAAAATTGAACACATTATTCGGGATATTTTGGGTGAATTAAAGTAATATAGATATATGAAATCGTCAGTCGAATCTCTCTTAGTAAACGGAAAACTTCCGTCGAAAAGAGGGAGACGTGAATATTTTGTCAATTCCAACAAAATGGATGTATATGAATTTATTTTGGATGCGACTAAATTTTTAGATTCCAACGCCACATTAACAGAACGAATATATTGCATATGTAATAATATAACTTCTAAAGTTGTTTGCATACAATGCAAATCGACAACGCCAAAGTTTTTTTCCATCTCTCTTGGGTACAGACCATTCTGTTCCAGTTTGTGTGCACAAACATCCGATCTAACCAAGAAAAAAAGTGAATCCACGAATATGACCAACCGTGGCGTTAGATGGCCACAACAATCATTAGATATCAGAACAAAATCTGCGAAAACAAATATGGAACGGTATGGAGTTGACAATGTATCAAAATCAAGTGAAATACAACAGAAAAAAATAGATACTTGTTTGGTCAATCACGGAATGGATTATATATTGAGAACCAGTAAATCTTTATGCCAAGTAAAATTTGGAAAAGATAATGTTCAACAAGTTGATTGGATAAAGAAAAAAAGAATACAAACAAATCGGAATATATTATTTAGTCGAATTTGTTCATATTCTAAAAAATTCAATGTTTCTCCGGCATTCACGGAATCCGACTGGATTGGCGGCGGCCATTCCAACAAATATCCATTCAAATGCAAAAAATGCGAAACAATATTTTTAGATGACGCGTCCGAAGATAGAGGGATTAGATGTCCAACTTGTTATCCACCAAACATATCATTGGCTGAAAAAAATTTGTTGGAATTTGTCAAATATCTAATTCCGGGTGAAACTGTATTAGAAAATTGTAGATCCGTAATTTCGCCACTGGAATTGGATATCTATATCCCGAATAAGAAGATTGCCATTGAATATAATGGATTATATTTTCATTCTGAAATATCCGGGAATAAAGATAAAAATTATCATGTCAAGAAAACTAACAAATGTCAAGAAAGGGGAATCAATCTGATTCAGATATTTGAGGATGAATGGTTACAAAAACGGGACATCGTTGAATCTCTATTGAAACAAGCACTATGCAAACCTAAAATATCATCCGATAATTGTTCAATTGTATCAATTTCATACGATGAAAAATCCAAATTTCTAGATTTGCACCATTTACGCGGAAACGAACCTTCCGCGTCACATTTTGCTGGAATGTTTCATGATAACAAATTGATCGGGGTAATTACTGCAAAGCAATCCGGAGATTGTTCCGAAATAACTAGGATATGTTTTACTGAAAATATTTCAGGTGGATCGGCCGCGCTGATACAATTCGTACAATCCGAATTAGTCACAAAATCAATTATAATATCCGTGGATCGTAATTGGATGAATATTGTGAATTGTACAGTTCATGGATTCACTCAATCTAAAATTACCGATCCGGATTATTTGTATGTGAATTCGCATTCAGCTAAGAGATTTGCATATGAGAATCTAGAAAATTCACTTGAAACTATCAAGATTGATTCCACATTATCTGAATGGGAAAACATGAAATCGAATGGTTTCGATAGAATTTGGGATTGTGGCCAAACAATTTTCGCCAAACAAACATAACAACTACATATTTATAATCATGCCAGCAAAA
>Ga0209777_10000551_pt1 | contig 60851 bp, 105 predicted proteins | sample FrelakmetHBP12HB_FD_187147 | JGI IMG/M metagenome (GOLD analysis project Ga0209777, IMG submission 187147) | Freshwater lake sediment microbial communities from the University of Notre Dame, USA, for methane emissions studies -HBP12 HB (SPAdes)... | ecosystem: Environmental > Aquatic >...
TCCGATCTTGCTTATTTTGACGGATCCTGCGCTGCAAGTGCTTTTATCGCTCCGTTAAAATAAGCAGCCAGATCTTCCTGTTGTGGCTTGCTCATGGCAGATACCTTTGTTGCTTGATACTTAACCTTGAGGAAACTCTCAAACTTAGGTTTATCCCATTTTAAGACGTTGAGCATCCTGGCAAGCCACGATCTGGAAATGATAGGTGTTTCGTCCGTAATATCGGATTGGACAATCTCCTTGAACGGTTTCGGAGTAAATGTACCCGTTCCCAGGAAAGAAGCGTCTCCTACCTCTGCGGCTGTGATGCTTTGAGATTCTTTGCCTGGTTCCAATTTTTTCTGCTGTACTGGTTCTAATTCTTCTACATCGGGCGGAATCTCTACACCGGCGAGCAAGGCCAGTTGTTCCCGGACGGAGTTAATCATTTCCAGGTCCTGGATCGGGGCCGGATTTCCGAATTTGATAGCGTAAGCTTCTCCGGAACCAGTTTTCTTCTTGATAGAAAAGACGCGGATCATGGCTTTATAATACTGACCCTTAATCGCCTTATGGAATTTGATAAGAGTGTTTAATTCTTTGGCCGCCATGGACGAGATACCCGAGCACCGTACTAGAATTGGCATCATGTCACTGACTTTAATCCCGATAACGGTATAATTCGGGGTACAGGCTGCCCGGCGAGCGGCTGCGTCCAACAAATAAGGCGCATCGTTAAACGCTCCAAAGGGACAGGCGGTCTTGCAATCGCATCCGGTGATGGAAGTCACACCGTCCATGCTGGCGCACTTGGGCGGTTCATCCGTGATTTCTGTCTTGCCCCAATACGTTCGTGTCTTTTGAGCGGGGCCGGAAACCACAATGTCAAAACCCTCTGATCCTACGATTATTTCTTGCGTGATGGGACAGTAGAAATCTCCCACCTTGGCACCGACCTGCTTGGCTTCGTCGCCGCCTACTGCTTGTACCAGCTTCATTTCTGGTATAGCCATATCGTTTATATTCTCTGGCATTTATTTATCCTCCTTCTTTGTTTCTTGTGTCATTCGTTTCAATACATCACCGACTTCTTCGGCGCGAGCCATGTCTTTCTCTTCGAGATCGTGGATTTCTGGAACCATCGCCTTTAGCTGCCGACCCAGGCTAACAACCTCTCCTGTCAGTCGTGCAAACTTTCTGGTGACCGGGGGCATCTGCCTGAGAGTTCTCTTGCGGTATGCCATAAGCCACCTCCTTTCTTTTCTCTGTTGTAAATTACCCGCACCTTTTGAAAAAGCTACCGGCCCAATTACGTTATCGCAATCTTGCCTGGCTTCTCGTCCTGCGTGTCATACTTCGGACACTCTTTGCATGCACTGGCGCAGGACCCTTTTAATACTGCGAAATCGAGCATTGTGCCGTCCTCGGCCTTGCCCAACTTGAATCCCTGGGTGCAGGTTACCCGGCCGTCTTTCAGACTGGTGTTGAAGCAATTAAATGTCATTCTCCCCTTGACAGCCGCTCTTTTGTCGTCTAGAATAGCTAACCCCGCTTCGTTTTCCCATATTGATTTTTCTGTTTTTCTTGCCATTTGTTTATCCTTTCTCCCTCGCAAATATCTCATTGTATTTCGCAACTTGTTTGCTATCTTGAACCGCTTTATCCGGGTCCTCACCCTTCATGCGAGATAAAGTGAGTATGATGGCTCTCTGACGACACGGCTCGCACCCATCTATGAACACATTGTCAATGACATGAAGTCCGTGGTGGGTTTTATAAAAATCATCAGAAATGTCTAATTCGCCGTCATACGGAAGTTTTATTTTCCTTGCCATGTTAATCCTTCACCAATTTATTCGGAACAATTCCCTCATTATTATTCTCTCGCCAAAAATTCTACCTGCGCCGTGCGCAGCCCGAGCAAGCCTTTAAGGCTCTCCAATCGTTTCTTGGCCATGTCTGTTTGAATTCTGTTCGTTTCTACTTGAAAAGTGACAAAATTCTGTTGAACAATGGCATTTTTCAGTTGAACGTTCTCGGACCGCTGTTTTCGCAACCAGGCTTCGAGTTGTGCGGCGGTCAATTTCTTGCTGTCGGTACTTAATGGAGGCTCTAAAGCTAAATCAGCCAGAATACCCTTTACTTCCGTACAATCATCGCCATACGAGGCGAGATAGGGTACATTCTGGCTACGATAGAGAGCGTCCTGTTTCAGTTGGGATTCAAGAATATCTTCCTGAGCTTTGATATCCTTAATTAGCTGGCCGGTGCCCAGGTCATTTAATAGTTGCTTTTTCTGTTCGATTTCCATCGCTTGGCCCCCTATAATGTACTTTTATATGACATGACTGACAAAGAGTTTCTCCGTTCTCAACGTCTAAAGCGAGCTCGGGCCGTACTTTGATATCAATCTTATGATGAGCTATTATGTTATGATGTTTTTTATCGCCGCATCTTTGACAAGTATAATTATCACGTTTCAATACCGCCTTACGCCATTTTTCTAGTCCTAGAACAGTAGGTGGTTCTCCGGTATCTATTTTGAGAGTTATTTTGGTATTGACTTCCATTAAGAGTGTGTCTAGTGTTTTACCCAATCTCTCTTCATGATATTTTAACCAGTCATCGGGTATAGTAATAGCTCGACTATTTCCAACAGTAATGAGTTTACGAACCATAGGCATATTTCGTGCCTCCTAATACTAACAAAATACTAACAGGAGGGCTACAATATACAACTGATAAAAAACAAAGTCAATAGGCTAATTACAGTTTCCCGGTCAGACGGAGCATGACTATTTCATGACCCATTTGGATAACTTGGTGCGATACTCGTTATAGCCTGTAGCCACCACGTGGGAATAGGCCGGCTCGGGAGGCTCCAGCGCCTCTTCGTGGTTGCGGCTCGGGATAAATTCTCCGCAGTTGAAGCACCAGTTTGACCAGGGCTCTTTATCAAAGACTTCTCTGATGTGCGGGTCCTCGATATAACTGGCAGGATTATATCCACAGGTTTTTTCGCACTGGGAGGTACCCGCTTTATAACAGGCTTTCGGATAGAATGGGCACAGCGCGGTATGCTCTTGTTCCTCTTCGGGCTCCGGTTCCGTTTCCTCTAAAGCACGGGACCCCGGTAAAACTTTGGGAGTGGTAAAGAGACTCGGGTCAAAGTCCTCGAATATATCTTTGGGCTCGGGTTCAGGCAACTGTTCATCGATCATTCTATTCCTCCGTATATAGGTAACATTGATCCTTGAAGCAACAAGATTCTATTTCTCCATGGTGAGTAATATGGATAAAATCTATCCCACGCATGCACTTCTTAGTATAGCCTGCTTGAACTCCCAGGCAGTTATCCAGCGCCACGGGAAGTCGAGATTTATATTGCTCGATCATAAGTCTGACTTTGAGCACCGTATTGAACGGTAGCGGAGCCAGGATTGGCTTCATTACGAGAAGATTTAACTGGTCGGCGGTACCCAATATTTCCTCGGGAATGGGCTTAAAATCCTGCAAAAGATAATTGCAGGAAACTTTTATTCCAAAATATTTTATCATCTGCGCTTTTTCTTCCCATTCGGACGGACTTTTTACCTTTTCTGTGTCGTAACTCAAGGCTATGGCTGAAATATAATTCTTGAGATAGCCGCAGAGCACGGGAGTGATAGTCTGCAACATGGTAGTCATTGTTTTTTGAGAAGCTTTTATCTCTTCTACCCACCGGAGATTATAACCGCTGTATTCAAAACAAACGGTGTCCGGCGCTTTCTTGTCGATTATATTTTCTATGTCATAGTGCTTAAAATAATCGAGTTCTTCCCGGCCCATAATTCTATTCATCACTTCCCTGGTAGGTTTCTGCTGGAAGCAGAAAGAACAGGGCGGGTCCTTGATACATTTATCACTGAGACTAACTGTTATCAGCTTCATCCGATTTGCCCTCCGCCCATGTTTCATACCCGTCGGTATGGCCGCCATCGCAGGAGATTAACTCTCCATCCAGTTTCTTGATAGCAATTTGGAATATGGGATAACATTTCTCATCGTAATCGCTGCATCCGGAATCGAGACGGAATCCCGTATGCTGATAACCGTTATCTCCGTATTGCAGAGAAGCCCGATTCCCAAGCGCGTCATAGACCATGACCTCGGGAAAATGCTCATCTTTCAATTCATTCAAAACTGTCAGGGTCAATGGCGGGCTGGACTCCCAGCCTACTTCCTTGAAAAGTTTCGAGAATTTCTTCAGGGCTTCCCCGGCATCCTCGATTTTGGTATCCACCAATAATTCGGAACAACTTGTCTGTATCATTTCACACTTCTCCTTTCCTGTTAATCTTCTCATTACCATTTAATTCTGATCTCCTGCTGATGGGAAATCTTCTTTATATTTCATGGCTCACCACTGAGTGAGCATGGGCATGATTACTTCTTCCAGAAGAGGATTACGCATCACTATCGGGGCGCTGGGCTCCGCCATGGTGACTTCCACCCATTTCGGGTTAGCACCCTTCCCTGGGAAATTTATCGCCAGACAATATTCCTCAATATAGTTGGGATTCACGCCTACCTTGAGGAAGTCGTCTGCCACTACCAGGTCATTGATAAATATCGAAGTCACGAATTGGAGAGGATCCGTAGCACCATCAATTCCTGCCGAGACTTTCATTTCCGTTAAGAACGGGTTAGGTTTTCCGGGCGGCCGGGAGAATACAGTGGGATTCTGTGTTTTCCAGATGGCCTTTAACAACCACTGAAGATCCTCCTGGGATACTCCCTTGGTGATTTGTTCCTGGAGGAAAGCCGTAAGTTTCCCCGAAGTAACGTCGGTTTTCTCAATGTTCAACCATTTCAATTTAGGATTGAAAAGCTCATGGTCGGTAGCATTTTTCCAATTCAAGTCAAAAGCCGTGACCGCCGGTTTAGCCTGAATTTCCCATTTCATGATAGTGGCGTCTGCCAGCGCCCGGGTCACGGTCAACAGGTCAAGAATGCTGACGACAAAACTTGTGCGCCCATCGTCTTTCGGGATTAAAGGCAGCCAATTAGGATACGTTCCCTCTATCTTTGGGAGAGCCGCGACGTTAACGTCCAGGGATTTATCTTTATTCTTAAGGACCTCGGCTACTTCTTTGCTTTTGAGATCAATATCCCCCATTAAATCAGTTCCCGGCTGAATATAATGGGCCAGACGGAAACCGTCCGCTGTCACGATATGAGTTTTCGTGGGAACCTTGGAAATCTCTTCGATAAATGGTTCGCAATGCATCGCCGTTAACATCGGCCTGGTTTCTTCCTTGGCGACGGCATGCTTCATTACTTTTACTATTGATTTGAATTCTTCTGTTTTCATAGTCATCCTTTCACAATTTAAGTAGTCTTCTCCCATCACAATTTGGAAGCGGCGACCTCGGGTTAAGGTCTGTCGCCGCCCTCGTTTATATTGTCGGAGAACTCCTTTTCAATACCAATCGCAATATGGCGAGTGGCTCTCTCCGCACGGAGTTTATCCGCCGCTTTCAACCGGTTATTTTCCTCGGTCAGCTCCTTGATACGCTTATTCACATCTTGTTGACCGACCAGTGCCTCTTCCAGCCGTTTTGTCAGGACAATTATGGCATCCGCAATTTGATCAGGCGTGGCAGACGTGTTTACTGTTTTCTTATCAGGCGCACCGAGCTTAAGTATCGTAGCGTTCCGCTCTTCGATAATCTTTGATTGAAGTCTGACGGTTTGTCGAAGTCTGAATACTTCATCTCTGAGAACGGCGTCTTGTTTTTGTAATATATTTTCTATTCCTGCCCTTCTAGTTTTTAATTCTTCGTGATTAAGGCGATAGCTTGCGGAAACCGCTTCTGGGTGTCCATTTTTGTAGAGAGCGGAATCTACTGCGCCGATACTGATACCATATGCTTTAGCTACCGCTGTTTTTGATTCTCCAGAAACAAATAAGTCTGTTATTTCCTTTCCTTTTTCACTGAGAATCTTGGCCGTTGCTATCAATTTTTTGGCATATTCTTCGTTTTTTGGCATTTCATCCTCCCATCATCTGTCTGTATTGAGTTTTGAGTCCGGTTAACCAGATGGCTAAATCCACGGAGCCGCGCCGGGTGATAGCGGCCTCGACATTAGTCATTATCCGTTCTGTCTTGGGAACCATCTGGAGGGCACGTTTCTGTTGACCGAGCCGCTTATATCTCCAGATTTTGTCTAACCGGTCCGCGATTTCTTCCAGTATCGGTCTTAAGCCGGCGTCGTACTTTTCCGTGATAGACTCTTTCTCGTTAAGAGGAGTCGCATTTCCGAATACCACGACCACGCCATTCTCGGTCTTGGCCAAATCCAGGGCCAGCAGACGGCTTTGCGGAGAATCCGGCATGAGATATACCGAATCATTTTGGCGCATGGCGCCCACGGCCGACGCTTTTACGAGAAACTCCTGACGAGCCTTGTCTCCGGCCTCGTTGTGCGGGATGTCGTAAGTAAGGATGCACCAATCTGAAATCACATCTCGTACGACAATTTTACTATCCGTTAATCGTGCTAATACTTCTAGTTCTTTAGGCAATTTTAACTCCTTTCCAATTCTTTCCATTTAAGATAGACTGAATCGCTCTTCTTGACACGAGATACTGATTGGCTAATTTTCTTTGAGACATATCACTGGTTTTAATTTCTCTTACTTGGTCGATGGATAGTTTTGCTCTGACACACTTCTAATCCTTCAGGGATTTTACCATTGGTCAATTCCCATGCAATTCTATGAGCGTAGGTTACTTTGTTTTCAGTACGAATTTGTCCATATCCAGCGCCCGTCTTACAACCCGTCCAGTTCCAACACTCCCCGGATTTATCGACCTTCGACCAGAATCTAACTTCTAATTCATCGTTCATTTATTTCACCTCCTTTGCTTTCTGGCACATTGCCATCACAGGCTTCAATACTTCTATTAACGCTTTCACTTCGTCGTGAATCTCATCGTAATTGCGGAGAAAACACCAGCATTTCTTGAGACCTATAATGTCCTTTTCCCCTCCGAAGAGAATAGCCGGGTCAGCGTCGTATTTGACCTCTAAACTGTAGTTTTTACTTGGGGAGTGTAGCTCAAAAGTCCCATCGAAGATGGAATAATCTATCTTGGGCAATAACCTCTTGAGTTTGGCCATTCTTTTCGCAGTGGCTATCCGAAGAATTTGTTCGTTGCTTTGATCCTCGGCACCGGTCAGGCGGTCTAAAATGGCCTCCTTGAGGTAGGGTTCTACAACAGCGGATATCAATGTTTCATTAAACTTCTCCGCCATCTTAACCTTGGTTTCCAGACCGCCCAGTAATACCTGCCAGGACTTTTCTTTGGCAGAATAGAGTTTTTTGATCTCCCAATCGCCTAGTCGGGCCGTGACCAAATCATTTTTCCTGAAAGTTATCGTATCTCCCAGGAATACTGTGTATTTGTCTTTATCGATGATTACTGATTCCGTGAACAATTCCTCATCGACAAGCAACGGAGTCGCCTTGCTATGTATCTCTACTAATTTTGTGTACCATTCTTGATATCTCACTATCTCCTCCTCGTATCATTCCTGGGAAATTCGATTACGCTTCCCCAGGGTACCTCTCCATGATTCGGAGTTAATATCCAAATCACAGGGATAATGGGTTCTTTATCCGGGAATGTACCTTCCGCGTCGGTGAAGAACACCAGACTGGTTATATCCAGCTTCTCGGCCGCTTCTATAATGGGCCGGAAGTCCGTACCGCCGCCACCCACGACAACTTTGGGCATCTGGTCGAAGGGATGCAGCTCAATTCTCTGATGAAGAGCCGCGTCTCCGATTAGCAGGTGAATGGTGTATTCATCGTAGCTATCACAGATGCCTTTCACCTCGGAAAGGAATTCTTTTACTTCCTCCTGCGAGATGGAACCACTGTCATCGATACCGCAGGCGATATTTATTTGCTCGCCGGCGATACTGGGCAGGTAGAACCCGCGGTATAAATGCTTCTTGTTGGCTGGAGTTAATCTAAAGTCATTCTTGGCACAGGACGAGATCCTGTCCTGCAAGAGGGCTTTCCAGTCCAACTTGGGCTGTAAGAGTTCTCCTACGATTGATTCCATGTTCGCAGGAAACTTACCTTTGACCCGGGCTTGAGTGGCGGCCATGGCAACTCTATTGGCCCATTCTTGGTCCAGAGCGCTGCCGCCATCAGTATCCTGACCGTTGGCGTCCTGACCGTCCTTGCCTTTATCACCCTTGCCCCAGTTCTTCCATTGTTCATGGGAATCAAGGGTATTCTGACCGCTACCAGAACCAGAGCCGCTTTGCATGGGCAGATTACTGTAGATAAACTCTGCGGATTTATCATGGTATTTGGGGTCATTCAAAATCCCATCTATAAGCTGGAATTCCTGAAGGACCAGGGGATTAACCGCCAGGTCAGCGGCTACGTTCCATCTCTTTTCTTCGCGTCCCTGCGCCCTTGAGAGATGCCTCAATACGATATGCATGATTTCATGAGCGATTACTCCCGTCAATTGCGCTATGGGAGTTTTCTTCACGAATTCCGGATGATAAAACAGGTGGATACCATCCGTGCCCATCGTGGCAGGAACCATGTTGGGTACCTCGACCGGCTCTAGGGTAAGAGCCAGATACCCGAAGAAAGGGTGGTCGAACTGCATGGAAATCCGAGCCCTCTGTATTTCTTTAGGTACTTTGTCCGCCATCGCGAACCTCCTTCTGTGAAGTCACGCCATATTTATTCTTTCCATGTTTGATGTGATAAAACTTTTCTGATTGCTATTCTAGACACGCCGAATTGGGCGGCTAAAGAACGTTCGGAAACTCTGCCCTTACGATAGGGACCTCCCCGGGAAGCGTATATGTTTCTAATTTCACGTACCTTTTCCCAGGTTAATTTCGCGTCCCAGGTGTCTTCACCATGTTTGGTTTGAGTCCATCTTCCACACTGGACAGCGTACTTGGAATTGTCCGATTTAGTTCCTAATTCAAGATGGTCTGGACGTACACACGGGGGATTATTACATTTATGCAAGACACATTTACCCTCTGGAATGGAACGCCCGTGAGCAAGTTCCCATGATACTCGATAAGCTTCTTTACGTTTCCATTCGCCCTCTTTTTGGATACCGATGTAGCCATAGTTAGATTTTCCTTTTCTCTTACAGCCTGTCCATAGCCAACAACCGTCCGGAGTAGTAGTTTTATCTACCTTTTCCCAAAATCTTTCAGCTAACCTTGTTTGTTCACTCATTGCTTCTGCCTCCTTTTAATAGAAGTATAGCCCACAATGAACAAACAATCAAGTTTTTGAAGCTATTTAGTTCATTTCACCTTCCGTATGACATCAGCATTGCTAATCGCCCATTTCTCAAAGGCGGGGGCGAGGGCCATACTGCTCTCGTCCTTTTGGGCGAGCATAGTTATCAGCAGGACGGAGAATTCAATGTCCAGATGATAACTGTATTCCAGCATACGCTGAAACATTTTCACTCCCTGGGCACGGCTCGCCAGCGCCCCGACAAGGGCATATTTCAGATCGAGAGTGTCCGGCACGTAGTTATCTCCCTTGAATATAGTGTCAAGGTCAGGCAGTTTCGTCTGGAGCTTTAAGAAAGCCATAAACTCTGCCGTGGCTCCCTTACCGATAGTACCGGTGAGCACCTCTGCTAACAATTTCGGCGGTGTGATGCTTATTTGACGGCTGGCGAAATCCCATGTTCTGGGAGAGCAGAACGCTTTTTCCGAGCTCTCCGGGTTATAGGCGAACAGAAGATCCGACTTAAAGCGGACGAACATCAGAATATTGGGATTGACTTTCGCCTTTTTGCCCCACTCAATCCAGTCATCGAGATTAACCTCGAAATCTATGTGAGTGAACCTGTTAGCAAGGGCCGAAGACATGCGGTAAGTGACCGCCCTATCTTCTATGCGATTTCCTGCTGCGAGAATATACCAGTGTGGTTTCAAGGCATGCTCACCAATGCGATGTTCATGTACCGCCTGATATAACACTGCCTGAACCAGGGGCGGTGAGCTGGTAATTTCATCCAGGAACCACATTCCCCACTCCGGAATGGCTTTATTGAACTCAAAAGGTATATCATTGGGCGGTAACCAGATGGCCTTATTATCCACGACCGCCGGGATACCTCTAAAGTCCGTAGGATCATGTTGACTGGCCCGGGTGTCCAGCCATCCGTACTGTTGCTCATCCGGTTTCTTATTCTCGATACGCATGGCCGCGTCCATCTCATTTGCGATTTGACGGGCCACGGCCGATTTCCCGACCCCGGGAGGACCGGACATAAAGATAGGAGGCGCTGTGAGCGGCTCCTTGCAACTAGCTTCGATTACTAATTTGACCTGACTTGGTTTCATTTGGCTTTACTCCTTTCGACATCTTTTATGGCTAACTTCAGACTTTCTTCGCTGGAGTCCGCGGTTCTTTATAACCTCGTTCAAGAAAGAACGATAAGCCACGAGATCTTCATAAGATGATAATACCACCTGTCGCGTGGTATAAAAATCTTGAGAATTCCAGTTGTCGCGGCTCAAAACATCGATGGCGTTTAATTCCTGGCCGGACAAACGGGCTAGAGCTTCCGCCTGGACGACTCTCTGCGCTTTAGTGACTTCGGTTTCCATATTCACTCAGTAAACTAGCGTCCACAAACTCCGGGACTAAATCAGTCAGTTCCTTGCGACCATATTCATCAGCAAGGCTTGCTATCTCTTGGGCATCCGCAATATGGTAGGTTGTGCCAACACACTCACCGCTGTGGTCACGTTCCCATATTGAGTAGCCCTCAACAACGACAACATGTCTTTTAGGAGTCATATATACCCCGACTATTCTGTTACCGTGTTCCTCCCGGGTAGAGATGTCCAGGTCAATCATCTGCGACTTGTAAAATCTCTTGCCATCCACTATCATCAATCCTCTTTTAGTCGCTGTTACCATTTCCCCTCTCCTTTATCTCTGCCTGGCTTACGCTCAGGACTTATGAGAATTAAGCAGTTGCAGGAGGCTTTTCTGATTTTTGCTTGCCATTATTTTGATTCCTCCTTCTTACTTTCTGATATTCTCTTTAATACTTGTCTTTGCGCCAGGCATCCATCGCAGATGTAATCAGTCTGCTCGCTCCATTTATTGTCATAAGTTTTATACATTTTTAACCTTCCTTTCTGCCCGCATCTTGTATGGGCTCGATTACGCTTAAGTGATATAAACCTTTTGATTTGACACCGGCAAACTTGACCTGTCTCAGGGCGCGAAGTAATTCCGGAATGTCCATGGAGCAATCATAGACTTCGCCGGTCCTGATCACTATCCTTTCTCTGTACGGATAAACTCCTTTAATCGTTTGCCCATCGACTACTTTCTTGTCTCCGACAGGAGTATGGCGCAACGAGTAAAGTTCCCAGAACGCAGTATCAGTCATTTCTGTGCATTCAGAACATAGCCATAATAATCGCTGTTCGTTGAATGTCGTTGCAGCGAATACCGTTCTACTTTTAATCTTGTTGTCCCAATTCTGTACTCTCCGGGCGCAGCACTCACAGGGAACCGGGTTCCCTGTCAGGCGAGACATGACCTCTTTGGATTCCTTAGTCTTTGGCATGCCCCGCCTCCACCGTCCGCGCAAGCACTTTTTCTTTGAAACATTTTGTTTTAGATAAACATCTTGGACAAAGGTCTTTAGTAAATTCGCCTTGTTTATCACAATATTCCGCGATAATTTCTCTGTTTCGACCGTTACTTCCAGAAGTTTTCTCAATTATTACAATATCTCGACCAGATATTTCGGAGTATAAACATTCAACCTCGGCACCAACACGCCAACCACGAATGTGTCCGTGGATACCTTGTTTCTTTGTACAGCGAGAACCTTCACCTCTATTCCCCTGGATGGTAGCGTAAAAGTGTGACATTATACTACTCCTTTGAATGCCGGGAACCGCAGCATCCCATCGTTTGTTAACTCGAGATAGCGGATATTTACCGCGAATGGCAATATCCAGGTCGCCGCCTCGGGCTCTCTTTTCCATTGACAGGGACCCGGGACAAAGTCTTTCATAAGTTTCTGGATCATGTCCTCGGTGAAACCCGTGCCTACCGCCCCGACGTAGTGACCCTGAAAGTCGCTCAGGACAAGGGCCCCGAAAGTGGACTGGCGGACTCCCGTGCCAAGAGTATATCCCACAGCGAGATATTTTCCTTCTTTCCAGCATTTCACCTTGAGCCAGTCACGTTTATTCTCGGAATAGACACCGTCCTTGGCTTTACCAACCACTCCTTCAAGCTTATTCGTTTTCATAGCATTGAATAAAGCTACTCCATCAAAATGACTGGGAGTAAGAGAAACATTTTCCGTCTCGTGGACATAGCCCTTGAGCAATTCCTTGCGAGAAATCAAAGGCATCTTTACGACGGAGACCCCGCCAATCTCCAGCACATCGAACACGGAATAGCGGGCAGGATGGTCAACGACCGCCTGGGACACACCATTAAGACGGTTGCGATGCTGCAAGTCGTTAAACGAATTGCCGGCCAGTACTTCTCCGTCTATGATGATATCGCCACCTGTGACATTGAATTTTAAGTCCGGAAACTGGTGCGTTTTCTCTAGACCAGAGCGTCCGAACATTTTAATCTCCGTACCGTGAATGACGGTTATAATTCGGGCACCGTCTAATTTTGGTTCGAAGATATAATGGCCGGTTTCTGTTAAAGCCTTTAATTCTTTTTCTTCTGTTAATTTACAGAGCATTGGTTTTATCATTTTTCACCTTCTTTCTAAATAGATTCCATAATTTCTTTGACGAAGGAATTTTATCTAAACTAATAAATCTCGGGTCGTTGACATGTTCCTTCTTGTATTTCTTCCAAGAGCACTCTGCTCGACATTTATTACAATCTTTTTCGTTAGGAAAAGGACAACTCATTTTTCTCCTTTCACCGGTACATTCCCGGATTCCAATTCTGCTGGTTCGCCAGTTTATCGGCCAGCGTATCTACTTCATAAACGAGATCTAACAGGACATCTACCGTTCCGGAAAAGGCTGGCGGGTCCTCGGGCCTGCTCTTATCGAAGATTGCTATGTTATCCTGCCCGATTACGAGCTTGGCGTGACCCTGTTCCAGGATAGTATTAGTGTCTGGTGGCGGACATGGCATAGTCCCTGTTTCGAGAAGTAACATGTCTATTCCCTCCTTTCTTTTTAGTCATTACGCGAAGCGCGGGTTGTCCCTTTTCCAGGACAACAATACATTCGTTCGGGCAATTGTCATTCAGCGGACATTGGTCACAGTCCGCTCTTGTTATTCTTGCCATATTCACCTCCTTCTACGGAGACTGCTACTATTTCAAGTTTAGCTTTCGTTGCTATCAATTCTCCTATGTAATCATCTATCAATGGTTTACTTTCTCGTTCTTTATTTTTATCATTAATGAGAAATTCCGCGTGATATAAACCATTTGACTTGACCAAACTATCAATAGAGACTTCGCCCAAATGATCAGTCTCAACCTGTCTCGAAACATTATTCGTAAGAATGCTTAATTGCTCTTTGACTATTTCTTTGGGCTCAGAGCTTTTGTGTTCGAGAGTTACCACGAGTTTTATCATATTTCACCTCCTTTAATACTATCCGCTAGAGGTTCGACTTCTAACGGATAGTCTTAAAGGACGAAGTCAGTTATTTCGTGGCAACGACTTCGGCGGTGTTGGGCAGAGACTTGGCAGCGTTCAGGGAAGCCATGATGGTAGCCATAAGGTCGTCTTCCTTCTGGACAGGAGCCGCGCTTTGAACCGGTAACGGACTCCCGGCTTTTTTGGCGGCGACTAATTGATTCAAGGCTTTACCATAGTCGTCCTCAAAATCCTTGAGGTTCACCTGGGGCAGAGTTTCGATGAGCAACTTTGCCATGGCGAGTTCTTTGTCGCTGATCTGAATATTGGGACGTTGTAACTGTTCGGAATTTCTGATTTCCGATGCCCAATGGAGGGCCTGGACATACATCAGACCATCACCGGTCGGCCTGATGGCGCAAAGAGATTCTTTGGTCCCGACGGTCACTTTACCAATCCAGACTTTCCCGGGTTCTAGTTTCATTACGTTCTCGAACAGGGCGAAGGCCCGGAAACCGATTTCCTCGGCTTCGAAGACGTACGCTTTTTCTGGATAGCGTAAATCTAGCTGTTCAACAGGCAGGAAGCCGTCCACCTGAATTGTGTGTAGGGATTTCAGGGGCAGACCGGCCATTTCTTCCTCGGTAATGGGATATAGCTTCGTTTTCTTGGAATCTTCCGGATATGCCTTACCCATTTCCTCGGGAGTCAACATGACTTTGCATGTCGGACAATATTTTGGTGCCTGAACGGCTGTCCCGCAAGTCTTGTGAATATTGCACAGACTCGCATAATCCTTATCGCTGGCGGCGAGATAGAGCTTCCCGGGAATATTTACCATCCCGAAGCTTATCGCCATGTGTTTTCCTGTTCCCATCGCATTTCTCATGCGTTATTCCCTTTCCATGATTAAATTAATCGGGGTGCTCATACTAATTTCATAGCCGCTTCGAGATGTTCTCGAAGTAGAGAGTTCCTTTTATTTCCAGTTTCTCCTCCGAGTTGCATACCAATCATAAGAGACATGAGGCCATCTTTGTCTCCGCTAGAGCCGACAGCGTTCCCTGTTCCAGCCTTGCCTAGCTTGATGGCAAAGAGATGGACTTTCTCTATTTCTCTTTCGAGAGTCTTCAACTGATTTTTCTCCGAAATGTTTTCTGCTTCGACATGAAGCAGAGGTACACCATCTTCTCTATTGAGGGTAGAAAGTTTCATATTCACCTCCTTCCTGCTAATTGCTTGGCCCTCGGGGCCGTTTTTATCAGCTCATCGTAGATGTGAGTTAGATTTGCGAAGATCTTGAAGGCCTGTTTGTCTCGTTTGCCTTCCAGTGTCTCTCTTAAAAGCTTTCCCACGTAGATTTCGCGGTCTATGGAATTCGTGGGCATCTCCCGGACCATTTTCATAGCCTCGGACATCTCTGTCTCGTGAACGATATCGTTGTCCGCCTGCAAGCCTTCGGCCATCAATCTTTGAGCAACGGGGTTCGGTATTCTACTCATGGCTCACGACCTGACAGGTTGACCTTAAAAGGTATCAGTTTTAATAACTCACTCATTTCGACCTTCTTTCTGTCAAGACTCTGCTACTTCGCGCAGAAGCAGGCACAATCTCGTGTATCCTGCCTTCAGATAATGTTTCTTGACCCAATTTGCGACATCGCGGGCCGTCTCCAGACCACCGTTGGCATAGAGTTCCTGCTTGGCGATCTCTGCGGCGGCGTCCATGTCTGCCATGACTTTCTTTTTCTCTTCGTCTGTCTGTGGCATATTCTTCCTCCTTTCCCATCTAATCGTTACGATACAGTCTTGAACGACTTACAAAAAAAGGCGAGCTGATATCGCTACCAACTCGCCTTCTTAAGGATTTTATCTGATTTGATAATGATGGAACCGGTCAAACTTAATCCAGACGCCCGTCATCCAGTCATCAGAGTATGGATAACAGGACTTACAGAACATCTGTCTGAGAACCACACCCCCAAGGTTTTCCTGGGGGAATTCATCACCACAACAGTAGCATCGGAATCGTTTCGGTAAATATTCGAGCTGTTCACTGGTAAAAGATTGCAACTCTTTCTTATATCTGATACGTTCCATGAATGTGAAAGGTTCTTCGACAGAATCGTCATAATGGCGTTCTATGTAAGCGAAACCTTTCATTCTCATTCCTTTCCCGTTCTGGTTAGCGCCAGAAACGAAGAAAGGCGAGCAGAGAATAAACTCTACTCACCTTTCAGAGAAAGTATTACACGTTCACGCTTACGTGAATGCCCTGTTCAGGATGCTCGGTACTCCCGGAAACGACCGTTATTACTCTGGCATCGTTCCAATTGCCTTCCCATGCCAGTCCAGTTGCTTTCGCGGGCTTCGTGAATGTATGGACTTGGTCAGTGTGACCAGTAATACGAAGACCCAAACTCTTCGCCATCGCAGAGGGCGTTTCGTAGGCTTTCACTTTCCCGGAAGCGTCGGTGACGGTGCATTCACCCCATTTGGACTTCTGGAAGCCGCTTTTCCCTTTCGGTTCCTGTGTGGTGTTGATTGCGAACATCGCCGAGCTAGGCTGTCCGCCGTTGGGAAATACTGTGACAACACGCTGACCAGTCAGGTCAACGAGAGTGTCAGCGGAGATTTTCTGGATAAGAGCCGTGACTTCAGCGTTTATCCGAGCATTGAACTCTTCCTTCATGCCTTCGGGATGTGAGAACCGGAAGAATGTTTTGGCGACGCCAAGCTGACTGGCTTCGTTCACGCTCTTGACCTGATTCTGAAGCTCTGGACTGATACCAGCCATGTAGCGGTCTAACTCGGACAGGGGTTTCACTTCTGCGACAGGAGTAGTTTCCACAGCAGGTTTCATTTCCACGATTACTGTTTCCGTGGGCTTGCTACCGTTCCCACCCAGAGCGGCCGTTATTTCTTCAGCTGTCATTTCTGGTTCTTTTACTATTCCGGTTCCCTGATTATTCTTTTTTGACATTCTAATTCTCCTTCAACATATTCTACCTGAGCTATGACAATAGCCGTCTTGGTTTTTCTATCGTTTCATATTATCTAATCCACAATAGTCTTAACCGACAGGTATAGGGTGCCCGTCAGAATCTAATTCTGAAGCTTGAAAACACCCATTGTTAAGGAAGCCTTAAGGAATTATTGGCTCATAACCGACAAGGCATATTCAGCGGGACACAACCATTCATAATTTATGCCTGCCTATAATTAGCTTACAATAGGCAGGCACTAACTAGCAATACCTTGCCACAATTAGCTTACAATAGGCAGGCACTAACTAGCAATTATATTGTAAATACAGCTGTATTATCAAACTTGTCAAAAGGATATTAAGTTAAATTAAAATTAAATTTTATTTGGGTAGGCTACCATGCCATAGTTAAATTGAGTCTATTTGGTTCTAGGGTTAGAAAGGCATGGGTTCTAGGGTGGGTCTAGTTAGACTGGTATCTGCTTCGGAGATGGGAGGGTATTCTATGTCTGAGAGTGATAGGCTTCCCACGGATTAGACCATCCAGAATCGCTCGGGCTCCCGGAAGCCTCGAGAATGACAGATGGGTGCGACTGGTGCCAGTCAGTTTCACCGCTGCCCGACTTTCCCTGAGCAGACTCCGTCTGAGCATTGGTCGCTACCGGAATTACATCGGTTCTATCCCAAACCCGCTCTTTGATAAGCCCTATCCTCGTCAGGATATAGATGTAATGCTGGAAGCTGTTGTAGCTCATGGAACGCTTCTTCTGGAGGCGATGGGGCCGAAACACTATATCTCCGCCCGGGACGGTCACTCTACCACCGCTGATGTAAGTATCAATGCATTCTTTGAATAAGGTGTCCACGTCGGCCTCGGAAAGCTTGACCTTTTCCTTTGTGAAGCGGTGCATGACCGCTTTGGCTTCGTTCTTGATCCTGCGCCGAGCGATCCGGTCAAACTCTGCGGACCGGCCCTGAACCGCGCCCTTGTAGGCTGTATAGATATTGAAAGCGGTATCTGGCAAATGAGACTGGATAAATTGCCCGACCAGCCTGGGGCTCCCATCACTGAAAGTCCTGTGGAACCCTCCGCGCTGTGGAGAAGCGTTTACCATTACTTTGCTTTATCTCCGAATAGTTTCTTGGCACAGTCCATCATGGAAACACAATCACAAAGTGGAAGCCCATCTTTGCCCGCTATACGAAGAAGGACTTCCTTTTTACTATCACGTTCACGACATGTTGGGCAAGTATCGGCAAAGAAATTCCCGATAGCCTGTTTAAGAATTTCTTCCTTACTCTTTCTTTTTAGATGTACCAACGGACTAGAATATCCCATTATACTTCTCAGCCTTTGAACAGTGTCGGCATAGTTTTTTGTGCCCGGTCATCTGCTCCCAAACCTCTACGATGGCTTTCCTGCGGCAGAACCAGCAGCGTTCCGCATAGAAAGTCTCTATGATATTCTGCATGATGTTTTTTCTATCGGGCATACGGACGCCCCATATTCCAAGCTCTTACACATTCCGCCGTAAAACATTCTGGAATATTCCCGGTCAAACGTGTTAAAACTTCCTTGCTAATCCCTGATTCAGGACATTTTCGACAGTAGGCACTGATAGTTTCATAACTACGTTCTCTCACTGATTGTTTCATCTGTTCTATCTTTGACTGATCTAAATTCTCTAACGGAATAAGATACACTTATTTACTCCCGAATCTAGCATTTCTTACTTCGTCGCCCACCGCCCGAACCAATCCCGGAGTTAATTTATTATAGCGCAGAGTCGTCTCGAAATTCTGGTGTCCCAGGTGTTTCTGCAACGCCTGTTGCCTGTTAGCATCGGCTCCCGCATATTCCAGCCAGGATACAGCTAACGCGCTCCGAAAGTCATGTGGGTGAACGTAGTGATGTTTGCCGGTCTCGGGATTGAGGAATAACTTTCCGGTTAGGCCGGCAGCGTTCGCCGCGTCCCGAACAATATAATAAACCATTTGACGTGTAAGAGGAATTAAACGTTGTTCCGCGGTTATCTGATGGGACCCTGAAGCGGCCTTTTTATATTCTTCGATCAATTCCGCGGTCCCTTTTCCAATGGAAATTAACCGGCTCCGCTCTTCGATACCCTCGGGTTCAATTTTAGTGAGATCAGCGCCGCACTTGGAACAGAATTTGGTATTGCGGCCTGCGACCCGGCCACATTTAAAACAATGTTTTTTCACGCCCCGTTTTAAGTGCGGAATCATCACTTCCTGACGTTCTGTGTCAATATCCCCAAAGGAAATGGCCAGAAGCTCGCTTACACGGCAGCCGCAATCACTCAGAAAGGTCAGCACCAGCCGGTCACGCAGGTTATCCGTACTATTTATCATAGCCGTGATGTCCTCGGGTTTGAGATAAGTCTTAATTGCCATGAGACTCCATCAGGTCAGCTCGTGCCATTCGGTCAGCAGAATTGTGGAGCAATTCAATCTCCGTTTATTCATGTTTCACCTTCCTTATGAGGTTTTGCCAACAGCGTTATCATAACAGCCGGTGCTTCATTATTTTCCAGTATGACAGTCCGAATCAGGCACGGCACTGTTATTACAATGGGGTATCATGCGGTGTTATCTCGTGATGTGTAATACCGTTGGCATCTTTTATAATAAATTTCATAGTACTCCTTTTCTTTCTATAATATTTAATGGTATCTAGCGGGTGCCAGAGTCGAACTGGCTTCTCCAGCGTATGGGGCTGGCGGAGACCGGTTTCCTTACCCGCGACGGCGATGTTTCCATTCTCTTAATACAATCACAAGATAAATAATCACTAAGATGGCTGCTATGGTAATCCAAGCCATATCTTAAAACTCCTTTAACAAATCGTATAATTCCCGGAGCAGTAAGAATGCCTGAAACCCTTTCTTGTAATTCGTGAACCGGATTTCCTGGAACTGTTCACCGCTGTCTCGTGGGATACTTAAAATAGTAATCTTCTCGGGTGGCTCAAATCCATTCTCCACCAGTAAATTGAAATAGGCGCTCACCTGCAAATAACATTCCGTCCAGACGCCGCCGGTCTTATAGTCCAGCAGGGTTACGACGTTGTTCACCTTACCATAGTAATCCAGAGTCCCGCCATACCGGTACTTTTCACTAACCATGGGGAATTCCAGTATGATTGGTTCAAGAATCTTTCCCTTGCACCAGTCCTGATAAAAGGCGAAACTATGGCCCGCCGCGTCTATCTGCTGCCGGGAATACTCGCTGGTATCGCATGGTACGCCCAACAGGTCGCCCATGATCAACTCATGTGCCAGTGTACCTATCTCCCCACGGTTATCCCTGTATTTCGCCGCGTCAATGCCTTCCAGTCCTAACCGATTAGCCCAGGGAACTAACGCAGGCTTATTCAGGAGGCCCAGGACAGTAGTGACCCCGGGCACCAAAGCTCCGTTACTAATTTTATATCGAGTATGCGCTCGGCTACTTTTCTCGATTACTTCTGCCATGTCATTCTTTCTAAAACATCCCTCTTAAAATCGTGAACTAATTCATCAGGCATAGCAAAAACATGAATTTCGGGTCCCCGGACACGAAAGCCATGCCCATCTTTTTCCACGATTTTTCCTCTTCTCCCATTAAAACTCCGAACAGGATAATTCATTAGCCATACATTATCGTTTTCCTGAAAATTATCTGGCATTTTCATTCCTTTTTGTCTATCTGATGTGAACCTTGTCGGATGATACTCATGGCATTAATGAGAGCATTATAAAGTGTACCAAGAGCTTCTGTAGATAGAACAATTTTGAAAATCTCTTCCTTTTTCTCTGTTGTTGCTACGATTGTTAGCTTCTCCATTTCTTCCTCCTTTCCCAGGTCCTCTAGCTTCCCAAAACTTTCTTTCGTCATTAAGTGTCTTGAATTTGGGAATATCGTACGAGAAAGTCTGGTGGCACTTGCAGCACTTACCACGGCTTCCATTCTCTTTATAGTTGGCCAGGGCATCGCCACCACACTGAGGACAAATTATCCAGATCGATTCTTTCTTACGCATATTTCTCCGGCCACTGGGCTCCACAGGTAGAGCAGCCAACCATGCGAGTATGCCCATCGTCCCATACGATGTATAAATGAGTGCCTCCACAGTTAGGGCAAACGGCTTCTTTTGTCATAACTCACCTCTTAACAATACCTATTATACACCATAAATTGTTAAATACAAGAGGTAAAATGAAATAGGTAAATGAAAAAGGAACCCCGTAAAGACTAACCCTTACAGCGTTCCTTTTCGCAGGCAGGTGAGATAGCGAAATAATTATAGCACAGGCTATTGAAATGTCAAATGATTAGGGAAAGTTGAAGTTGACGAAACCTATATCGGTGGCAAGAAACAGGGTAAGCGTGGTCGAGGTTCCGAGAATAAGTCTGTTGTCTTAGGTATTGTAGAGCGCAAAGGCCGGGCAAGAGCTATTGTAATCCCTGATGTTAAAGCTAATACCTTGTTACCAGCGGTTGAAGCAAACGTAATAAAGGATGCTACAGTCTATACTGATGACCTAATGAGCTATGATAAATTGGCTAGTCTTGGATTTGACCATAAAACAGTCGCACACTCACAGAAGATTTACGTAACTGGTGGGGACATTCATACTAACAGCGTGGAAGGTTTTTGGAGCCAATTAAAGAGAAGCATTGATGGTACTTACCATCATGTAACACCAGAACACTTACAGGAATACGCTGACGAATACAGCTTCAGATATAGTCATAGAAAAGACGAGCAACCGATGTTTACTACGATGTTAAAGCAGGTGGTACAACACGCTTCTGAGACTTAGCCTTAGTAAGAAGAACTGCACAACCTTGGTTCAAGAATAAATACGGGTGTTCCAGAAAAGTTCGGGGTTGCAGTAGCATAGCCCTGCGTGGGACTGAATTTAGGGATTTCAACCACTGGCACATTCCATCTATAAGCAAATGTTTTATAAGAAGTATCGAAGGGTACAGCTCGCCCTGAAGTGTATGTTTCCAGACTTTTTGCAACATCCTGACCATAAGAAATATGACCGCAAATATCGCACTCAAAACATGGCACATTTTCTACCACATATACCTGACGCTTACGTACCACAGTAAAAGTCGTGGTACTTTCTTTCATCTCACGAGCACAATGAGGGCATTTCATTTTTTTCTCCTTAAACGAGGTGTTTCCCATTTTGATGTGTCTGGTTCATATGCTGTGACTACCTCAATTACGGTAGGATATGCCACCACCACATGAATGCACTTACCAGTTAGTTAGCTACGTGCGTCTAAGGGAACATCGCCAATGATTATGTTTTTACTTGAATGTCCGGGGACTTGGGATCGTAGATGTTAAGCTCTTTATTTTCCTTGATCAGCTTTTCTTTCCAATTCTTATACATCAAGTCAACATCTCCACCGCCACTGTGACCCATGCCAGGCTTGATAGTGGGAGCCATTTCCCCATCACCCTTGACGATGAAGCCTTTGCCCTGCCAATTTTCTATGATGGATAAGGCCCGGCAATCATGAGATTCACCATCTCCGCCCACGACGCAGACAACTTCGTCCAGGAAATCTTCTGTGGAGAGATCAAAATGGTCCTTGAATAAACGGGAGGGAGCCCCTGAAATAGTTTTACCGTCGGCCAGGTGAAGGGTGGCGTTAGGCCAATTCTCCGCTTTCTTTCCGGCTACCTTCGCTGCCGCGGCTGCGACACCGGCCCCTACTCCTTCGCCGCAAAGAGGAAAGGCAAAATTAACCATGCTATTCATGATAGAGTAGTCAGCTTTCTCCTTTATCATGTTTAGCAGCATCGCTTTCAGATCTGGAGTGATACAAGTAGGCATGAGCCACCTCCCTAATTTATTTCTATTATTCGCTTAAACTCTCGTTTCTTCAAGTGAATAGGTTAACCTTATTTACTTCCGCCTGATACCAGGTTCCGTCTATCTCAAGTCCAGGTTCTTCCACGTAAATTCTACCACATCCATCGGGTGGGCATGCCCATACTCTTAATTTCTTCGAGACCCGGTCATTTGCCTTGATCGGAGCATGAGCGATTAGATTCATTGGTTTACCACATGAACAATCCATTTAACGCCATCCTATCAAATTCCAACCGGACACAAGGTAAACGAGATTAGCATTATAACCGAGAGATTGTTCCAGCTCACTTTGGATCCAGTATCCTTGCCCGGGAGTCAGGTATGATAAATCATTACGCGGAGCATTAGAATCGAAATTCATCCAGGTTTGGTCACCCGAGTTCCAGCCCCAAATAACAATTCTGCCTTTGAGCAGTTTCATTATATCAGTGATAGCATCTACCATGGGAAGTGTAATATTTAATTGATTAAATACCTCCGAGATTGGTGTGGCAATAGAAAGCTGGTCGGATCCGGCAAAGCCCAGGGCCACTACTTCGTTATTGTCGGAAACAAGGACGCTGCCGCTGTCCCCGGGTATCAACATGGGGGTAGTGATGGTTTGTTCCGTGAAGGTCCCCAGGATTTGTGAGTTCGGATCTTCGGAATAATTGACCTGAATAGTCACGCCTATATCAGTGACGGTTCCCGCGGAAACACCGCTGCTCCGTCCTGATTTGCTGACTTTCATTCCGATAACGGGTTCGTTAATCCCTTTTATCACAGGGAGCCCTAGGATAGTAGGGTTGCTCGGGACCGTGAGCCGGGCCAGAGCACAATCTACCTGGTTCGGCCCGGGAAATTCTAATTCAATAAAGTCTTCCAGCCTACCGATGATATCTTCTTCGCTTCCGCTATCTATTATCGCAGGCTGTCTGACGATATCGCCCTTCTGCGGCCTATGCGCCGGATCAGTAACAAAGGACATTCGGAGAACATGATTATTACTGAGAAGCATGGGTACTCCGTTGCGTTGCACAACGAGACCGCCGGTACCAGCTAACCAAAAATCACCTGGCGAGATAGAAGTACCACCTATTACAGGACGTACTCTAGCTTGATTAGGCTCTGTGATTGCTTGACTACCTATAGTCTTAGATAAGGACATCTTCCGAATGTCCCCAGCCTGAATAACATCTGTAGGAAATATACCATCAGGAGTCTCAATAGTAAGAGGAATGACATCGGTAAGAGATAGTGCAGATAACGGTAGCTTCTTCAAGACATATATCTTAATAGAAGGCACACCGGTATCCACGCCATTCTTTATTTTAGAAGTGGGTACGGTTCCATGACCAAGAACATTGGGAAGTTTTAATAATTCCTGGCTGTTCATTATTTCACACTGGGAGGCTTGGGAGTACCGGTAGCGGCGGGAACGTCGGGAACAGGCGTAGGTGTAACAGGAGCGTCTATTTTATTGACCTGTGTGATGCTGTAAAGTCCGCTCGCGGCTAATCCGGCGATGACCCCACCAATAGTCGCTGCCACAACACCGGTTCTAAAATCTGTTGAGCCCAGGGCCCAAAATGCCCCAAAGTTTATTATGAGCCCGAAGCCGATAGCGATAGGAGCATACCATCTCCCATCAGAAACAAAGGGTTTCATCATCTGCACCAGAGCTGCGATGAATGGGACTCCGCCCAGGGAAACCAGAGACTGAATTAAAGTAGCATCCATTATTTTTTAATCTCCTTTTCTTTATCTTTATTTTTACTGGAACAGGCTATTTTGACAGATTTATAGAGTAAATATAGCGCGTAGGTTATGAATATCCAGAACACCACGCCGTAGGGCTGCGTAATGTTGGCCGGCACGTTCTCTGTGATCGCCACTCGTATCCCCAGTCCCCATACAAATGTCAGGACTAACATGAGGATAGGTTTATCATGGTTCAATAATTTATAGAGTAACACAGAGAAAACGAGACAGACAAGACAGGCCAATACGCATATTAAATTCAAGACCGCAATAATCTGTGGATCCATGATTTCTTCCTTTCGATAAGGTATTGTGTTACCAGAGTATTCACGAGAGCCAACCCTAGTTTTGCCCCTTTATCGTGCTCCTCGAACATCTCGGCATCCAGAATGGCATGAAGGTCTATCGCTTCTTGTTGACTCAAAGTTTTGTCCTTTAGTTTTGAAATAAGGTAGTCCTTGTGAGTGTGAATAGGGGAGCGTACTAAGTCTGTCATATTCTTTCGCACCATATCCCAGAACAAGTCGGTTCGTACTTCCATCTTTGTCAGTCTGCTAGATAATCTCCACACCCAGCCAAGAATAGCTATTAAAACTCCGGAGATTATTCCCGCAATGGGCCATGTGATTTCCATGGGTTAGATCCTTTCTAATTACTCTGCAAATCAAACTGGCTGAGGATATTAGCCTCTATTTCTAATGGCCGGTCCATATTATGATGACACTTATCACAGGCGAAAGGCACATTTTCCGGTAGAACGATCGGTTTAGTAGTATCAAATACCAGTTCCACTTCGTTCTCCATGAAAGTACGCAGTTCTGCGGCGCCTTTAAGCCCGGTATCCGTGGTCTCATCAAATTTCCTGGTAGCGCCCTCTTTGTTGGTACCATTAACCAAGCGCACATTCTTTCATTTTCGACCCTCTACACTAAATGATAATCACTGTCCGGCCCTATTATTATGCCATTAGGGTAAATACTACTGTAATGTATGACATTACCGCCTGTGAGAACTGTATCTTGTTCACTGGCCGATAATTGATTCCAAAGTGACATCGGAATGGTAGAATTGGGATACCAATAACCAGTTTGTAACGTTGGTGCTAACTGCACGTTCAGCTCATTTAATCCTGCGACAAGCGTTTTCATTATAATCTCCTTACAGTGTCAGTTTGTTATAACCGGCTTTCTCGAATACCACAGCATAGTTCCCAGGAGTAAGGGTAGTAAAGCCATACTCCCCGTTGGCATCAGTGTAAGTGCTAAGGCCGGCAATGGTTACTTTTACACCCGATACCGGTCTATCCGTATTCGCATCGGTCACAAAGCCGGACAAACTGGCTATAGGGACTACCGAAGGAATCATTGAAATATTCTGCTCATTGCTTCCGCTAACAAGCGTTATCATAACACCCACACTTTCATAACCAGTCTTCTCAATATTTACCTGGTAGCCTCCCGGTTCGACGTTGTTAAAACTATACTCACCCGCGGAATTAGTAGTAGCATCTGATACGCCAAGGTCCCATACACCAAACCAAATATGAACGTCTGAAATCGGTTGCCCGGTATCAGCGTCAGTCACGGTACCGAATAGACTGGCCAAGCCTGGCTTTAATACTACAACCTTGGCTCTCTTGACTAATAAAGCAGCCAAGGCAGTAATCGTAGCTCCGATAACTACTTTATCCGAAGTTTTCATGTTAAACTCCTATGCAAGAGTGACAAAATCCATTAACGACGCCAGAATATTAGACTCTATCTCGAGCGTATGGTCCATGTTATGATGACACTTATCACAGGCAAAAGGTGTGATTTCGGGTAGAACAATCTTCTTGGTGATATCGAAATCAAGTTCAAGCACAGTCTCCATGAGAGTACGGTGCTCGGCGTCTCCCTTTAGCCCGCTTTCAGTGCGCAGATCGAATTTACGCGAGTTTCCTTCAGAATCGACTGTACCATTATCACGGAAAAGTTTTTGTCTCACCTTCTCAATGGGGTCAAGTATGTCCTGCACCTTCTTTGATAACTGGGCTACCTCCAAACTCTTTCTTACCGGGAGTTTATACTCTCCCAATCTTCCCAGTGCATTTTGTACCACATAGAGTTTGTCTGTCGCAATTTTCATTGTTTCTGCTTTAGTATCCGGCATGCTATTTCTCCTTCCGACTTTTAATTATTACTACTCTAATACTACTACAAGGCGGTTTTTATTGGTACTTTCACCACGGGTTTAGCCGCTATCGCAGATAGTAACACTTCTTTTGTTACCGGCTTCATTATTGACGAATCGACCTGTGTGCCGTTCTCCGTAAATAGTGGGATAATTTCCTTCACGTGCACCTGATAAGTATTCTCTCCCAGGAGTTCATCGAGTCCGTCAGTAATCTTCATCACTTCTCCCTCTGTTTCTACCTGTCGCCCAAAATCCACTAAAATTTCAAACATTTAATTCTTCCTTCCAGCCAACTCTGCTCTCAGACTGGCTATTTCCTCTTCCATTTCTGCGATACGTTTCTGGTGCAGTTTTGCTATTGCGAGAGAAAATCCAGCCATATGATGGTCAGCGATACCGTCATGCGTGGGTGTAGCAAGATAATCAGGAGCTTCCTCAGCGATAAGACCAAAACGTTTGTAGCCACCATCGCTGGTATCTATGTACCGATAGCTCTTGACTTCAAGGGAATCCAGGAACCGAGACACCTCATCTAGTTGTATGGGCTGGATATCCGTCTTGTATTTTCTGCCAGAGGTACTCGTCCATACACCAGCAGCAGTCAAGAAGCAACCACCGACAGAAGTGTTAATCATGTAGTTATTGGTGATTGCCATGTTGGCACCAACGACTATCGGCGTGATATACAAGCTGGAAGCAGTAACGATGGTGCAAGTAGCTGTGTTACCTGAAACAGTTACGACACCGAAGTAATGCTGAAGGCCGTTCATAGCAGTAACACCGGTGTTGCCCGTGAAGTTAATGGTGTAGGCTGACTGTGTAAAGGCGGTGTAAGCGTCGCCAGCAGCGCTGGAAATAGTTGGCGTGCTGGGTACTGTGGTTATGGCATTAACTCCCGTTACGGTATTGCGGGTATCAAAGACCATAAGACTGGTAGTACCATCGGTTACCGAGAGAGCCAATGCTGTATTGGCTATCATTACAATAGAATTGGCAGCAGCAAAAGTTAGCTTACCCTGATTGATGAAAATGGCGCTATCAGTAGTAGCATTCATTGAAATATAAGCGCCATACTGTCGAGCACCCGCTTCACCTGCTGTGGCTCCACCAGTAATCTTGATGCCGTAACCCATATTAGAAGCTGCATTGGCTGCTTGAGCTGGGGTAGTTACGTCTATACCTGTCCATGTATAAACACCGGTCTCAAGAGCGACACCTGCGGCACCAGTTATCAAGTATTGAGTAATTGTAATAAACTCGGAATCGGCTACATTTGATATGGCACCTTGTCCAGATACTATGCCATACATGGCAATACCTGTTCCATTGGCTGCTGGCACGATGGCTGGTATCATATACCGAGAGGCTGAACCAGTAAATGACTTAGTGTTAGCAGCGGTCACTGTAGTGGCTGTCGGAGCGGCGTTTAGTGTTTGGCTATTAGCTGTAACACTTAGAGTGAGTAAGTTTTGGTCTCCACCAGCATTGATGATTACACCCATACCGATATAGAGAGCAGCATCGGTAACCGCTGCCATCGTTATATCGATGCCTCTTTGGTAAGCGCCAGCTGCGCCCGCAGTTGCCCCCCCTGTAATCTTAATACCACAACCAGCGTTGCTACGATTGTTAGCTGCCTGTGCGGGAGTGGTGATATCTATACCTGTGAAGGCATAAATACCAGTTTCTAATGCTCCACCTGCACCACCCGTTATCAAGATTTGCTTAACGGTTATATTCTCGGTATCGGCAACACTGGAGATTGCACCCTGTGTCAAACTTATTCCAGCTAAAGTAATACCAGAACCATTGGCTACGGGAGTTATTGGCGGCAATGCGATAGTCAAGCCTTGTGCATAAAATGATTGCCCGTTGGCCGCAGTTAAGGCAGAAGAAGCACTGTCGGGATTTATGTTTTGTCCAGCCGAGGTAGTAGCATTACCTATCACTCTTAATTGAGTACCATTATTTAATCTGGAAAGACCTTGTAGCACATAAATTGCATTGTCAGTATAAGCAGCCATTGAAATCCTGGCTCCATAGACGTGAAATCCTGTACCTGCTCCTGCCCCACCAGTTATAGACACACCTCGAGCATCATTAGCCGCGCCATTAGCTGCCTGGGCTGGCATAGTAACGCTAATACCTGCCCAGGTGTAGATACCAGTCTCCAGGACTTGACCAGCTGCACCTGTTATTGCTAACTGGGTAATCGTTATGGCTTCACTATCTGCTATGTTAGCAATGGCTCCCTGACTGATATTCAGGGCAGTCATCGTGATCCCGCTCCCGTTGGCAGCCGGGGTGATTGCCGGGATCACCATCTGCGTTCCCGTGGCGGTAAAGCTCTTGGCATTGACGGCGGTTAATGTTGTTGCGCTTGGAGCAGCATTGAGTGTCTGGGAGTTAGCGGAGACACTGGGTGTTACCACATTCTGAATACCACCCATTGTATAGATAAGAGCACCACCGTTCCAGATGGCATAGTTAAGGGTGGCACCCTTAGTCATGTTTGAAATATAAAGTCCGTATTGGTTGGTAACGGTTCCAGCTCCAGAAGCGTCAACAACGTAGTAATGGACAAGATTGGTAATCGTCATGGCGGCCACGGATGCAGAGCTCTGGAATGAGTGAACCGCCGTTATGGTTCCTGTAGCTCCTGCCCGGATATCTACCCAGGCATTAAATCCAATAATACCAGATGTAGCATGGGTCCAGTTTTGCGTGTTGGTGGCCGGTACAATCATTTCTGAGGTGGCCCACTCGTGAGCAAGAGCCGATGGAGCGGCTGTTACCGCTATACGTGTTTTGGTTAAAATACTCTGCATGGCAGCGGCTGGGTCAGTAACAGTCTGGTCGATTATAATGTAATTCGCACTCTGTGGAGCGGTAGCACCCAGTCCCAAGTGCCCCATTTTAAGGTCTTTTTGTGTACCACCCGCCAGGTTCTCCAGAGAAAGTGTATTAGCATCCAGCTCGTATAGTTTCAGGTCTGGAGTGTATAACCCGATGTTAATACCGTTTTGCGATATCATCGTCATATTAAGGTACCTCCATTAACAATAGCAGCGTAATCAGCTACTATATCGATGACACAGGCTATACCAGCAGCGCCTCCATTGATGGTAAGCTGGATATGCTTTCCGACCTTCAAGTATATCTTTCCTTCAGTCCAGGCGAACTGCGCTTCGTTAGTGAGTTTTGCTACAGGAAGGACCGCCGAAGGGAAGATGACCTGCGGCGTCGCGTCGTCGGTCTGAATGGAAATACTCGTTACAGCGCCGCCCACCGCGCCGCCTGACATACGAATAACAAAACGTAATATCTCTACCGGTTGCACTGCGCCAATACAGAGATTATAAGTAGCTGCTGCTTGATTAAGGTCAAATGTCATAGGTTTCTCTTGTGGAATACCCGCCCCGGTAACCAAAGCAGACATTTGAATTTGTAAAGCCTCCAGACTGTCCGTAGCTTGATTGAAAGTCTCGGCAGCGTCCTTATTCATAATACGGCGTAAATAACCGGTAAAGTCCATATATTTATCCTTCCCGGAGTAGTAGCTCTAAATTCTCGTCAATGAGAATCAGGCCACCCGTGGCCGATAAGGTAAAAACTACCATATCTGCTCCGTATGTTATTATACCACCATTCTTAAAGCGGGCTCTATAATGATACGCTTGTCCTCCCGTGAGCTGAGTAATGACAGCGTAGAAATAATCTCCCGTAGAAGCCGGTTCCTGCCAGGGCGTCTGCATACCGTAAAGCGGACTGGCTCCGTATTCAAAAGAAAAAGAGCCCGGGCGATCTCCCTGGAAAGCTAAATATCCGTTGAGAGTAGCATAAGTTTCCGTGATCTGTGTCGCCGGTAAGGTGCTTACTACGGGGAGGGCGGCGGAACTGGTTGCAAATGAAAGCTGCCCTCCGGTAATGCTACCGATGATATTTCTCGCTTCTGCCTGAAAATAAATGGTACTATTTCCTGGTAATCCACTTACTATCTCCTGAAAATTCATACCGGTATAATAGGAACCCTTCCACGAAGTAAAAGAACCCATGGCGAGAGTTGTCCCATATCGAAATCTCACTTCGCAGGCTAATCCTCCAAGTCCGCCGCCATCGTCCACGACTGTTCCATTTAATATCGCTTCTGCCATTATGTCACCCCCGTCGCAGGAAGAGTAGAAACGCTGGGTGGTAAATGGAAACCCATCACTTGAAAATACGGTCCCGCTTGCGAGGCACAATAAAGATATGCCGCTGCCAGGGCTATAGAGTTAAGATTTGCTGGGGCATGAGTAGCAACAGTTTGTAACACAACGGGCATTGTGGGAATAGAAACATCACACACAGTAATTTGCCCTGATATACCAACAAAGGCATATCCTCCCACGACTGCAATATCTACAGGGTTAAGCAGATTTACCGCATCCGTAATGCTTCCCACGACTACGGGTAATAGAGGATTATTGACATCGATAATGGTAAGTTTATTATTTGTGTAAAATACGGTATAAACATATCTTCCTATCTTTTGCATACGCCCGTTTCCTGTCAGTTCTCCCGCGAAAGCCTTTATACTGGCTGCAACTATGGGGATAATGGGGTTTGAAATGTCGATTACGGTAAAGTATTCGAGGGATTTTACATAAGCGTATTGACCATCGGGAATAATGTCGCAACCATATAGAAGATGAATAGCGTCAGCAACGACACCGACTTGAACCAGATGAGTAGGGTCAATGGCATCGATGACACGAAAATCATTGAAGATAAAAGTGCCACACGTATATAAGTATCTTCCCTGCGCGGCGATACATACAGGGCTCAACCCACCGATACCCAAGTCTCCCGTCTGCACTAATAATAAAGGGTTGCTCCAATCGTAAGTGCGAATGTGATTACCTATAGAAGTAACAAAGATATTATTCCCCACAACTACCAAATCAGTCGAACTATCTGCAGCGTTTAGATTTCCTAGTAATGCTGGCGTGGTAGGGTCGCTCACGTCTATCACACTGATCGTCCTGCCACTTACAGAAATCTCTCCCATCAGAGCATAATGCCTTACCACCCGAACACGTAAACAACCGAGTCCGAGTACGAGATTTGTACTGATTACGCTCAAGGGTAATGTGGGTAGCATCTTTACTCCATTATACATTCAAAGGCATTAGGTAGCATTTTGCTCCTTTAGGTTAGCCCGAGTCTCTTCGCATCGTAGAATTCGGTTCCCAGAGTGCGTAATACTCCGGCCGTCTGTTGCATGGCAATTTCCACGCCATAGACATTGGGAATACCACTGATAGAAACACTGGGATGATTCGCCGGCTGCGCGTCGAGATATTGTAGCTGGTCGTGGTTGACCAGATTACCGAGAGGAACCATACGTTTACGGATCCGGAGGTTGATAATATCCCCGGCCTGCATATTGGTTAAATCGATCTGAGCGCCGCCAAAGAGATAGGCCAGGACGCTAGCAGCGGTATCTTCGTAATAGATTACCTGCCAGGCTACTGTCATGGCCTTTAATCCAGATTGCGCCGAGCGTTTCAGGCTCAACATGGGAGGCATTCCGCTCATAGTTGCCATGTTTCACCTACTTTCTTTGCTCGACGGTAAATACCAGGCTGTCTCCTGCGTTACTTCCGCTGATAAATATCTCTTTAGAGTTATCAATCTTGTAATTGATACCCTCGTTAGCAATGAGAGGCCAGATACTATTGATATTAACAGCCGAACCCGGGTTAGGAGCAACATAAATTATTCCGCCGTTTGTGGGCCAGGCTTTTAATTGCAATTCAAAACCATCGGGAATAAGGAATTCAGGAAGCTGATACGGGGTGTTCGCTGCTCCGATAATAAGTCGGCTACTTACAATACTATTGCAATTGGGCGGCCAGCCTTGAACAACGCCGGCATTGCCCGAACCTCCATTCGCTAATTTGTCCAGATTAGCGGCCATAGCAATAAGAAGTTCAGTAATTTCGGGCGGGAAATTGGAATCTACGACCGCCGCAGAAGCCTTTTGAGAATTAAGTAAGGCCAGGGCAGCCGCGATAGCAGCGGCGGTACTCATTACAGCGGCCGTCTTAGAATTATCTGCCATAGGGCACCTCTCTTTAGCCGCATTCCTCGACTTCTACCTGTACGTTAAAGCTTCCGCCACCAACAGCGTCGGGATAAGCAGTGATGGTGACCGGGAATTCTCGTTGAGGTAAGTCGATCTCGTCATACACATCGGAGGTATTACTGAGACTATAAAGTGCAGGAATGCCCGCGATGAACGCGCCGGCAACCCCGGTCCCGATATGCAACCAGGTATTCCCGGCTCCGAGATTCTGAATTACCAGTCTCTTCAATTTAAGAGTTTTCGTTCCTAACATAGAAGCGAAAGTACTGACAGTGAAAATAGCGACAGCGTTGGCTGCTCCCGCCGCCACGAGATTAACAACCGCGCCCTGACGACGTCTTCCCGCTAATAAATCAAGCATTTAAGAACCTCCTTGAAACATTTCTTTATTTAATTACGGTGTACCGGCAAATCCAGAAGATACTACATTAACGCAGGCTTCGGTACCGGCCTGGATTTTGGCAATAGTGGCCGCCGGTAAATCTGTGGTCACGAAACGATAGCCGTAAGCGATGATACGACACTGTGTCGTAGCCACGGCCGTATAGTTGATACCTTCAAAGGAAGGATTCCTATCTTCCCAGATAAAGATTTCTGTCAGGTGACCGCAGGGATCGCGTTGAACAATACTGGGATCAACCGACACCTGGAGATTGCGTAAATTCATACGACCATCGGCGTTGGGTAAAAATATTCTGATCTGGCAGGGATCGATAGGGAACCAGCGAATCTGTCCGAATTCATTTCTCCAGAATTGCAGATTCGTGGCAGGAGTCCGGGCACTCGTGGTCGCTGCCGCGATAGCGCCCAGGTCCACAGCCTGGAAGTGTGCTATTGGTTCAATCCATATCACCTTTCGATACATGTTGTTGCTTGCGTATTTCACGCAAACATTGTGGCCAATGAGAGCCACGGGTTCCATGAGCCCCAGTCCTGATTTGTTCGGGAATAAATCGTATCCCATGTTTTCCTCCTCTGTCTATAGAGACTTTCCTAAATTATATTTAAGCAGCGGCTACGCTAACGACATCGTCCAATGATATGTAGAATAGGATATATCGCGTCGAGCCTGTTCCGGCAGCCGCAGTCATTTTGACCTGAATACTACCCGGGCCACAATAGAATAATATCGGTGAACCGTGTCTCAGAGAGGTGGCCACTACTCGGCCAGCAAATACGGGGGCTCCGGCGGCTACTCCGGCTCCGGCGCTGGCAATAGGATCGGTGGGATCTCCTGTCAAGATATAAAGCGCACCCGGGTTATCCACGGCAATACTGCGTGTCCCCGCGTCTAACACCGTGGTTGCGACAGTATGCTGGAATTGCATAGTGGAGGCTCCGCCTGCCTGAATGATGGTTCTAACACCTATTAATCCGGTAACCGCGATGTTCCCGCCCGTGACCGTGAATATACTTTGCCATACATTCTGCGGATCGGCGGCAGCGGCGCGATCAAGCCTATTGGGAAGAAGTCCCATGCCCTGCAATATCTTTTCTACGTTCGATTGAACACTGACCATTTCTATTTCCTCCTCTGTCTATAGAGTATTTATAACCCGGTTAAACAAATAACCTTATCGCCTGTGTATCCACATTATCCAGTAAAAGTCTTTTGATTTGAGAACTAAGACTCATTATTTTTCCCTTTAACGAGGGAGAGGAATGACCTCTCCCTCATGCCTGAATTATATTACCTTGGAATAAGGACTGAGCTTGCGATAAATCATGAACCATTCTCCGGTCCAGCTTGTGCCCGTTGCGAATGTGAGAACGATAAGCCCAGGAGCATTGGCGGGCTGGGTGCCCACAATCATACTCGTGAGAGTGGCAACGGTCTTGGGTATCGCGGCTGCATTGAGAGTGGCACCAGCCACATTGCCCACGATATAGACGACGGTTCCTACTGCGCCGTTAATGGCGACAGCACCGGCATCACCAGCCACACCGTTGAAAGTGGTGGCAACTGTCTCGCCACCTACCGCGGCCGAAGTTACTCTGCCACCAAATGTGACTACTTCGATAGCACCATCGTAAACGGAGAAGATGGTGTACGCGCTAATGACCGTGGTATAAACCTGAGATGGCCTAAATGCCAGGTGAAAATTCTGGCTTTCTGTTTGTCTGATTCTTGTTGAGAAACTCATAATTTGCCTCCTTCTGCGTATGAGTTACTTCTCCTGAAGGAGAAGAGGGGAGGGCGGCTTAACTCACCATCCCTCCCATTTAATTGTTAACCTTGGGAAACTTAACTTACGTTAGCGCCCGCACGTTCAACAACGAACGCGCCAAATGCGAAAGATTCGCCCAGCGCTGCTACGGGTAAACCGTAGTAGGCTTCGATGTAAACTACATCTTGCGGGTCGTAAACGACGGGCTCGGTGAAATAAACATCGGGTTCCAGTTTCGCACCTGTCTCGAGTTGCAGGAAAAACACGGCTTTGGTCGTGGCGCCAGTTCCACCGACGCGGAACCTGACAGCCGTGATCGCGGGATTAATACTGTAATCCGCGAATTTCCAGAATACCGCTACTTTGCTATTGGCAAGAGTGGGAGCGAAGGCCGGTACTGCGCCGGTATCAAAGACCGAACCCCAGCCAGCAGCAGCAATAACGGGATTCCGATACTGCTCGATAGCCCAACCGGTTGCAATACCAAAATCGGTACCAGGAAGGGCATAGCGGACGATTAACTCATCCCGAGTTCTTGCCAGTCCCAGGGCCAGGGCACGTATGATACCTGACTCTATAGCGGCAGAACGGAACTGTTTAATGTCCGTAAGGGTAAGTTCATTCGTAGGTACTATGTAACTCATTTCGTGTATACCTCCTACTTTAAGTTATCTTTTCTAAAGCTTCTGACGACCAACCAGTTTCCACCTGGCAGAAGCTTTTAATGGATTACACTAACCGAACACCCTGGAAGGGGGATTCGGATGCCGGAGCGGGGTAACGAGACACGCGGCTCATAGGACGACCGGTGACAACCGTTCCTTTGATTCGATTATAGAGCTTCTCGAATGCCAGAGGAGCGGCGGCAATTGCCAGATTTTTCACGAACGCCTCGTGCCTACCAGCCCAGCCCATGCCAACGGCCAGATAACCGAGTCCAGCAATAGCATAAGGCGCTATTTCGGAAACGGACTGTCCGAACATGGTAGCAGAACTGGCCCGGGTTCCGACATTAATAACGGTAACCAGGGCAGGTGCTCCGAAATCGTTTAGTAAGTCTAAGTTTCTCATGGTTGATACTCCTTACTTTTAAGTTTCCTTACTCCTATCGACCACCAGACAAAATCTCTGTCTGTCTCTGGCAGGAGTCATTAATGCATTATACTCATATCAGAAGGAAATGAGCAAATATTGTCTGATCATTCTTTCCTATCATTATATTCAATGGATTAGTGCTATAAGATTCCGTACCCACTTCCCAATACGAGAATTGCGCTCCCAGGTTAGGAATCGCGGTCAAGAGAACTATATCTCCTTCATTATAATAGTTCTTGTCGGGGCTTCTGATTATACTCCCCGTCATTCCTGGTAAAGCGATTACATCGAGATTAATGTTTTCGGCTGGAGCAGTGGCATTTACGGTGAAATCACAAGTGGCAAGATTAGTTCCGGAAGCTGCTTCCAGAGTATAGTTTCCGGGTGCCGGAGCGTAAAAAGAACCAGAACCAGCGCCCGTATTATCAGTCTTGAGCCATGTCCCGCCCAAACCAACAGTCCACACATAAATATCCACATTAGGATCGAATCCCGAGAAGTTAAAGGATAAAATACTGCCTTCGGTTAAAGTCTTAGCGCAGGTTAACTGTGGAATATTTATCGGAGCTATAACAGTGGGGTTGGCATAGGCTAAAACTGTAGCGTATAAAGTCGCTTGCCAGCCGAGAGATTGTCCCGCTGCAATGGAAACGGAAGCTATGGTCGGAGCGTATAAGGCCGCTTGCCATCCTTGTGATTGCAGAACCATGGTGATAGAAGAAGTTATTACCGCGGATAAGGTGGGCTGCCATCCAATAGATTGAACAATTGGAGTCGCTGTCGCCTTAACTACCACGGGTAAGGAAGGAATCCAACCATTTATATCAACAAACGCACCGACTTTGAAAGGTGCTTTTGTTATATGGCTGAATAAGTCAGAAGCGATAAGGCTGAATGTCCCGGCGGAAGTGACTACGAAGGCTCCGGTTCCTGTTCCTTTTTCATCGGAGATAACAGTTTCTTTCTGTATTGTACCGATAAAAATACTGACAGGGCTGTCCGCTTCAAATCCTGCGAAACTGTATAATAGAGTATCGCCTACCATTAAAGAAGGATTCTTGATACTGATTTTTTCTGTGCCAGCACTCGTGGTTTTAGCGAGAAGCAACGCAACCAGGATACCGCCGCCAATGGCAACCGCGGGCAGGTTATTGTTTTTCGGCTGCCTACGGATCCTCCTAGGCCCGGTCCCAAAGACTGGGTCGAGATCCATAGCAGCTTGGGAAGCAAAATGTTTCAGCTCTACCGTTTTATTTGCCATTACTTCTTTAAGGCTCCCCAAATACTATAATCAGGATAATCCTGAGCGGGTTGGTGATTATCGTTAATGAACATATTGAAGTGCATCACAATATTTCTATTGGGCATGACATAAGTCCCTGGCATATCGGCCTTGTTCCATCCGAGCCAGGTAGGATGAAGTCCCACTGTTAAAGGAGCTTTAGCAGTTTCGTATCCTGAATCGGTCTTAAAATAACCTGTCAAGGGCGAAGAAGGATCGATGGTATCGCCTTCCCACCAGACAATGCATACTGCGAACAAATTTAACAGGGAACCGGAAACATCGGTAGCTTTCCAGTCCACGGAGAAATCGAATGTATCTCCTGCGGGAATAGCTGTTACTGGAGCACTGTTACTGCCGGCCGGAGTATGAAATAAAATATTTCGGATATAACAATCTCCGATAACAAGAGCACTCATAGCACCGATATGATAGTCCTGCTGATAATCGAGTCCGGCTCTTCCCTGTAATCTGTATGTTCTCAAAGGAGGAAGTAACCCGGGATTAACAAACTTACCTCCAGAGATTTGTTCCTCTTGATTTCTCATTTTTTTCTCCCTATGAATAAAAATACTAATCCGATGACACCGGCTGCTACCGCGATAGCCACAACTGGTTTTGCGTTATCAGGGACTTCCCTGAATAATAACCATGATACCACTACTATTATAGCAATCAAGGCAAGAATTATAATCGCGGCGAATGGAAAACCTTTCCTCCACGAAATACTAAGTGTCGTTCCGCTCGCGGTAATGGTTAAATCTGTCACCCCGGCCCATGATAAACTATTTTGTAACGAATCTATTTCATATGTCCCAACTGGAACAAGGCATTCACAATCAATTTTGGCACGTTGCCCTTCCGCAACATTATTCTCTTCGTCAGAGATTACATTGTTTAGGTTAATTCCTACTCCGCTACTAATCTGTTCCCAGGCCATTACTTCTTACCCTCGACGACCAAAATGATAGGTATTGTCATAATCGATTTGCAACCGATAATCACGAACCGGTGGTAAAACTTCGGGATGAACGAACCGACCACCTTGAATTCTGGTCTGACGTATGGGTGGTAAATGATTGTTATGAACAAACCGTCCGCCCGATATTGTGCCTCCATATTCATCCGTGGAGTCCATTGTTTCCCGGTACTCTGAATCCCCTCTCATGTACGGGTCAACGGCCTGCGGAATATCCATGGCCGGAGCTTGAGCTTGCATAGGAACGACGGGTTTTCTCTTGGAAAATAAATATAGACCGATGGCGGCCAATGAAATACCTACCAAAACTTCTTTATCGCTCATTAGTGTCCTCCATTAATATAGGCCCAGTTTAGATAATCCTTTAACCAGCTCGAATAGCAAGCGGCAAAAGGAGTGATTACAGTTCGATTGGGTACTGCCAGCACACTCTGATCATTAAGATAATGTACGGGTTCATATCGATTCGTTTTTTCCACTTCCACTAATGGCACATCATCCCGAGTGGCTTCCACGATATAATCCTGACCGTCCAGTTTAATTTCCACCCAGGCATGCCCGGCCGCGTGTCCATTATAGAGATTGCCCAGGACACAATGAACCTCGCTAGCATTAAGCTCGTTGCGAAGTAATGAAGTCAACAGAAATGATTTGTTAGCGCAATTCCCAACATGTGTTTTAGCGCACATGGAAGGTGTCTGCCAGAAATCGTCCTGATATGAAGTAACTCCTTCTACTTGAATAGTGGCGTGAATGAACGGTTTGTATTTTATCTGCTTGGCAACCCAATCCCAGGCAGCGGTTATCCGGTCTTTCCGGGAACCGAGCCCTTGAGTTACCTGTTTCCAGAGCATGAGAATGTCCGGTTCAGAAGGAGTAATAAAATCGGTAAGCCAGTTCCCTTCATTATAGAAGGTGGCGGAAATCGGCTGATTATCTATAGGAATAGTATTTAATTCCATTATTTCACCTTACTCAATAATATTACACCTGCTACTATTATACCAGCCCATATCCATCCCTTATTCAAGGAAACGGAAGCAGGCTGATTCACGGTAGCACAAAAGGGACACTGCACTTTCTCGCTGCCATTCAATAGAATGGGAAAATGACATTCGACGCAGTTTCCGTAAGCCATTAGTCCCTCGGATCCTCCCCGGTAACAGGTTCAAAAGGCCCGCACTTTTCTGTGATAACATCCACGATAATCTCAAGAATAGTCTTATGACTTAACTCTTCGTTAGCCATGGAATGTAGAGCGGAAGCGAATATTGGTAACCCTTTACTGGTCATTTTATTCGCGGCTTCTGTATAATTTTTATGGGCGTCTAACTCATCAGGAATCTGGCTCTTAAGGTAATCACGCAGATCCAATAAACTTTGATCGCAGAAAGTTAAATTAGGCCAAACAATCACATTATCGCGCATTATGCTATCTCCGGTAATAATCAGTCCTTGTTCCCGTAAAACAGTGCTCTGATCCCGGGGATCCAGGTTTCGCCATGCTTGAATCTTATTTCTTACTTCGCTATCCATGGTTATTCCTTTCTCCGGGTAGGGTGTCTTCCGATATAAATCCCACCATGCGCTTAAAGCCTGCCTGTTAGGAATTTTCTCTTCGACATCGCCACGGGTAAGATAGCCGGGCATTTTCTTGTCTCTTGCCCGTTTAAGTACGTTTTTGTATTCGTCGGGTGAGGGAGTTGTGGATTGCCATGAAGCATCGTGAACGACCATTACAATCCTTCCAAAATATTCTATGTTCATAGAACACCTTTAAGAATGTAATGTCAAGTGAAACACTCAAGCGGTGGGTGTCTTAAGCGAAATAGGAGCCTCGGACCAGAGCGTAAACCCGAATATTCTATCTCGGACGGAATGGATAGTTGTGCGGGCCGGGCGGAGCCTGAACCGGAGCCATTACTATCTGTGCTCTCGTACAGCGTTCCGTTCCACATATCGCACAAACATCGAAAATAGTAACGATACAGGGTATCATTACTCCCGCCAGTGTGGGTTGCTCCAGTGGAACGACATTCTGGCGTAACATGGTAAAAGTTTCTTTGGGAATTTTACCAGTGGCTTTCAAATCAGCCGTGGCTAATTCGGAAATGGTTACTTTGGATTTACAAACGGGACAGTCTGGAAAGTTAGCTATTATTCTCGGCTCCGGCATATTCTCCTCCTTTAATCTTACTTTTAATATCTATTATTTGTCTTTCTAACCACACCTGGCCCTCCGGCCAGCCGCAAAACAATGAGGATAAACCCGGGTTACTTTCTCGAGCCGCGTCAATAACCCACTCGCAAGTAAGCCAATCAACCGGCCCTAATTTCGGGGCGAAATCACAAAACGCCTTTCGGGAATTTTCGGGCAAAGCTTCCCAGAGACTTTTATCGCTTTTAACCCAATCCAGAGCAGCCGCGAATTTAACTTCGCCCAAATATTCTCTCATGGCTCCTTTGATAATCCGGGGAACGTACTGCCCGACAAGTCCCTGCAAGAGTGGAATATTATCGAATACCATTATACATTCCTTACCGATTCTTCGTCGCCTTCTTTATTAGCGGTAGGTGCGTCAGCACTCACTAACTCGGCAGGAATTCTTTTAATTCTAAACTGTTGTCCGCATCCCGCGCACCGGGTAGCCTGTGTCGTGGGTGCTATTCCAACAGGATTACCACATATCGGGCAACCAATCTGACCCGCTTCTCCCTCATGTGCCTCGATGTCTCTTACCGGAGCCTGTTTGTTACCGGGGCGGCTGGACACTCCGCCTTCTTGAGCGGCCATTGCCTTAACGATTACTCCGCCTACTTGCTCGGGTAAAGAAGCGAATAGGGAATATTTATTTTGCTCCGCCAGTAACCGGGCTTCACTTTCCTTTTGCTGCTGCTCCAGTTTCTTTAATTCAAGAGTCCACAGCTTCTCTTCTTTTTTCGTCTCTAGTGCGAACTTACGGTCCTCGCGTTTCATTTCCTGTTGTAGCTTCAAAAGAGCAAGCTCGTGGTTAAAACTATCACCACCAACATTCCCGGTGGGACGAGCCAGCCCTAATTTAGCAGCTACCTTTTCAATAGTCTCTAATTCCGTAGAAATATCTCCACGGTTACCGGCCTGTAACGCATTCTGTAATGCGGCGATTTGTCCGCTCAGAGTATCGCGAAGATGATTCAGATTGGCGGCGTTGAGAGCATCCCGAGTAGCGGCCACTTCACGTTCTGCCTTTTCAACTCGTTCTTGCGCTTCCTTCTGCAATCTCGCGGAATCTTCGCGGGCTACTCTCTGCTGTTCCTGAATGTCTATATTCCCCAGGTTAATTCCACCTGTCACCTTGAACGGTGGTTCGGGGGCGGAAGGTGGAGAATTGAGGTCATTGATAAGTTTCTGCTCCTGGACAAACTCTCTCTGCGCTCTCGTTTCCTTGGCTTGTTGTTCCCAATAAGTAACGCCCCCATTCTTTTTCTCCTGAGCGGCCTGGGGGTCAACAACGTTCAAAGTTTGCGGGATGTTTACATTCTCGAGTGGCATAATAATCTCCTTTACGCCGGGACTACTTCGGGTTCGGCTTCATCCTTTTTAACGTAAGCACGAGAATCTACTTCGTACGAGCCTAATTTGATACCCTTCTCGAAAAAGAAAAGGAATAGGCAGGTATCAAGGAAATTCTCGAAGGGCATATCCGGCCGCCAATGCCATATCTTAGTAGCGGCGTCTTGAGCCTGCATCATTATGGGTGTGTACGTGGTAGTGTAAATGCGCGGGACAAATCTGACCTCGGAAGCCTGACCTAGAATTTCCGTTGTCCGGGAAGGGCTAAGTTTGCCATCTTTCCCGACCTTTAATTCTTTCCGTCCAAAATTAGATTCATCCTTCTGTTCTTTAGTGCGATCTTCGTAGGGAGGCATGGTAATTTCACCAGTGGTCATATTAGCTCGACCTTTGCTGGTATGCTTTGTTATTAAGGCAGGATCGGTTTCCCCTTTTTGGATAAGAGTTTTAATTTTACGATTTGCCTGTCCGATATGCACAAAAAACTTACTTTTAGAATCGGTAAGGAAACCACAGCTACATAAATATCCGTCTCCTGATTGTGAAACATCTGCCATTGGTCTATGATATGTCGAAGAGAAGAGTAATGTCAATACCCGTTTAGGGGATAAAATTGACAAATATCATATTTCGTGTAACTATTCACGAAGGAGGGCTCATGGAAAACGATATACTAGCCGTTCTCATCCAGGAAGGTTCCCGGTTCGCTTCTGAATTATTGAGGAACCGTACTCCCGTCAAAGCACCCATAACCCCGGAATCATTGGAGAAATTTGTTATGGATTCCGACCTGCGTTTGAATTCCTTGATCGACCCCGTTAAGGCTACCACCATCGCTACCGGCTGTGTGCCATGTAGTTTAGGTCACGTCGGTACATGTTCCGGCTTACTAAATGAATCTATTCGTTTCTCTCACGGCCCTGACGGTTTAAAGTCACCCGAGGTCATTGACCGGATTAATATGTGTTTGGACGAACTCAACACCATGGAACGTGTCGATCTCCGGCCTGAAATGACAACGCAGTTAAAAGGGTGGGAGAAAGAATTAGCCGAAAGAGCATTAACTGAAAGTCGCAATATCCGCCATTCCCTCGAAGGCTTACAAAAAATAGAAGAATTGGAACAGGCTGCCGCTAAAACTCAAACAATCCGCCAGGAAATAGGCCGTTCCTGGTACCAGAATAAACTCGCCAATTTAACTCCCGATGATAAAGCGGAAATCAGCCGCCGGGTCATGGCCAAAATCGAAGAAATGGCCACCACAGAATCCGAGGAATAATGGACCGCAAATCCGCCGATATTCTAATAGACCGCTTGATAGCGGAAAACCCGGGTAAGGAAGCAGAAATAAGGGCCAAGATTGAGCCCATGCTTCTCGCTTCCGCATTGGAAGATGTTTTACCCGGGGTTAAGCTACCCAAGGCCAAGAAAAAGGACAAGGAAAAAGGATTTATTCCCTATAAAAAAGGAAAGGGCAATAAACGACCTGTGATGGAAGTCCTCGTTCCTTATTCTATATTGATGAAATTACCCATTGGGAAATTCAAGACATTTGAAACTCCCAAAGAGCTGCATTTCAATACTGAAGCGGTTGATGTGGACAACGTGGCAAAGAAAGAAAAACCCGCCGCTCTGGTCAACGAGTCTGCTGCGGAAAGAGCTTCTGAACTGGGATTGACCGTTATCCAGATACCCTCGGAAACGGAAGAGGTTCGGTCAAAAGGTCGCGTGAGACGCACCGGTGAGAAAACCTTCGACGTGCAGATCAATATTCAAAGGCCAGAAGGTGAAATGCGCTTCCACCAATTAGTAGTGGGCAGTCAGAGACAGGCCGAAGAACGTTTGGAAAAATTGTTATCCCGGGTAGAAGTGGGAGCCTATGGAGAAATTCCGACTCCCAAGAGTTTCTACGTGGTTGCCCAAAACGAGGACGACGCCTATAAGGTATTGGACGTAGTTGAGAAATATCCGCCCGGTAAGCGCGGGGAAAAATATCACCGGGAAATGGGTAAGGCTCTGGGGTATTCTCAGAAAGATATCGATTATTTCATCAACCGATATATTAAGCCAATGCAAAAGGAAACGGCGCGGTACACACCGCCAGACATTATTGCCTATATCACTAATGAAAGAATCACGAATACCACTACCACTCCTGAATTAGCCTCGGCACCGCTTGTTTTAACGGAAGAACAACAGATCGCCCGAGAAAAATTAACCGGTCGAAGATTATTGCCCGGGCAAAGAGCGGAAACTTCCGAGGAAAGAAAAGAGCGTCTGGAAAAATTCCCGCCGGAGCCTACTCCGGGCCAGCAATTATTTGAAGGTTTCCCTGAACCGGGGAAAACGATCGTAGAGGAAACGGAATCAGATACAATAAGGTTGTATGAGCAAAGACAGAGACAGCGGCCCTTATTAGATTGGGAAGCGCAACCTCTGTACCATGTTTCCGCTTCCCGTGATTTGACTGTCATTGAACCTGACGTACCCAGGGAGGATGTGATACGAGATCCCAATTCAAAATTATTTGGGAAATTAGTCGGTGTTTCTGGTGAGGACGTTAACTTGCCAATCACTCTCCCTAAAGAAAGCCGATCGGTGGCCTTTGGCCAGGACTTGAGAATGGTGATTCACTTCAACCCAATACTGGGCGGGAAAGGCTATATCTATGAGCCGGAGACGCGCGAAGTGGCCCGTCCTATTTATAAGGAAGTTTCCAGCGATCCTAATTCCCCACGCTGGGCCGATTTTGTTTTGACACGGGAACATAGATTTTATCAGCCTGTCCCGGTCAAGCCCGTGGGAGAATATGTTATGAAGCCGAATGCAGAAGGATTATTAGAACCTGAAATAACGTGGTATAATCCTGAAAGTAAGGAGTAATCCATGACTGCAAAAGTTGATGAAACACTACGCGGCATACCCAGCCTGAAAGTAACGCTGGAGGACGTAGTTAATTTTAAGGATTCCTGTCTCGACCCTATCGCTATCGAGATTATCACGCAAAGCCTGGATTATGCGTTGGAGACCTCTGTCCGCAGACTCGAGAGCGTGGCCAAGATAAATCCTGAGATTAAAGAGAACGCCACCAAAACTATTTTACCCATAGTGAAGACTTTACGGGACTTGATAGAAAAAGCCCCGGGATGCCCAAAATCTTCCCTCGAGACAGCGGAAATTAAAATCCCACCTAAGAAGCCCACCCGGGAAGGTAAAAAAGAAACCATTATTGATAGAGTGGTCGGTGGCAAGGCTAAGGGAAGACCTAAGAAAGAAAAGCCTGCGGAACCGGTTAAACCCGCCGGCGTCTTAACCGAGGCGGAGGTCCTGGCAAAGTTAAGTGATGGTGAAAGAAAGCTCGTGGAGGATATCAAGGTTAAAGAGGGAGAAGAGCGATACCGAACCACGATTGCTGGATTGGCCGTAGGGCAAAGTATCACTCAGGCATATATGGCGAAACCTGCGGAGTCCGAAAAGGCGAAGAAAGAACCGAAAGCTCAATATGTGGCATCTTCTCTTCCTATTAAGGAAGGCTCCCAGTTTACTATTAAATTTGATGGGAAACAGAACAAATATGTATTGGTTAGCGACATGGTGGCCAAACAATCACAAAACGTAGCCGGACGCAAAGACGCGAGCGGTAAATTCGTGGCGGATCCGGAGATAAAGAAACTTTCCCTCAAGACTGACTTGGGTAAATTAGTGCTGGGCCAGAAATCCGGCTTCAAACTCCCCGAAATAGAAATTGAGGGTCAGAAATACCAGCCCGAGATCAGGGACGTTGATTATGGGGTCATCGGAACCATTAAGTTAAATAAACCCAAGGCTCCGGAACCAGCGGGAAACGAAGAAGAACGGAAACGGAAAACGAGGAGGAAGAATAATGGCAGATAATGAATGCAACGTAGAGGAAATCCTGAAAGAAATCAATGTTCTGGACAAGCTCAAAGAATTGCGGGCAGGCATGAATCAATTTGAGGCCCAATTCCCGGAGCTTACCGGAATGGAAACTACCCTGGACGCGGAAATAGCCAAACAGGAAGCTGCTCTAGAAACCAGGGTCAATAAATGTGGCGCGGATTTGCAGATACCGGAGGAATCCGAAGTGGCAGCGGAAACATCCGAGATTACAGAGCCCCAGGAGGCTTAAATGCCATCCACGGAATACCAGACATGTATCACGAAAGCCATGCGAGAATTTCCGAAAGGGATTTCCCGGGAGGAACGCGGGGAATTATTCTGCGTCAATGCCAAGTTGTGTTCAGGTAAAGCTTCCAATGAAAACGAAGCTAAGAGGCTTTGCGCGGATAGGCCGCCACCGGCTCCCCGAGGTACTGGAAAGAGGCGTGGTCTGGACGCCGGTGCTATCGCTGCCTGTCTCATGCCAAAATTGACAGAAGAAATAAGTGTCGCACAACTGGCTGGTTTTATCAGCACATGCTCCGGTCAGGTGGGCGGACCTAAAATAAAGAAACCGCAGAGCCAGGCTCACTTCGTTAAAGTGTGTGCCATGAAAGCAGCTATGGATATGGGAAAAGATTTCGCTACCCTCAAGATGGAACAGGCAGTTAAACTGCGAAAGTCCTGCCTCGAAGAGTGGAAAGCGACACAGGAGGTTTCCGGTGGATGATTTGGAAGAGTTAGTAAAGCAACTTCATGCTCATAAAACAACTCCCGAGGGCTTGAGAGAGGCCATTAAAAAAGCCTACGATGAAGGGCGACCCTACCGTGGTGGAAGAGCAGAGTGTAATTGTAATCTTGTGAATCCTTTTGTTCTAGATTTGTTATGGAATGTTTCTCATAATGAACATGTGGAACCCGAGGATGTTTTAGTATGCGAGAATTTTCTTGCTGAATTAGCCTTCGATTGTAATTATGCCAGATTTCCGATTTCACGCGGGCCAGGACACGATTTTGAAAATCCCTGGAAACCTATTCGTAAATCTAATTTCATAGAAGCGATAAGGCGCATGCAGGAGACATAGGAGACAGCCAATGTTGAATAAGAGAAAGCTATTCGAAGAACCCACTAGCGGTAATGAACCTCGGGAAGAAAGGTCTTATCAAGAACAAATCGAAGATTTATATGGTGGATTTAGCTTAAATGTTAAATCTTTTGTGGACGCTGTAAAAAGGCTGGTAGATTCGAGAATGGAAATGAAAGCAAGTATCTGTCAAAAAGATTCCCAGACGAGAATCAGCGACCCAGTAACTTATATACCATTCGATATTAACTATGTTGTCAGCGACCCAATCTGTAGAATAGACGAAAAGAAAGTTGGTTTAATTCATTCACATCGAACGCCTGAAAATAGACTTAGCTTCCTTGATTTATTTAATCCTACAGTACAGAAGTCAGAAACGATTTGTGTCGTAGCTAATAAAGAGAATAATTTTAAGACTCGTTGCTATAAATTGAAACCGGAGAAATTTAATGCTAGTCGCCTGGTAAAATATAAGAATATGACCATAAAAAACAAAAGATACGGTTCAACTAAACAGGGAATCAGAGAAACCGGACGCGTAAAACCACTCTTGCCCATCATAACAGAAATAGAAGCTGCTAAGTTATTTTTGGAAGATAGTAGTTATCCGCCCAACAATTGGATAATTCGGCAGAAGGAATTATAGTGTTCGAGCGTGATCATTATCTCAAATTAGTGGATACCCAGGGTAACTACCGGTTCGGCTTTATCACGGAAATAAAAGATAAAGGCTACATGCTGGTAATCGATTTGAACGAAGAGGGTCTGTCCAAGATTGAATGGGATAATGAATACGCGGCCAACCAGGGCAAGGATGTGCTGGTCCGCAATTTTGATGAATTACTCACGCCCACGGAGAAGAAGCTGATCACGCTGCTGGCCTACGAAACGAACACGAATGCTATCGCCAGCGATATGAAAATTACTCCTACGACGGTACGGGCTCATATTCGGGAATTGAAAATCAAATTACAGGTTTCCACGCGTGAACAGCTTTTTGCCTACGCGCAAGGAATCGTAAAGAAACTGAAAGATGGAAACTAAAGATATTGATAGCGCCATCACCCGGCTCTTGGCCGAACTTAAGAAACTTGAACCGACTTTGAAACCCACAGATGCTATTCCCTGGAGCAAGGTCGGTTTATTGAATACGGCCCGGAAACGGGAAAAGAAAATCAAGGAAGAGATTCTCGTACTTCAGATGGTCAAAAAATTTCCTGTGCCCGACGCGGTGTTAAATATGCTGCTCGGGTATCCCGTAAAATCGGAAAGCAAAGAGCTGGCAGAGGGTGTGGAATCCATACGCTTAGCCAGGCATCCCAAAGAGGTATTCGTTGATAAACAGTTCAAACCGTTTAGTTAGGCTGGCGCTCAAGGACGGGACTTACCTTGACTTTCATCGTGACGAAAAGAATAATGTTCACATCTGTCACGAGGACCAGTGCGCCATTATCCCGGAGGCCACGGGAGTGACAACGATAGGATTATTGGGGTTGTTAGAACAATTTGGGGAGATTATCGAGGAGAAAGATAATGGCGGATAACGAATATTGTGACTGGTTCGCAGAACCAAAATTTCATTCAAATCTTGATGAATACATAACGGCGAGAGCAATCCCGGGTAGTGAGCAAACTTTTTGTAGCAATGATCGTCAAGTTATCAACGTTAGTTATCTAATGTGCGTAAATTTATCCGACATCGAGATACCTGAAGTATGGAACCCAAGTAGAGTAGAGGCTATTAGGCGATGGGCTACTCCCGACACTTTAAGAAGGCTTAAATATTTCTTAAACAAAGACAATGAAAAGATCCTGGATAAGTTTAATTCTCCCCCACGAGTCTATCGCGGATCAGTTAATATTAACAAACCTCCGACGAAATTTGAGGTTAGTGATGGAATTCATAGAATAAATGTTGCAAAAGAACTTGGATTGGACTGTATTCTTTGCGAAGTAACAGAGGAAATCAAGATCGACAAAGAAGATATTTCCAATTACAACCCAGCCACGACTTAAAAAATGGACAAGACAGGTGGGTAATCCTAAAAAAGATTACGCCTTTGGAGGAAATAATGGCTGATAAAAATATGGAAGTCTGTCTCAATATCAATGAGAGTGAAGAATCCCTGAGTTGCGTGAAGAAAGTTATCAGGGAATATTCCGGATCCTGCGCTCCCAAGCTGGTGCTTCTCACCCAAAAAGGGTGTCCGCACTGCGAGAAAGAAATAGAGCGGCGCAAATCTGACATAGAAGCCGGGGTCATCAAACACTACGATGTGTTTAGCCCGGAGGGCAAGGATATCGCCAAGAAAAATAACCTGGCAGCGGTCCCGGATCTATTGCTAGTGGACTGTCGGGGATACATGATCGAATAATACCCGCCACGTCTCTACACAAAGCGTACCCGGCGGGTTACTTTATAAGTCTTCCCTGCATCCGGTCTAGCACATCCTTCTTATCCTTTTCCGCTTGGTGCGTCTGACAGAGCCACGGAGTCTTCCGAACGTAATCGCAGGTAACTCGTTCAATGATATAGCCTTCACGAATAGAATCTGAGATATCCTTAGCAGTATGTTTGCGATGTTCGTTCACATGTATTTGAGAAAGGTTTGTATCGTTATGACCTTCGTCAACAGTAGCCATTACAATACAACCACAATCTTTTCGGGCAATATAAGCCATTGGTTCACTCATATTATTCTCCGTTTAATCGTTTAATTATTTATTTCCTATCCGGGTATGGTACAGTGTGGTTAACGAAATTAAATTTAAATTCCAGAAGGAGGAATACAATGGGAAAAGGTAGAACACTCAGTCATGCTTTCAAATCCAAGATCACCCCGTTCGGTCGGTGGTGCCCGAAGCCCAATGCCCGCGCTCGCTGCATGGGTCGTGAAATGAGAGCTGGAAAGAAATTCATGGACGCTTCCGGCGCTTGCAAGATTCACGGTTCCTAAAGCCAAAGTACGGACAACCAGCCTACTCTGATAGAACAAAGAGGGCAGCTACTCTACAAGAGCGGCTACCCTCTTTCTCTTTCTAATCTCGGTTGTCCATGCCTGCCATACAGTAAGAACATTTTTTAGTCTGGCAGCTTTTCCACCAGTTACAGCCGAAGCTGATCTTGGTAGAATCCGGGTTCAATACCGTCAAGCGCAGCGGAGTGATAATGCTGGTGACACCTCCGATATTGCCATGTTCATCCGTGAAATTCTCACATTTGCCAAACGAGGCGGGCGGGACACTAACTATTTCCATTTCCATCTTTATCATTCTCCTTTTTTAAGTCGTCAAGAGCTGCTTTTAATTCCCCGAGTTCTCTATTTACCTGGGATATTACAACATCTGCTCCGATAATAATATCCTTAATTTTATCCAGATGCGTAATAATCTGCTGGGCTTTCTTGCTTATTTCCGGTTCGTTTTCTGACATTTGTTCCTCCTATCCTTAATTTATTACTACTCATTATTTATACCATGAAAGAAAATCTAGCAATGAGTAATGCATCTGCCCGGCCTACGTGCTTTTTAAGAGACAGCTCTTGCTCCGGGTAGAACTGCTGTGCCAGCGTCCGGGCTGCGTCCTTGGGTTTCCCAATCAGGTTGGCCAGTTTCTTCCAGGCATTCGGTCTCACCAGTACAACGGGATACCGAAAGGCTCCGCAGATCCCGAGTATAACTCCGTACGACATTCCAAAATTAAACATGGAAGTTACCCCTTGTCCCGGCATCGCAGAAACCTGCTCGATATAGACGGTGGGGTAGGTTGTCGAAGCCTCTATTTGTCCAAAATGGTGAAACACTTCGCCCTTTATCATTTTCGCTAGCTCTGACGCATTTACCTGGGTATGCTTTATACCGAGAACCATGGTGGGCATATCGTAGAGCCCGATACACTTTAATGAATCGTCTAAGAAAGCTATTGCGCCGGTTATTCCTGGATCCACAGCTATACGCATGATAACCACCTCCCTGTTATCGTATCACGATTATTTTCACCAATCTGATTCTTACCTCTATTATCTAGCATGTTATTCTTCCGATCTTACTCCTTCACACTACTTTTATCGATATCGCTTTTCCAATGTTATTCTTAATATGCATCTCAATCCCGGGAATAGGGATAACTGCCATAATTTCTCCATTTGTGATAAGGTATCCGGTCACAGTGGGTTCATCATAGAACTCAATGGTCAAGAAAGGTTTTCGGCCTACCATCCTATTTAATACTTCCTGTTTCACCTGTTTGTCTGCCATGTTTATTCTTCTTTCTTCCATTCCTCGAATGTATCGTGCCACCGGCCCCGAGAAATTTCAGATATTCTAATTCTAAATTAGACTTGCGTCCTCTCTTTGTCTTGGGTTTGGCCGGTGCTACCGTTCCGTTAGGATAAACGTTCTCCGGCATTTCATCTGGTTCCTGGAGCGTATTAGTATCCATTCCGCGTAATTCCCGCAGGGAGACTCCCCGCCCCAGGTGTTTCTCTTTCCCTTTCCAATGCGCGATGCACCCACCACAGATTTCATAGCCGCGGTAGGTGGAAAGATATTGCTCTAAATGCCCGGGGCCCACCAGGATTCCGCAGGCGATACATTTCTTGTGGGTATCGATGGGTACTTCTTTCTTTCCCTGGTCATAGCAAATCTCGCAGCCATGCGGATAATTTACATCTGGCTTTTCAAACTCCAGAGGCTCTCTTACTATCATGACATATTTTTCTTCAACCATTTTTTGCACTCCTTTCCGCATTATCTATTATTTCCCGGTCTAACCAGTAAGTATTAGGGCAGGTAAAGCATTCCAGATCGCCGGCTCCGAAAACACAGTGCTTTACTTTCTTCCCGCCCTCGATATAAAGGCAATCACATTTGGGAAGTAAGGCCCTTAACTGTTTTGAGAGTTCCGCTAGTTTATCCGTTCCTTTGTCCCATATCTGGAATGCTTCGATTCTTTCCGGGCTCCCGTAAGGAAGCTTACGCAGAGCAATCTGCGCTTGGTTCAAAAGATAAGTGCCTTTTATCATACGCATCTTGATTACGTTTACCTCTTCCGGAGGCGGATGACAAATACCACAGATCCATTCCGGAGCGCGGTACCACCAGGTATCGCTGCCGCAAGCACACTTATATTTGGGATAATCTAAGATAGACATTTATTTCTGATCCCGTAATTCTTGCAGGGACATGAACGGGCCGAGAGGCTTTACATATTTCACCATTCTTAAGACCTACTGCTATTTTATTCATCCTATTCTTCCTTTCTATTTATACCTCTTCTTTCTTCGTTTATAGGGTTATGTGTTCTTTCCATAGGGTTATGTGTTCTTTCCGCTTGCTGGCGGACCAGTTTTTCCCTTTGACTCTGTATCCATTCCTCGCGCCTTAATTCTGCCTTAGATTTTCGCCCGGTCATGCGAGCTAAGACTTCATCAACCTCGTCATCATTATGTTTTTTCACACGGAGCCACTCACTATGGACGTATTTGTTACTGGCGGAGTATTTCAATACTAATTTTTCACATTCGGGATATTTGTCTGTCATATCGCTAATCTCTCTTTCTGCTGCTTGGCTTCGTTCTTAAAACTCTTATGGAAGTCTTCCCATTTGCAAGTTCGCCAATACTGAGGTACACCGTAATAACCGAAGAGCGCGTTCATATCGGTGTCATTCCAGCCCTTGGGAGTAAAGTCTCGCACCAGGGAATCCAGGGGCCGGTAGCGCATGGGGTAGGGAGAAACATCTATATCTACCAAAAACTGAAGTCTCTTACGAGCTTGCTCGAAAGTGTCACCCTGATCGGTGTCTCCCACCAAACAGAAAACTGAAATAGCCGAGTATCGAACACCTTTGTTGTGTAAGTAATCTGCGCATTTTTGGAGCGGCTCACGCTCTTCTTCTTTGTCATAGGCAAACCTCCACCTTTCTAGATGTAATTGGGAATACAAATCATAGTACCTATCCATATCACGAACGAAGATACGGCAATCAAAGCCGCTGTTGATGTCCAGGTTTTTAACATCTTTGAGTTTCTTGATCACAAGCTGTTGATGCTCCCAGCTAGTGGCCAGGATGTTATTATCACAGATCCAGGGGTTTACTCCGACCGGGATGGGAAAGTCATCGTACTCAATCATTTTCCGGCCCTCTACCTTTTGGACAATGCAGAAGCTGCAACCTCTTGGACATCCTCGGGAGGTAAATACCGCTTCGTAGTCGTTCCCCATGACAGACTCAAAACGCCCATCTAAACCGAACGCCGGGACAACCGATGTCTTTCCCTGAACGAAATCGGCCATGGCAGTTGCAGCAGGACCACCAATTTCGATTTCCTTACCTCTTTGTTTGAATAAGTTGACGTTATCCACCATGGACGGTAGGTCCCACGTAAAAATTACGGAGAAATATATTTTGTCTGCGTCCCATACTTCGGGTAAAAATAGTGCGTTGCCCTGAGCGATGGTCACGGAATCGCCCCGGGCTTCGTGGTAATTAAATATTCGATGTACAGCTAAATTGTAAACGTCTGGCGAAGAATTCACGACTGCGATTTTCAACGGATTTCTTACTTTTATCATGGTGTTTTCCCTATCATTCTTTTTAAGACTTTCTCTGCCGTGGTATCCCCAAAATCCGGAGAATTCATGCCTAACTTTGCTTCAGGCGGGTTGACCTTACCCAAGTCAATCTCGTGAACCCGCTTGAACCATTTGTCCTCGTCTATCTCAATACTGAAATGATATGCCATCTGATTTGGCTCCAGAGATTTGGGAGGTTTCATACGCATTTCAAAACCTACCGATTTCTTTCTTACCGTGACCACTAGATAACCACCGTATGCTTTAACTGTCATTCTTTATCCTCTTTATCTCACTATCTCGTATCTTTATCTCACTATCTCGTAGTTGTTGACTATGGCAATCAAAGTTTACTATGGGTCTATGGTTTGATATGGTGATCTTCGGCGCTTCCGTCCCCATCATTCTCTGCAATACTCGTCGGGCCATTTTCCGCCGGTATTTCGTTTCCAGTATCTTCTTGCGTTTCTTATCGCCACGTTTAGCCATTATTATTCTCTCCTAATCGCAGCTAGCCACCACTTCGGGATGTAATGGCGCGTACCTCTCAAGAGGTTATCGAACTGACGGTCCAGGATAAATATATCCGAAAAGTCTGCCTCGGAACGGTTCGCTCGGCCGGTCATCTGCATTACTGTCTGAATAGCTTTCAAGGTGTACCAACGCTGACCGTTGGGCATCTTCATCCGAGCTTCTACCTGCTTATCCTTAAGAGATAGATAGGGCATTTTGGCTACGATGACGGCCCGGCATTCTCCGTTGGGCAAATCGATGCCGCGGTCAAAACTGGGCGAGATCATGGTGTAGCCCTTTCGTTTCTTGAATAAGGCTAGTTGCTCGGCTCGAGTATCTGTCTCATGGGTCATAAGAATACCCGGGTCTATACCGAGTCCAGGCAGCGCTTCCATTAAATAATTTCGCAGAGTCCAGGACACGGCGTGTACGAGTACATTTTCACCCTTGAATTCTTGTATAATTTTGGCAACCTCGGCCGCCATCTTAGGTTTTTCCATTTCCATCAGGTCGTATTTCAGATTTGCCACGGGACGATAATGGATCAAGCGATTTCCTACCGGAAAAGTGGAATCCAGCCTATGGTAGTCATAATCCCTGATCCCCAGGTCTTGTGCCATGATGGTCGGCTCCAATATCGTGCCGCTCATTCCTAAGAAGCGGGTACCATGACGCCATAAGTACCTCTCACAGTAAGGTCCCACCATCACCGGCTTAAAAGTAACCTGCCATCCCGCTTTGGTGCGCAGGTCTAAATCAAGAATCCAGGTATCATTGACTTCGTTCAAGAATATCGTCATCTGATGTAAGAACGAACCGGTGCTCTTTATCTGCTTATTCAGCTTTATTTCTACATCGGTCCACTGGTCCACTTCTTCAGATAAAGATTCTTTCATTCTGCCCTGAATGACACTTATCTTTTGAATGGCTGATTGCGCCCATGAGATCCACATCTTAAACGAGTCTAGCCGTGCCGGCGGGGGCAAATTATAGCGTTCACAGCGACGCTCTGAAACGGTAAACTTAATGAAGTCCATAAGGCACGATTCCAGAGAATCGCAATTATGAACGAGCAATCCGTTAGCAAAATAATTCCCGGTGGAAGTTTTTAGGTTATAGACTGTACAAGATTCATTATTGTCTGAAGAACTATTTCCGGATTGCGAAGAATTTCTCTGTTCTTGAATCGTAAGATTTTCCAACCCATTGAAATTAAATATTCTTCCTTTTTCTTGTCCGCTTCTTTGACTTTCTTTGAACCGTGATTCGTCCCATCCACTTCTATAGCTATTTTGAGAGTCGGTTCGGCAATGTCTATTCTGTAATAAGTTGGCAGTCCTTTCGCACTCGCAACTCTCCATGGCCCCACCTCTACTATAAATTCTGTTGGCCAACCAAGGGAAAGTGATAGAATCTTCTGTGGCAGAGTTAAGCCGTGCCCATTCCCGCCATTGAGATTCCTGAAGCCTTTCGCACGAGAAGCTAACATTGCTTTCACTCGTATTTCTGGACGGAGTATCGGGTTTCTGTTTGAATGCTGATACTGTCGTAACTTTTCCTGGGTTTCCGGTGTATTTTTCCCGGCCTGCATCTTGGCTATTACTTTCTCCCATCCTGGTTGGCTGGTCGTATGCCGAGAGAGACAGCTCGCGGAGCAATATATCTGCTTCCTTGATTTTTTTGGTTGGAATTCTTTTTGACATTGAGGACAAATCTTTATTGGGTTCCGATACAAGCTGTCGCATTTGCGCGAACAACATCTCTGAGATAGGAAGTTGGCATGGAATTCTTTTTGACATTGAGGACAAATCTTGTTTAGTAATAATATTTTGCGACTGGCCCGAGCACATTTTAGAGTGCAGAATTTGTACGCATGACTGGGCACTCTCGGGATAAATGTTTGCCCGCATTGTTTGCATATAAGGTTTATCATAACCTAGCTTATAACGTATCATGCCCACTCTGTCAAAGGCGGTTACGTGGACTGCGTTTTTGTATCCTTCTGGAGTCCAGATAGGATGATTGAAAGTAGATCGTAAACCATTTATATTTGATAATGATTCGTGTGTTTCTCGAACACTAACATTTTCAATAATGGATTTTATTATTTCTCCGTCTTGATAACTCCAAACAACATCTCCAATACTTAAATCTTTAATTAACTTGTCACCTGCCGGAGTGCTAATAACTGTTTCACCTGGAACACATTCGTCCACAACGACCATGTTGGCTCCCCGGAATAATCCCGGGCCATTCACTTCCGTGAGATAATAAGCGTCGTTTAATACCGCCAGAGGTGCTTTTGCCGCAGCATTCTTGGCTATTTGATACTCACAGGGCATGGCGCACTTACCCGGGCAATCATCGGCGGAAAAGGAATGCTCCGGATCGTCCGGTCTAAACTCCGCCGGCCTTTGAGCGCAGGGATAGTTGCGACGTCCCTTGACCATCTTACCTGGAAAATCTCCCAGGACTTGCTCTTGTAATTGAATCGTTCTTGTCAGATAGATACAGCGGAAATCTCGCTGTTCGTCATCCGTCATCCTGGCGATAACCTGATCCATCACGTCCAATCTCTTATAAGCGGCGATGGCTACCAGGCTTTTACCGAGCCCGGTGGGCGCGTCGAGCAAGAATGTATCTTTTTCATTTTTGACAATCCTCTCGACAGCGTCCGCCTGATTGGTTCTCCAGCTTGTATATTTGCTGGGCAACTTTAATTCCTTGGGGATTAACATTGTTTCTGATTGCATATCTGCTTCTCTTCGTGCTCAATAATCTTCGCCAGTATCTCCTGTTCGTATTCAAACAGGACCGGCGTATATTCTGCCATAGTGGTATCATATTTTGCCTCGAAAGCCTGAATTGCTTTACCTAGAGCGATATTGCGGCCCTCTTTCTTGACGAATTGATCCTGAGCGCTGCAACGAGAATGCCCTCGTGCTACCACCTGGCGATCCTTAATCAAGAGACAGGTAACGTCTCTTCTCACTCCGAATAATTTCAAATTAAGTGTTTCTTGTGATGGGCTATAGATATACGTATCCTTGATTCCCTGTTCCTGTAGCTTGACTTTGTTTTTCACTTTCTTCCTCCTTCATACTTTACCTTTATCGCTTCTAATTGCTTTTCAAATCTGCCCGGGATAACACTTTCAATAAAATAGGTTCCCCCGGTGTAGGCCTGCGGGTATTGCTTCAGATAGACCTCACGCTGCTTGTCGGTGCGCCCATCAATGTTGGGGCAATGCGACCTGCGGTAATCCGGCATAGGCTGAGGGCTGTGGTAGTGCGTTCTACCGCAAAAGGGACACTGCACTTCAATACTTAATAGTCCTTTGTGCATGACCGCTGTGCCCACGAGTTTCGGAACTCCGGGTTGCTTAAATTCGATTGGTTGAACAGCCTGCGTCGCTTTCAAAAAGTGTCCGGGCGATTTAAGATGATTGTTATACATGGTTAGATTCGTAAAGTGCAACTGACATATCTCACAATAATATTCCATTCGATTCTCCTATTTCCTTATTAACTGAATTTCAAATGGGGTTAGGATAGGTTGATAGAAACCGCACCATTTGACCGTTCTATCTTCCATATCAATGTGAATGTTGCCTTTTTGTTTGAGGGCTCGCATAGCTCTTACCTGGCTTTCCATTCGCCCTTTTTTCTTAAGGAACCACGCTATTCCCTTAGCGATGACCACGCCATCACTGTTTATGAGTAAACAAACCGTTGCTCCGGGATCGTGATAATAGATATCCTTGATTCCCTGTTCCTGTAATCTTTGTTTCCTAAATTTCTGCTCTCGTTGTTCTAATGATTTCAGCATTACCCTACTCCCTGACTACGACCGGGACACAACTCTTTCAAAACGACTACGATACGATTTTAGCTTTATTTTTCCCTCTTTCGTGCCTAGAGTCTCAAAAAGGCTGACTACGCATTTTTTTTGCACTTTCGTGCCTAATTTCCTGAAAAAACTACGAGACTACGAGTACTACTGCGTAACATTCTCATAGTGGTACCCCTTAGCCCGAAAACGCAGGGTGCCCACGTTTTAACGATAATATATACCATTAGACGAATGTCCCTCGTAGGTTGCGTAGTCGTCGTAGTCTTTTCTCAATTTCGTGCCTAAATTGCCTTGCAAAATGCGTAGTCACTGTTTTCAGGTTTTTAAGCATTTCCACGCCTAATATTTCCATTTTCGTACCTAAAAATCGCATCGTAGTCACTTTATTAACTTTCCCGTGCAGGCGTAGTCACTATTTCTTAATCCAGAACGGCCCGCTTTTGATTTTGACCGTGACATTTAATCCTCTGTTTCTTAATTCCTGACCGAGAGAAACACAGGCCTTTTTATCGCCGGTTAACAGGCTAACTATTCAGTAGAACCCATGGATCAAACATTCTGAACAGATTGAGTAAATTAAAGGGTAAACAAACAAACCATAGTCCTGCTATGAGCAAGGCAACCTTGTCCGGCCGATTTATTATCCAATTAAATAAGCGGTTCTTGTTCTGTTTCTTCTCTTCCACTGAATTCCTCCTCGTTAATGGGATCCTTAGGTACGGCCATGGTTTCGATACCCAGCAAATCCAGTGCCTCAGGCTCTCCTGACTGATACCGGCTGTAAAGCTTACGCATTAATTTATCGTCCCAAATGATAAAACGGAATGATTTACCATTTAATCTGCGGGGAGAGTTTATCTTTATATTCAGACTTTTGAGTATCTTGCTCACCGTACTCGGTGCAACATCGGTGTTATTCTCTTCTTTGGCAATGTTAGCAACCGCCGCGCAGGTCACTTTATCTTTACCATTAGCTTTCGCTGCCTTGAACAAGGCAGACACTATTCTTCCATCAAAGGTATCGGAGTTTTCTCCGCGTAGCTCCGCCTGGTAATTTACCAGGAATCGCTTAAACTTATCCATGGTTTCTGGATTATCCTTAAAGATAGTAGCAAAAGGTAAACACACCTGCTTAAGCCTACCGCTAATATCTCCGAGATCCACTTCTATGTTCTCGCTCATTACTCTAGGAACCCGTGACAAGTGCCGGAAACGGAATAAGAGTAATTTATTCCTCAAATGTTCTACGGATATCCGGCATTCTATGGAATCGTAAAACGGAGCCAGGCCGTCTGGAGTTTTAACTCCGATGGGACGATCCGTTTCTTCCATGATGGTTGTTAAACACCGTGATTCCAGGGCCATATCTTGAAATCTCTTACGAGTACCAAATAATTTAGGGCCGAACACGGTAAAGGTCTGCATCATACTCGGGTCATCCTTAACACAGCGAACAATAGGGCTGCCACGTTCAATTCCGGAGTTAAGGATCTTAATAAGAACCTGAGATTCGTCAGATTTGTCCATATCGTTTTCATCAATAATGAGAGAGCCGCGATATTTATCGATAAGACGGAATATGGGAGCCGGCGTGATAGCACCTGTGACCTTAGTTCTCTTATAGCTAATACCGCCAATGACGTCTAATGTACGGCTCTTCCCTGTTCCATAATTGCCCAAAAAACGTAAATAAACCACTGCCGGCATTCGGTCATAAACCCAGGACATTAAAATGTACCAGGCCGACCACTCCCGAAACATTTCAGAAAAGTCAGCGTAGTGCCAGATATGGGCCTCTATTTCTTTGACCAGATCTTCCGTTGTGCCATATTCCTCTATTCCGGTAGGGAATGTGACTAATCCATCTTTTATTTCTCCGGCGTAAATCGGTGTGTAGGTAATATCACCTGATTGAATTTCTTTCACTTCGAAAGTCTGTTGTGTTTTGGTGTTATACCCGACAAAGACACATTCCACCTTGGCAGGATCACCCGGGTTACGCACGACCTCTTCGTAAATTACGTCACCATCCTCGTACAGGGTAGTTTCAATAATGAGCCCCGCCTTTTTCTTTTCTTTCGTGACTGCGATAAGCCACTCGCAGTGTGTCTTGCCAATACAAGCCCCGGAGAGCAGGCCGCTGTTTATGCTGTTGCAGCCGAAAGCGTAACCTTTCTGTGCGGACTGTACTTTCTCCTGCAATATGCGCATGTCCCCCACTGGCGGGTTATTCTTGGCGTCCCAAACGAGCAGACGGGCTAATACCTCTTCCGGGTCGTCTCCCTGATCTAAAAAGTGCCGGGCTAAGGCAAAAGCCGCTTCATCACGCATACCGGCATCGACCCCGTTGAGTAGTTTCATCACGCAGGGAGGAGATTTTATCTTTTGCTTTTTTGAATTCAACGGCGCAGGTTTTACCGGTTTCATCACGAATGGCAGGACGACTATGGGCGGAACATTTTTCCTGGCTTCCAGTACGTTTGCCATAGTATTCTTCTTGATTTTCAGGAGAGCCAATTCAACGTCTAATGGTTTCCTATCCGCGGTCTGGAAGTGGCGAGTATCACCAAAGCAGGGTAAGTTGATGTAGTTACCTAATGTAATAACCTCGTCCAACATATCTTGTTTTGGGAAGACCTCGGCGCTGATTTTAAGCTTTTCCAATAGAGCCAGTAAGACATATCTGATGTCTTTCGCCACAAAAGGGCCATCACCAAACATATAAATATGAAAGCCCTTTGATTTAGACTCGCAGATGTAGGCGTTGATGCCCAATGTCTGCAATTCGTTTCTAATCAAAAGGGCTTTATCCCAATTCTTTTCATCCAGATCGACAGCGGCGAAATGACACGTGCCATTATCCAATAACGGGTACACCCCGAGACTTCTCTTGCCCTCAAGATGTAACCGATAGTTTTCGACATTAACGACCTCTTTGTTGGAGTTTCCTCCCACACTTCCCCAGGCATCGGTACGCCCCTCAAAGAGTTCGGCAAACAAGAGCACTAAATCTTCGTTCATGATTATCCTTTCAGGCGATAATGGGGAGCCGCCTCTGGTAGCTTCAGGATAGAGGGGCTCCCCGATTATCCATTAGAAGTTTATGTCGGTCGGCTTATTCTTGATTTCAATCTTGGGTTCCCCGGGTTTGCTTAAAGACGGATCCTGCGCTGCAAGTGCTTTTATCGCTCCGTTAAAATAAGCAGCCAGATCTTCCTGTTGTGGCTTGCTCATGGCAGATACCTTTGTTGCTTGATACTTAACCTTGAGGAAACTCTCAAAC
>Ga0209777_10000552_pt1 | contig 60463 bp, 56 predicted proteins | sample FrelakmetHBP12HB_FD_187147 | JGI IMG/M metagenome (GOLD analysis project Ga0209777, IMG submission 187147) | Freshwater lake sediment microbial communities from the University of Notre Dame, USA, for methane emissions studies -HBP12 HB (SPAdes)... | ecosystem: Environmental > Aquatic >...
CCGCTCTTGCGCAGGTAGGGTACACCGCGCGCCTTAAGCGTGAACACCTTGCCTGGTTGCGTCCCGGAGGGGATTTTGAGTTTTGAGGTTCCATCCACAGTCGGAACTTCCACTTCCGCGCCAAGTACGGCCTGGGCCACGTTGATGTCCAAGTTAAGCAGTATGTCATTCTCGCGGCGTTTGAAGAACTTATGCGATTCGACATTTAGCAGCAGATACAGATTGCCCTGCGGCCCGCCCATTGCTCCCGGCTCGCCCTCCCCTGCCAGACGGATCTGTGTGCCATTATCCACGCCTGCCGGGACCTGGACAGTCTTCTTGATCGTTTTACGTTCCAGCCCGGACCCCCGGCAAGTATGACAGGGCGTGGAGATAACCTCGCCGCGTCCGCCGCAAGTGGGACACGGCCCGGACTGCATCATCGATCCAAAAATCGTCTGGCGTACCTGGCGAACTTCGCCGCGTCCACCGCAAGTGCCACAGCGCTGTGGGCTGGTGCCTGGTTCAGCACAGGACCCGCGGCAGGTGCCGCACGTTTCGTTACGTGTCACTTCGACGGTCTTCTCGACACCAAAGACGGCTTCCTCGAAAGCCAGGTCCAGGTGCACTTGCAAGTCGCGCCCCCGTCGCGGGCGGCGCGAACGGCTCCCTCCGCCCATGTTGATCCCGAAGAACTGCTCGAAGATATCTGAGAAGTCCATGGTTGCGTAATCAGGCATGCCGCCCATATCACCTAGGCCGGCGCGGCCGTACTGGTCGTAGCGGGCGCGTTTCTGCGGGTCCGAAAGGACGCCGTAGGCTTCGTTTATTTCCTTGAATTTTTCCTCGGCGTCCGATTCCTTGCTCACGTCGGGATGATACTGGCGCGCCAATTTGCGGAAGGCCGTCTTGATGTCATCCGTGGAAGCGTTCCTGGGAATGCCAAGTATTTCGTAGTAGTCACGATTGGTCATAGTTCATCGGGAATAGGAAATAGTGAATGGGACAAGCCCTTCACAATCCCCTATTCACTTCCTTTTCCTTCACTTTCAACCGTGTTCCCACCATCCGGGTTTTGCGGACTGGCTTCCGGACCGGGCTGTTCCGGTGATTGCTGGTAGGCTGCCGCGCCAACTTTCTGGACAGCCTGGCTGAGGGCATCCACCACCTTACGAATGGCCGGCTCGTCTTCGCTTTCCTTTACTTTCTTGACATCTTCCACGGCTGCTTGGACCTCCGTCTTGACTTCCTCTGGAATCTTCCCACCGAGTTCATTCAAAACCTTCTCAGCACCGTAGATGGAATTATCGGCTGTATTCCTGGCCTCAATCAAATCGCGGCGGCGCTTGTCCTCGGCGGCATGCGCTTCGGCCTCTTTGCGCATGCGTTCCACTTCATCCTTCGCCAGGCCAGATGAGGCCGTGATGGTAATATGCTGGCTGCGTCCGCTGGCTTTGTCCTGCGCATTGACTTTCAATATGCCGTTGACGTCAATGTCAAAGGTCACTTCAATTTGAGGAATGCCGCGCGGAGCAGGTGGGATGCCGTCCAGGATGAATTTACCCAGCGATTTGTTATCGATTGCCATCGGGCGTTCCCCTTGCAGGATATGGATTTCGACCTGCGTCTGGCTGTCACTGGCAGTCGAGAAGACCTGGCTCTTGCGGGTCGGAATGGTGGTATTACGCTCAATTTGCGGGGTGGCGACTCCGCCCAAGGTTTCGATTGAAAGCGTCAGCGGGGTGACATCCAACAGGAGGATGTCTTTAACTTCGCCTCCCAGCACACCCGCCTGGATGGCCGCGCCAACAGCCACCACCTCGTCGGGGTTGACGCCTTTATGGGGCTCTTTGCCAAAGAAGCGACGGACAGCTTCCTGTACAGCAGGCATACGGGTCATGCCGCCTACCATGACAATCTCGTTAATGTCAGAAGTCGAAAGACCGGCATCGACCAGCGCCTGTTTTAGCGGGTTCAGCGTTCCTTCTACCAGGTCAGCAGTGAGCTGCTCCAGTTTGGCGCGGGTTATGGTCATCACCAGGTGCTTAGGTCCGGAGGCATCAGCGGTCAGATAGGGCAGGTTGACCTCGGTCTGCACCATTGTCGAGAGCTCAATCTTGACCTTCTCGGCGGCTTCGCGCAGACGCTGGAGTGACTGCCGGTCCTGGCGCAGGTCAATACCGTTCTCTTTCTGAAACTCCTGGGTGAAATAATCGATGATACGCTGGTCGAAATCGTCGCCACCCAAGAAGGTATTGCCATTGGTGGAACGCACCTGGAAGACACCTTCGCCCACGTCGAGGATGGAAATATCGAATGTCCCGCCGCCCAAATCATAGACCGCGATGACTTCGTTGGTTTTCTTATCCAGCCCATAAGCGAGCGAGGAGGCAGTTGGCTCGTTGATAATGCGCAGTACATCCAGGCCGGCGATCCTGCCCGCATCCTTCGTCGCATTGCGCTGTGCATCATTAAAGTACGCCGGGACAGTAATCACCGCCTGATTAACTGGTTCGCCGAGATAGGCTTCGGCATCACGTTTGATCTTGGCCAGGATCATGGCTGAGATTTCCGGCGGGGAATATTCTTTATCATCCATCTTGACGCGCACATCGCCGTTATCGGCAGGAAGCGCCGTATATGGGACGCGCGGCAAGGTGCGCTGGACTTCCGGGTCTTCATACTTACGGCCCATAAAGCGCTTGATGGAAAAGATGGTATTCTGCGAATTAACGATGGCCTGGTTGCGGGCCACCCGTCCCACCAACCGCTCGTGATTTTTGTTGATCGCCACCACTGACGGCACCAGCCGCTCCCCTTCCGAGGATGAGATGACGACCGGTTCAGCCCCCATCATCACCGCCCCCACTGAATTTGTCGTCCCCAGATCAATGCCAATAATTTTAGACATGAGTTCTCCTGCTTCAAAGGTTTTTAGACGTGTTCCTGCGCCAGGTGTCCCATAATTCCGAAACACTGGATCATTGGGCAACTCTTACCATCGCCGGACGGATGACCCGCTGACCCAGCATATAGCCGTTTTGGACGACTGCGATAACCCGTCCACTCTCAACACCCTGGGCAGGTTCCTGCAGGATGGCTTCGTGGAAGTTCGGGTCGAACATCTGCCCCTCGGCGTCGATGCGCTTCAGGCCCTCGGCCTCCAGGATGGCTTGCAGTTTGCGGTAAATCAGCTCAACGCCTTCCACCCAGGCCAGGTCGGCAGGGCGCGCCGCCAGGGCGCGTTCCATATCATCCAGGATCGGTAAATAACGTTTGATGATGCTGCCGACTGCAGTCTGGTAGGTATCAGCCTTTTCAGCCTCAACGCGCCGCCGGTAATTCTGGAAGTCGGCCACGGAGCGCTGCCAGCCATCCTTGTATTCGGCGGCCTGGGACTTGGCTTCGGTCAGTTGTTTTTCTAGTTCGGCGAGAGCGCAGGAATTGTCCGGCATCGCTTCGGATTCGTGGCCCGCTACCGGCGCGCTGGCAGCCTCGGGCATAACCTCCGCCTCGGGTTCAGTCTGGGGTAACTTCTGTTTCTTGCTCATTTTCTTCTCCTACCATTGTTTCAGATACCAGGCCGCTCAATAACTCGGCCATAAAGCGGACGGTGGGGATCGTGCGGGCGTACGGCATGCGCATTGGCCCGAAGACACCCAGTGTGCCGGTGACCAGGCCGGGAATACCGTAGCGGGCCAGGACGACCGAACATTGTTTCAACTCTTCCCATTTGCCCTCACCGCCGATCAATACCTGCACGCCGCCCACAGTGGCATTATTGGTGGTGCGGGCCAACAGGTCTTGCAGCAGCGAACGCTCCTCGAAAAGATGCACGGCCCGACGGGCATCACCGGATTCGAGGAATTCGGGTTCGGAGAGGACATTGGTCAGGCCGTCCAGATAGATTTCACCGGAAACGCGTTGTTCGCCGCGGTTCATGTCCTGGAGGACGAGGGTCTGGATATCCTTTTCGAGGGAATCCGCCCGTGGAGGAAAGGCTGCGATTTCTTCGGTGGTCTTGCCCAGGCAGACCAGGTTGAGCCGGTCGGCGGCGGCAGACAGGCGTTCCTGCACCACCGGCTCGGCCAGGGTCAGGATTTGCTGGCTGACCTCCCCACCGGTCAGGACCAGCACCATCAGCACCTGCCGGCCTTGGGTAGAGATGAGTTCCACGTGCTTGTAATGCGAACGCTCGGAATGCGGCGCGGTGACGATGGAGGCCGCACGTGAATGTTGCGCCAAGATGGAAGCCGCCAGCGGCATCCACTGCTCCACATCCTGACGAGCCTGGTAAAACTGGTGCGTGATGGTGTCACGTGCCGGTTCAGGCAGGTCGGATGGGTAGACAACATGGGTTACGAAATAACGGTAGCCTTCCTCGGTGGGAACCCGCCCCGCGGATGTGTGCGGCTGGCGCAGGTAACCGGACTCGGTCAGTGCTACCATTTCATTCCGGACGGTAGCAGTGCTCATCTCAAGTTTGTAACGCTCCACCAAGCGCTCTGAACCGACTGGCTGTGCAGTTTCAGTGTAGTGACGCACAACCAGGGCAAGGATCAGGCGCTGGCGTTCGGTGAGTTCATCCATTTAGAATAGCTTTGTCTAGAAGTTTATATAAAAAGACACGAAGGTGTTGTTTTAGCACTCTCGAGGCGAGAGTGCTAATCAGACTGGAATAATGATACCATGCCCATTCGAGAGGCGTCAATAAGAGAGGTGTTAGAATTTTGGAGGGGCGTTGTCCCAGGAGGAAAGTCCCGCTGAAAAAGGGTTGCTACCGCCAGAACTGGAACTGGTTCAAACCCAGGATCGCTAAAAGAACCGGGATGTGCAGCCAGTCAGAAATCTGGAAAATGACATTCCAAAAAAGGGTGTTTACAAAAGGCACGTACCACAGCGCCACAAAAACAACCATTATGATGATATTACCGTACTGGTCCATATTGGAGCGCAGTTGCTGGTTGAGGAACGGCCCCAGAGCGCGATACCCGTCAAACGGCGGCACAGGGATCAAATTCAGCACCAGGGCTGAGACCTGCATCAGGGCCAGGAACGCCAGTCCCGGCCAGATGCCGCTGGAGCTGGCTGGTAGAAAGTTCAGAACAATTGCCAGGAGGATAGCCATCACCAGGTTGGCAGCCGGTCCCGCCAGGGAGACGGCGCTCTCCCAACGCTTGCTGCGCAACCTCCAGGTCTCGATGTAGACTGCCCCGCCGGGCAGGCCGATACCGCCCAGCAGCAGGAAAACCACCGGCAGGACAATCGAATAAATAGGATGGGTGTACTTGAGCGGGTTGAAGGTCAGGTAGCCCTTGTCCTTGACGCTGGTGTCACCGCCATAATACGCCACCACGGCGTGCGAGAACTCATGCAGGCACAGCGAAAAAATCCACCCCACGATGACAATAATGAAGGTGGTCGCTTTATCCATTAGTTTTCCTGATAACCTTGCGGGTGCGCGCGATGCCAGTCCCAGGCGCTGGTAACGATATCGGTCAAATCGGGGTGTTGTGGATTCCAGCCCAGCTCGTGGCGGATCTTTTCAGAAGAAGCCACCAGGCGCGGTGCGTCACCCGGACGGCGGGGGGACTCGCGAGCCGGGATCGGGTGACCGGTCACGCGGCGGGCGGTCTCGACCACCTCCCTGACCGAGTATCCGCTCCCGTTGCCAAGGTTATAGACAAGCCGATCATCTTCGCCCAAGGCCTCCAGCGCCAGCAGGTGAGCCGAGACCAGGTCGGCGATGTGGATATAGTCACGGATGCAGGTACCGTCCGGCGTGGGATAGTCTGTGCCATAGATGGAGGCGGCCTGGCGCTGGCCGAGAGCCACTTTTAACACCAGCGGAATGAGATGAGACTCAGGCTGGTGAGCCTCGCCCCGTCCTGGCAGGGCACCACAGGCATTGAAATAGCGCAGGGCGGCGAAGCGCAGTCCGTGGATCTTGCGATACCACTCCAAGGCCTGCTCGATGGCAAGTTTGGTGAAACCGTAAGCATTGGCCGGGTCGATCGCAGAATCTTCTTTTAAAGGCGCATCATTGGAGGCATAGACTGCCGCCGTGGAGGAGAGCACGAACCTTTCCACTCCAGCGCGTGCCGCGGCTTCGATCAGCTGCAGTGAATTGGCCAGGTTGTTCTTGAAAAATTTTCCGGGGTCTTTCATCGACTCGCCTGCTTCGATAAAGGCTGCGAAGTGCATCACCGCCCGGTACTTTTCCGAAGCCAAGGCTGCCACCAGGGCGGTGGAATCCCCTAGGTCAGCCTGGATGAAGCGCGCCGCCCCAGGTACGGCACCACGGTACCCGGTCACAAGCGAGTCGTAGACCGTGACGGAATGTCCTGCATTGAGAAGTGCTTCTGCGGTTGCCGAGCCAATGTATCCTGCCCCACCGGTAACGAAGATTTTCATGGTTTCTCCAATTGGAAAATTATATCGTACTCTTCTGCTTGACGGGCATACCCGTTACGCATTATACTCACGCCGTCCGGGGTGTAGCGCAGCTGGTAGCGCACCGCGTTTGGGACGCGGGGGTCGGCGGTTCGAATCCGCCCACCCCGACTGACCGCTGGGATCACCATGGTTCCCGGCGGTTGTTTTATTGCATAATGGGATTTGAAATAGGGTTGGAGGAGAAACTTGGATCCTGGCGGAGTTGTGAAATAAGGTAGGCAAGACTCTCCAGAATTACAAGATTTTTCACTGGGGAGCGGAAATAGCGACAACGACTGGGCGCACTTATCGGGTGGTGCTTTGGGCGGATCCTTTTTAGACTTCGGACCTTGGACAAAAAAGGCCACCATCGTCTTTTCGGACGACGGTGGACCAAATACCCGAGATGATCATTTTCTCACCCGATCCGGGTCATTCATGATATGTCTGGATCGTTTCAGGCGTAAACTTGTTCAATCGAATGGCCCGCGCTTTTGAGCGCAGGAGCGAGGGAATAGACAACAGCGCCTGGGATTCGTTCTCTGCCTCGAGGATCGCCCAACTGGAATGTACACCAGCTTCACAGCCCCAATCGAAATTAATGATATGCCCGTGGATGATGAATTGCTCCACCGCGTGATGACAATCTTTAGCTGTGTGTGTTGATTCGACCAGGTAGCGGTTCATGGGTTTTACCTCCAGTAATTTCGTGCCGCGATGCCTGTTCCGAAGCCGGCGTGCGGGTTGGAATTTTGATCGACTGCTACTTCTGCGGCTCTTTCAATTCGACCACCACTGCATGGCCTTCCGTTTTTCCGATATTCTCCGCGGCGTGAGGCCCGGCTTCCAGCCAAATTGCCTGTCCCGCTTTAAGCGGAACCTCCTGGCCGCTGCCATCGGGGAGCATGAATTTCAAAGTGAAATCGGTCAGGACGTAGACGACGTGATCGGGATGCCCATGCATCACAGCCTTCTGACCGGGCTTGAAGCGAATATCGAATACCGCACACGCTCATTCTCCAATACCAGCGTGTAAACGTCCCGAGCCACAATCGCTGGGTCTGGCCATGCGGTCTTGCTTTTTTCGGGTAACATAAGTTTTTCTCCTTTGCATAATTATATTGGATGGGGCGTGGGAATAAGCTGCATGATTGGATGACGGTTATGTAGATGCTTTTCCTTTGTCCGTTTAGTATGTTATACACCAATATGATAATAATTGTCTGGTTATTAGGCAAACCCCACACCCCACCGGCCCGCACAACCTTTCCGAAGGCGTGGGCTCTTCGGAGCTGCTTACCCTAAGGGGATGATATCGCGAAGCCGTCTCAGCATCGAATGATTGGCATTGTCATGCGAAAAGCCCAGCCCACCCCCCTTTTCCTTTATGGGAACTTCTCTACCGACACAGCGTCTTATCAGTGATGTATACATCTCAACAAGAAGGAAAAAACAGATTGAACAAGATTACTTTAACCCTCCTCACTATTCTGGTTGCATCAGGATTAGTCCTGTCGGCCTGTACTTCCAAAGGAACTTCAGCAGACCTGTCAGGCACTTCCTGGAAACTGGTTTCTTATGGAACCGCAGGAAACCAAACACTGGCTATGCCGGGGATCGAAACGAACCTGACCTTCGGCAAGGATGGACAGGCCAGCGGCAACTTAGGCTGCAACAGCTTCTCGGGCGATTACGAAGTGAAAGACGGAAACATTGTTTTTGGCCCGGTGGTATCCACACTGATGGCATGCCCTGAACTACGGATGACACAGGAAGGCACAGCCTTCAAAGTGATGACTGGCACGGTCCGCATCGAGGTTGAAAGCAGCATGTTGACGATCTTCGATGCCAGCGGTACCATGGCCATTATACTTTCACGTAAATAAAAATGCATCAGTCCAAATCAAAAACTCCGGGAGTTCGATCAACCCCGGAATTTTTGATTTATGAAGGGAATAAGGCCTTTTAGAAGTGCCAATCCCTCCCACGCCCACAAAAAAACCTGCGGGTGAGGCAAGGGGTGGGGATTCAAAACCAGTAACTGCTTGTCAGGTTGTCGATGGGTTTATCAACCGCCGCAATTATTAGTCGTCATATTACCACACGAGTCAAAACATATGGTGCATGGACTACCAAACAGGGATCCATCAATGCAAACTGGTTGCCCATCCGAGACGCAAGCGGGTGGCAGTAGGTGTTAGGGTGGCCGTCGCAATTGTAGTGGGGGTAGGAGTGAGCGTATAAGTTGGAGTCGGACTACTTGTTGATGTTGATATGAAGGTCGGCGCGAGAGTAGGTGTCCCGATGGATTGCTGTACAATGGTAGTGGAAGTGACATTGTTTCCGCCGCCGAGGCCGCAGGAGGCGAGGAGGAGGGACATTACGAGCAAGAATCACAAGGCTTTTCTCGTCATGCATTAATTCTAGAGCAGCCCGCCTGAAACTTCAATAAGAAGACCTACTTTGTGGCACGCGGTTCTTAAAGTCCAAACTGCATTGTGTAAAAATCAAAGATTCACCACAGACCCTGGCACTATCGCCTGGGGCTAGTTGAGCATAGAGTTCACAGAAAATCTCTTTTATTTCTCCGTGCTTTCCCCGGGCACCCCCCGGCAATTACGCCCGGGGTAATTATGCGTCCGGGGCAGGTTTGCAGGCTCTTTGGTAAATTATTATCCATCCGCAAAGCGGCGCTTACTTTACGAATACCGTGACTATGTGATAATTGGGCCTCATATGGTAAATCATCATATGCTACAATAGCAATGAGAAATTAAATCATGGCCCGAATGAAATTGGATGGTGTCATCGAAGCTGTCCGCTATACACCGGGCGGAAAAATCGTTGTTGTTCGTGCGTACGAACGCCATGGTGTGGTATGGTCCGATTACGTGTTGCTTGAACGCAAAGAATTGTCAGAGCGCCTCAAGCAGGGCAAACGCTTCGTGGTCGGGGAACGCAAGATCTATCTCGGCAGCGTTTTTGTAACCGGTACAGCGGTACGTCAGACAGGTGGCAACATCATTACCGAAGGGCAATCAAGCGCGCGTGACCTCCTGACCGGAGTTCCGGTTTTCTAGCCGCTTTCATTGGGAGGCTAACCTATGAAAATTATTGATAAAACCCCATTCTTTAACAACGAGACTGGCGAGATCAGTATCCTCGATCGCGCCAAGGCTATGCTAAAATACGGTGGAAATTGGATCAAAGAAGTCGAGGCACAGAAACAGATCATCACCGTATTGGGGAATGCGCTGGACAGGAACTACACCCTCCTGCGCAATATCACACCTCCTGGCCTGGAAGCCAGTTTCCCATTGGTCTTAATCGGACCGGCTGGAGTGTATGTCATGTACGTCACAGCGCTGACCGGCATGTTCCGCGCCAAAGGCGACCAATGGGGCACCATAACAGGGAATGCCTTCAAGAATGAAAAACCCAACTTGATGACACGTACCGAACGTATGGCACGCGCCATCCAGGTATTTCTACAGCGTCAAGGTTACTCGGAGATAACCAGTGTGGATGCGATCCTACTTGGCTCTGACCCGTCCTTCGACGTAGACAGTATTCGGCCAATTATCCGCATTGTCATGCGCGACGCACTGGAACGCTTTGCCATCTCCCTCACGCAGTCCCGCGTGGTGCTCAGCCCTGAATCCGTCCAAGATATCATCGGGCGCCTTCTGAACCCACCCAAACCGGCACCGCCCAAACCAGCCGAGATACTTGAAGCGGCCGTCCCAGAAGCACCCGCCTCCGCACAGGCCGAAGTGCCATACAATCCGGTATTCACTTCACCCGAAGCCCAGCCCCCTGTGTGGAGCAACGAACCGACCTCCCTCCCCATGGCGGAAACGCAGGCCGGTACCCAGGTTTCGCCGCGCCAGAGACTGAACAAAAAGCAATGGGCTTTTTTGATCGGCTTATTTGTTATCTGGTGTTTGCTGATCGCTGCTTTCCTGTTTCTGGTCATCAAAGACCAGTGGTCCTCCATTTTGAGCCTATTGCCTTGAAACCCCCGTTCTTATCCATAATCATCCCGGCCCACAACGAAGAAACTCGCCTGCCCCGCGCACTGGGACGGACCTTTGCGTTTCTGGAAAACCAGAGCTATGCTTCCGAAGTGGTAGTGGTTGAAAATGCCAGCAGTGACCATACTTTTGAAATTGCGCAGAAGTTCACCCTCAACTTTCCCAGCCTGCGCATCCTGCACGAGGACCAGCCGGGCAAAGGTCGTGCCATCCACCGCGGTGTACTGGAGGCGCGCGGCGAGTATCACTTTCTCGCCGACGCGGATCTCTCCATGCCGGTGGAGGAAATCAACCGCTTCCTGCCTCCCGCCTGTTCCTATGACATTGCCATCGCCTCGCGTGAAGCTCCCGGTGCAACCCGCTACAATGAACCGGCCTATCGCCATCTGACTGGACGCGTGTATAACTATTTGATCCGCTCGCTGGTCCTGCCCGGGCTGCAAGATACCCAGTGCGGGTTCAAGTGTTTCCGAGCCGCTGTCGTTGAAGATGTCTTCCGCTTCCAGACTCTGACTGGTTGGTCTTTCGATGTGGAATTACTGTACATCGCCCGCCGGCGCGGCTACACCATCGCAGAGATTGGCATACCCTGGTACTACAACCCAGGCAGCAAGGTCAACATCCTGCGCGATTCCTGGCGCATGTTCTTCGACCTGCTGGCCATCCGGCGCAACGCCCGGCAAGGCGTTTATGACGCCTAACGGCAACTTGCATCCATTTCCAACCCTGGAATTTGAACTGAATATATGGAATGGCGGCTTCACCCGCATCGCCGGGATGGACGAGGCCGGGCGCGGCGCTTGGGCAGGACCAGTAGCCGCGGCCGTTGTCATCCTGCCAGCCGACCCGTCTCTCACGCGGATCCTGAACCGTGTGCGCGATTCCAAGCTGATGACCCCGCTGGCTCGCGAGACCTGGGCTCCGCGTATCAGAGAGTCTGCAGCAGACTGGGGGGTGGGCTTCGCTTCGCCGGAGGAGATTGACTCGCTTGGCATAGTCCCGGCTACAAAGCTGGCTGCCACACGGGCGCTTGAAAACCTTCATCCTGATTACTTGATCACCGATTATTTGATTTTCCCTGAAATTAAACTGCCCCAGACTGCACTGGTCAAAGGAGACCAGCGTTCGCTCAGCGTGGCGGCAGCTTCCGTTTTGGCCAAGACCGCCCGGGATGCATTGATGCGCAAATTGGATAGTCAATATCCCGGTTACGGATTTGCCCGTCATAAAGGTTACGGGACCCACCTCCACCAGGAGGCAATAAAAAAGCTGGGGCGGTGTGAAATCCACCGGAAGTCATTTTCTATCCAATAACGGGAACTCGGTCCAGATTCTTTCCCGGTTCGTTAACTACCTCACATTTCTTTATAACAGCAGATAAAATGAAAAAAGCACGAAGTTTATTCGTCTTCGTGCTTTCTCAAAACAACAATGGAGATATCAGCCACTAGGCGATCTTCTCAAACTTCTCAGCTGGAGTGCTGCAAACCGGGCACTTGCCTTCCATCGGGCCTTCATGGGTGTAGCCGCAGATCGGGCAAACATAATAAGTTGTCTCCGGCGCATCCTTGCCTTTGCCCAGAAGTTCGCTGGCTTGGCGGTAGAGAGTTTCGTGAATTTTCTCGGTTTCAAAAGCATACCCGAACGATTTTGAAGCGCGTTTATCACCCTCTGCTACGGCTTCGGCCAGCATGGTCGGGTACATCGAAACAACCTCGTAATTCTCACCAGCAATGGCCACTTCCAGGTTCTCTGCCGTAGACTTTACACCATCCATGGCTCTCAGGTGATTGTGGGCATGGACGGTCTCAGCCGCAGCCGCAGCCCGGAATAGTTTGGCAATTTGGGGAAAGCCTTCCTGATCAGCTTTTTTTGCGAAGGCCAGGTATCTACGGTTGGCTTGTGATTCACCAGCAAAGGCGGTCTTCAGGTTATCAAGAGATTTAGACATGAGTTTCTCCTTTCTTAATTTATGGCTTATATTCTGTTTCCTTATTATACCCAATTGTCAGACGGGGTTTTCTTAAAGTCCTAATCTTCAACCCCACCGCCGATCCTGAGGTTGCCCCGATAAAGTGGACACAAAAGATGTCCAGATCCAGTACACTAGAAAGGATAGGAACAGGATCATGGACGAACCGAAAAGGGAATACCGAACGTACACGGAAGAATTCAAATTAGAAGCGCTTGAACTGCTCAAGAGTAGTGGCAAGAGCGGAGGACAAATTGAGCGTGAACTGGGGATCACGCCGGGGCTGCTGGGGAAGTGGCGAGATCGATACCAGGTGATCGTCAGCGGTGGTGATCCGAACCACCTGGAACCGAGTGATATTGAAGCTGCCAAGCGAGAGATCAAACGGCTGCGGCGGAAGTTGGCGGAAGTGGAAGAAGAACGCGAGATATTAAAAAAAACAATCAACATTTTCTCCCGGAAAAGCGAATGAGATACGAGTATATTCGGGAGCATCGTCAGGAATTTAGCATCAAGCGCATGTGTCAGCTATTGGCAGTAACGCGTAGTGGATATTATGCCTGGCAGCCAGGAAAAACAAGTCAGCGCGAGCTGGCAAACCGGGTACTGGTGGAGCAAATTCGTGCAGAATATAAAACCAGTCGAAAGACCTACGGCAGTCCACGCATACAGGTCGCTCTATGGGGCAAGGGCATAGCTTGTGGACGACATCGGGTGGCACGCTTGATGCGCAGAGAAGGGATCAGCCCTCAAAAGCGGCATAAGTGGCATCCAGTGACCAGCCAGCATCAGCCAGGAGCGATCCCGGCGCCCAACATTCTGAACCAGGAGTTTTCTGCAAGCGCAGCTAACCAGAAATGGGTCAGTGATTTCACCTACATCGACACGGCTGAAGGCTGGCTATTCTTGGCAACAGTACTGGACCTGTTCTCACGAAAAGTGGTGGGCTGGGCAATGGCCCAGCAAATGGACACAACTCTGGTAGAAACAGCATTGCATATGGCTTTGCAAGGGAATGGGGCTTCAGAACATTGACTTTAAAAATGTCGTGATTTGCCGATGCCTAGTGATTGACGCAGATTCCAAGAACAGGTATGATAAAAAAGCCTCAGGTCAGCTGGACGGTCGCGGTTCTGCGCTTAGGCGCAGGGTCGAGGAAAGTCCGCACTCCACAGAGCACGGCACCGGGGAAACCCCGGGGTGAGGTAACTTGCCGGATAGGGCCACAGAAACAGACAGCCGCCGCAAGGCGGTCATGGTGAAAAGGCGGCGTAAGAGACCACCGGCGTCTGCAGCAATGCAGGCGGCCAGGTAACCCCCGCCGGGAGCAAGGCCAAGCAGGGACGAGACGCTGCTCGCGTCGTTTGAGTTCCGGGTAGGCTGCACAGAGAGATGACCGTCCAGGTAGAGCGTCGGGAAGAAGCTCTTCGTAGCGTAAACCGACATTCCTCCGCCGGACAAAATGCGGCTTATAGGCTGACCTGAGACACTTTCTTCCGAGTCCTGCGGGACATCCCTTGCGACGCTGTTCAAGGGATGTCCCGCAGCAACAGCGCTTATGAGGCATTCCAAACACTGGCAGACTTCTCCGGCCACGGCCCAGACCTGGAACAGGCCACTTTCCAACTGATCATGCGTGTCATCGGGAAATTCCATCTCCCCCGGGAAGCGACCTGATCGAATAAACCCATAAACTCATCGGAGAATTGAAATGAGCGAAACTGGTAAAATTGTCCTGTATGGTACTGCCTGGTGCGGTGGAAGCCGTCGCTGTCGGCTTCTGTTGGACCGGTATGGCATCCCTTACCAATGGGTAGACATCGATCAGGATGAGCAAGCGGGAAAGTTCGTTGAGAGCATGAATCGCGGTTATCGCAGCGTCCCGACGATTGTATGGCCGGATGGCTCGAAGTTGACGGAGCCAACTGAAGAAGAGCTGGCCAAAAAATTGGGTGTGAGTCTGTAAGTTTCTTCCTAGAAAACACCCCCCAGAGTGATTCTTGTTAAATTAATCAAAAAGGCCCGGCGATCAACCTCCGGGCCGTATATTTGCCGATAAGACTCAGGCAGTGCGCTTTTTCCCCAGCAAGGATAGCAAGGCCCGCCCCAACACCGCCAGGAATATGGCCAAAGAAATCAAACCCGCGATCAGCATGGCAATAAGGTGCCAGTTTGCAATGCGATCCACAAAAAGGGCCGCCGGAGTCCCCGTCTGAATGCGGTGGGCCACACCGTGGACAAATTCTTTACGCGGCTTGACCGGCCTGAGTACACCTGATAGCCGTTTTTCCATGGAAGTTATTTTTCCCTTGGATGCATCGGCGAATTGTTTCATTTTCGTATTCATGATTCATTCTCCTGCAAATTAAACGATCAATCCAAACATTCTGTAATTCGATTGCCTGGGTTATTCTTCCAAATCCAAACCTTCCAATTCATCTCGCAGCGCTAATAAGGTGCGATGATAAAGGCTCTTGACAGCGCCTTCGCTGCGGCCCATGGTCTGGCCAATCTCGGCATTCGACATGTGCTCAACAAATTTCAAAATGAGCAAGTGTTGTCGTTCCGAGGGCATATGGCGGATGAGCCGCAGGAGTCCATCCTGCTCCTGTGTCTGCATCAGAGCCACTTCAGGCGGATCACCTCGATAATGAATGGTAGGAGCGTCGGAGAGCGGGATTTCCTGGTGGCGGCTGCGGTCGCGGTGCCAGTTGGCAACCAAGTTGTGCGCAATCCGGTACAACCAGGCTGAGAAAGGCACACCACGATCGGTATAGTTTTGGATGTGATGCAAGGCACGGTAAAAAACACGCGCGGTCAGGTCTTCGGCATCATGGATATTGCCTGTACGATAGTAGATGTAGTTGAAAATACGCTCTACATACTTCTCATACAGAACACCAAAGGCTTCCAGGTCACCTTGCGAAGCACTTAATAGAATATCCTGTTCTTCAGACTCCGGCACTCGGCTCACCTTACCGGAAGGGTCTGCATACCATAACCCCACCGGGTTTCAGAAGTTTCAGACAGAGTATATCATGTTATAATTTTCTTCTCTTGGGACGTGTCCTATCCTTAGGAACCCCCCGTTGTTTTGGGGAAGTCCCCGTTCTATGGGGAAAATCCCCCCCTTTTGGGGATGACAGGCTTCGACGGAAGAGGCTGGTCCCGGAATGCGAGCCGAGAGGCGCCGACCTCGTAAACTCAGCGCAAACAATCAAGTGCCAACCGCACTTCCTATGCCGCCATGCCCCTCGCTGCATAAGCAGTAGAGAGTAAACGGCCGGTCTCCTAGCGAGGCCGCGTCCACCCGTCCCGTACTCCACCCGGTGAAGGGATTGGGCGTCACAATGGTGGAGTGCCGCGCACGACGCCGCTATCTGCGCGAAAGAGGGCCTTCGGGCTCGGGCGGCTGGCTGCAGGTCAATTTTGCCGGCTGGGTGACCTGCAGCGACAGCCTCAACCGGATACGCTCGTAGATTTCCGAGGGTCGAGTCTTTCGGACGCGGGTTCGATTCCCGCCATCTCCACCTCAAAACGCATCCAAACAATGGGTGCGTTTTCCGTTTCAGACGGGGTCCCCGCCAGGAGATGGAATCCATTTTCCTCTTTCGCTTTGATTGTCTTCTGGTTCGATATGGTTTTTGCAACTGTGTTATCCCTACTCCTTTCCAGGCTATGAGTATTCAATTTATCCTTAGGCGTTAATATATGTAATATTTGTACAAATGAACAAATGAGCATATTGAAATTCCTGTCATAAGTTGTATACTAATATCATCCAATGGAAAACCATAAGGATGAGATGGGTGAAAAAGACAATCACTTTGATGAGGAGAATGCTATGAAAAATCGTATTGCAGTACCCCTTATTTTTTTTATCGCATCAATCCTGATGGTAAGCCTTGCCTGTAGCATGGGAACCACCACCGCCACTTCCCCGACCCAGCCCGGTCAGGGCGGTGTAAGCACCAATACAGTTACGCCAAGCAGCGCAGGGGTTGCAGTTAATAATGTACAAGACGTTCAAAATGCAACCATCCAGATTGAATCAGATGGTACTTTTGTAGATCCTCAAGAAGGTGTGGTGGTGAATGCTGCCGGTCGCGGTTCTGGTTTCATCATCGATCCCTCCGGCATTGCTGTCACAAACAACCACGTTGTCACCGGGGCGGCATTAATCAAGGTCTGGGTCAACGGCGAGTCAACCCCCCGAAACGCCCAGATTCTGGGCGTTTCTGAATGTTCGGACTTGGCCGTAATCAAAATTGATGGCAGTGGCTTTTCTTACCTGAACTGGTACAACCAGACGCCCACCGTAGGCTTGGAAGTATACACTGCTGGTTTTCCACTCGGCTTGCCAGAGTACTCCTTGACCAAAGGCATTATCTCCGAATTACAGGCAGACGGTCAAAGCAGTTGGGCTTCCTTGGACCATGTTCTGTCACACGATGCCACAATAAATCCCGGCAATTCGGGTGGCCCCTTGGTCACATCTGATGGACAGGTTGTCGGAATTAACTACGCCTTTATTAAATCTGCCAACCAATACTTTGCAATCGATTCATCCACAGCCATACCGATCGTGGATCAATTGAAAACCGGAGTGGATGTTGATTCTATCGGGATTAACGGTACAGCATTTGTGTCACAGGATGCTTCAATTTCAGGGATATGGATTTCTTCAGTCAAGTCGGGCTCACCGGCGGATAAAGCCGGGATGAAGGGCGGTGATATTCTATATCAAATGGAAGGGCTGGTGCTCGCCACGGACGGGACTATGAAGGATTATTGCGATATCCTGCGCACTCATAAACCAACTGATACATTGTCTGTGAATGTCTATCGTTACTCGACCGGCGAGTATCTAGAAGGTCAATTAAACGGCCGTGCATTGGTAGTAAGCAAGAACGGTTCGCCATCTTCCAATGCCACCTCCGCACCTTCGACAACCCAGCAAGCACCGGACTTCTTCACCGAGGAATTTGACGGCGATCTGAGTAACTGGACCTATAATGTGACCTCGGGAGATGAAAACAAGCTGACAATTTCTACCGATAAAACCAATGGCGGTACCTTAACACTGAGGTTGGACGACCCGAACCTGGCAGTCTATTTTCTGTACGACCCCTATACCTACAAAGATGTCATCTTAAGCTTAACATACGCAAACCGCGGCCGGAATTCGAATAATGTCAATGTTGTCTGTCAGTCGTCCACTGCCGGGTGGTATGAATTCACTGTACAGAACGACGGCTTGTGGCAAATCTGGGCCAATGATAAGAGTGGTGGCACAGGATATAATATGCTCGCTGATGGCGGTTCGACATTGATCAATACCCAGGGTTACAACTCGATTACCGCGGCTTGTTATGGCAATGACCTGTCACTTTACATCAACGGTTCGGAAGTAAAGGAAATTACTGATACGCGATATTTCATGAGTGAAGGACAGGTCGGTTTTGGTCTCAATATCTCACCATCCAATCCAGTCACCCCCGTGATAGTGGATATCGACTCTTTCGACATCTCACATTAAAACACCGGATTTCTAGCTTGACTTCCAAGGTCAGAATGGCCTTGGAAGTCTTTTTATTTTTCTACATAGTGTTAACGTATTTCTTGCACCCTTGAGGTATCCTATCCTCATGATAGTCTAAGGGTGCAGACGCACTCTGGTATTTTTCACTGAAGGAGTTTTGACATGGGAAAAATCATCGGGATTGATTTGGGCACCACCAACAGTGTGGTAGCCGTCATGGAAGGCGGCCAGTCGACGGTCATCACTACCGCGGAAGGCGGCCGGTTGTGCCCATCGGTGGTATCGTTCAACAAGAACAACGAGCGCATGGTGGGACAGACCGCCAAACGGCAGTCCGTCATTAATTCGGAAAACACGATTTACTCCATCAAACGCTTCATGGGCCGCCGCTACGACGAAGTGGAGACCGAGCGTAAGATGGTACCATACGCGGTCGTGGCCGGACCTTCGGACGAAGCGCGCGTGAAGATTCCGGTCACCAACCGCGAATATAGCCCGCAAGAAATCTCGGCCATGATCCTCGCCAAACTCAAAGCGGATGCGGAAGCCTACCTCGGCCAGACTGTGACCGAAGCCGTCATCACCGTCCCAGCTTACTTCAACGACAGCCAGCGCCAGGCCACCAAGGACGCCGGCAAGATCGCTGGTCTGGACGTGAAACGCATCATCAACGAGCCGACCGCCTCGGCCCTGGCCTATGGCCTGGACAAGAAGAAAAACGAAACCATCCTGGTCTTTGATCTGGGCGGTGGTACCTTTGACGTTTCCATACTGGACGTGGGCGAGGGCGTCATCGAGGTGAAATCTACCAACGGCGATACCCACCTGGGCGGCGATGACTGGGACCAGCGCGTTGTCAATTGGGCGGCGGACGAGTTCAAGAAGCAGGAAGGTATTGACCTGCGCCAGGACCGCCAGGCCCTCCAGCGCCTGCGCGAAGCCTCCGAGAAAGCCAAAATCGAACTCTCCAGCATGATGGAGACTGAACTCAACCTGCCCTACATCACTGCCGACGCCAATGGACCGAAGCACTTGGTGCTTAAGTTGACGCGCGCCAAGTTCGAGCAGATGACTGAGGACCTGCTTAACCGTTGCCGCACCCCATTTGAAAATGCCTTGAAAGATGCCAATCTTAAGGCCGGGGATCTGAACGAGGTGGTACTTGTTGGCGGTGCAACCCGCATGCCGATGGTTCAGGAACTGGTCCGCAAGCTGACGGACGGCAAAGAGCCAAACAAGGGTGTAAACCCCGACGAAGTTGTGGCCGTCGGTGCGGCCATCCAGGCCGGGGTGCTGGGTGGTGAAGTCAAAGACATCCTCCTGCTCGATGTAACCCCGCTCTCGCTGGGTGTGGAAACTCTTGGCGGTGTGATGACCAAGATGATCGAACGCAACACCACCATCCCGGTGCGTAAGACCGAGACTTACTCCACCGCCGCTGACAGTCAGACCGCCGTGGACATCCACATCCTGCAAGGCGAGCGGCCGATGGCCAACGATAACATGTCGCTCGGGCGCTTCCGCCTGGACGGCATTCCGCCCGCGCCGCGCGGCATCCCACAGGTTGAGGTCACCTTCGACATTGACGCCAACGGCATTCTCAACGTAACCGCCAAGGACAAGGCCACCAGCAAAGAACAAAAGATTACCGTGACCGCCTCCACCAACCTGAACAAGGACGAGATCGCCCGCAAGGTCGAAGAGGCCAAGAGTTACGAGTCTGAAGACAAGAAGCGCCGCGAGATTATTGACGCCCGCAACACTGCTGACAACCTGGTCTACCAGACCGAAAAGGCTTTGCGCGATCTGGGCGAGAAAGTTTCCAATGAAGAACGCGGCAAGATCGAAGGCAAGATCAACGATCTCAAGTCTGCCGCCCAGACTGACGACCTAAATCGCATCAAGAAAGCCACTGATGAACTGCAAAACATGTTCTACGCCCTCAGCCAGCAGATGTATGCCCAGCCGGGGCAGACCCCACCCGGAGGCGGGCCACAGGGCTTCGGCGGAGCTCAGCCCGAGGCCGGAGGACCACAAACGCCTCCGCAGAATAATGATGGCGATGTAATTGATGGCGAAGTCCGTGACGCTTGATAACAAAAATTAAACCGGGCGACCAAATGGCCGCCCGGTTTATTAATTTCTTCTCATCGTAAAGCAGTATAATCCCCCCATGCGTAAACGAACCATACGAACTACAAAAATCATCATCGGCCTGGCGGTTTTAATTGTGATTGCCATGGCCCTGTCTTTCGTTCCAAGAATCCATTCTGCAATCGCCAGGCGGGTGGATGACCTGCAGGTACGTATCGTCTATTTTCTCCACCCGCCTGGAAATGTGACATTCCACCCGAGCGGGGAATCCATTCCCACTCTGACCTCGAACCTGATCCCCCCCACCCTCACCGCCACGGCCACACCCTTAGCAACCGACATGGCCACTCCCACCATCACGTCGGCGCCTCCGCCTGCCTCGGTCATCTTAACCAATGTCCCGTACGTAGACCAGAGTAATCGCTATAACTACTGCGGACCGGCCAACCTGGCGATGGCACTCGAATACTGGGGCTGGAAGGGGAATTCCGGCTCGCTCCTCGAACCGCGCGACCAGATCGCGGCAGTCGTCAAGCCGGGCGTAAACGATCCGAGCCTGAACTTCGTAGACCGCGGCAATACCGATGTCAATGTTATGCCTTACGAATTGGTGGATTTCGTGAACGAAACGACCCCCTACAAGGCCCTTTTCCGCTATGGCGGAGATCTCGACCTGCTCAAGCGCCTGATCGCGGCCGGCTTCCCGGTCATCACCGAGAAGGGTATCTACGAACCGCTCCTCCCTGATTACACTGTGCAATGGGGGGGGCATTACTCCTTTACCACCGGTTATGATGACAACCTGCAAGAACTCGTCTGGCAGGATTCCTATCTGCCGAAACCGACCTCGGTCGGCAAGAATAGCAGGGCCTCCTACACGGATTATCTCACAAACTGGCGAGCCTTCGATTACATTTTCATCGTCGTCTATCCAGCCGAGCGGGAACAGGATTTGTACCAGGTGCTCGGTCCGTGGGGCGACCAGTACTGGGCCGCACAGCACGCCCTGGATATTGCCAACCAGGAGATCCAAAGCCAGACCCTGATCGGAAATGACCTGTTCTTTGCCATGTTCAACAAGGTCACCAGCCTGGTCAACCTGCAAAACCCCGACTACGGTCCTGCCGCCACGGCTTTCGACGATGCTAACGCCTTTTACAATAACCAGCTCACTCAGTCGGACGATAAACCCATTCCGTACCGCATTATGTGGTACCAGACCGCCCCTTACTATGCCTATTACTATAGCGGCCGCTACCAGGACGTTATCGATTTAGCCAATATAAACCTTCTTAAGCGAATCACTCTACCGAGGACGCTCGAGGAAAGCTGGTTCTGGCGCGCCCGAGCAGAATATGCCCTGGGCGAATTTGACAATGCCTACGCCGATATGCGCCAAGCTCTTCATTACCATCCTAATTTCCAGCCAGCCCTGGATATGTTCTCACTTTGGGGCGTAACCCCGTAATCTCCTGCTCCCAGTTTTACTTCAAGCTCCTATGCGTTTTAAAAGGTTTTTTCAGCCAATAATGGTTTATCCATTCTCATGAAACTTCTGCATTTTGCCGACGCACACATTGATATGGCTAACTATGGCCGCCACGACCCTGAGACGGGCCTGCCATTGCGCGTGCTGGATTTCCTCAAATCCCTGGATGCCATTATCGAGGCTGCGATTTCAGAAAAAGTGGACCTGGTGCTCTTTGCCGGGGACGCCTACCGGGACCGCTCCCCAGCCCCCACTTTCCAGCGCGAATGGGGTAAACGCATCATCCGTCTCTCGAAGGCGGGCATCCGGACCTTGCTGCTGGTTGGCAACCACGACCTTTCCCCCGCCCTGGGCCGCGCCAATGCCATCCAGGAATTCGAAACGCTCGACATCCCGCATGTCACCGTGCTGGCGAAACCAACCTTTCTTTCCGCAGACGAACTCGGCCTGCCCGTTCAGGTGATCGCCATCCCGTGGGTCTCGCGCTCCGGGCTGATGGCCGCCACGGATACCGGCCCGGACGATGTTTTCACGAACATCGAGGAACGCCTCACTGAACTGGTTAACCTGTGGCTGGAAAAAGCCGACCCGACTCTTCCTGTCATTTTAACCGCCCACGCCTCCGTCCAGGGAGCAAAATTCGGTTCGGAGCGGACCGTCATGCTTGGCGCGGACCTGGTCCTGCCCGGCTCGCTCGTGCGTGACCCGCGGCTGGATTACGTGGCCCTCGGTCACATCCACAAACCGCAGGACCTCAACAAGAACTCCCATCCCCCAGTCATCTATCCCGGCTCCATCGAGCGGGTTGACTTCGGCGAGGCGGACGATGACAAGTTTTTCGTCATTGCCGATATTACGCGTGGAAAGACCGGGATACAGTGGCGCAAGCTGGAGAATATCCGTCCTTTCATTGACAGCCGCATCACACTCGAATCTGCTGAAAACGTGATGGAAACGCTCATGTCCGCCTTACCAGCCGCGGGGGTATTGGACGGGGCCATTGTCCGTCTGACAGTGGACTACAACCGCGAATGGGACACTTTGATTGACGAGCCGGCCTTGCGTCGTCGTGCCGAAGCTGCCTTCGAGTTTCATCTCATCAAGCGCCCCAAAATCGAAGCCCGCATCCGCCTGCCTGCCAACCAGACAGTGAGCAGTCTTGGTCCGCTGGAGTTGCTCGACCAGTACTGGCGCGCCAGTCATGCTGAAGACAACGAGGCAGATACCCTTCAAAAAATGGCAAAAGAAATCATCGAAGAGGAGTAGGATGGACGGCGTCCGCCAAAACCATGCGCTGGATATACATTTCTCCCCACTTTGACGATGCCGTGCTCTCCTGCGGCGGCCTGATCTGGGAACAGGCCCAAAAAAGAGTACCCGTTGAAATCTGGACAATCTGTGCTGGAGACCCGCCGTCTGGTTCACTATCCAGGATGGCAAAGAAAACCCATGCAGAGTGGGGTACGGGCACGGCCGAGGAAACCGTACTCCTACGGCGGGGCGAGGACCGGGAAGCGGCTTCTTGCGTGGGGGCGGGCGTGTTCCACTTCGACACACCGGACTGTATCTATCGACGTTCCCCGCGAGGAGTTTTGCTTTATACAACGGGGGTTTTTACCCCCTGGAATCCGCTCGAAAAAGATTTACACGAGGAGATCGCGGCTGCACTAAGAGCCAGGCTCCAACCGGACGATGTGCTGGTCTGCCCGCTGGCAATTGGTGGGCATATAGACCACATGCTCACGCGCAGGGCGGTCGAGAGCCTGCGCCGCCCCCTGCTCTACTACGCTGATATTCCCTACTTGCTGAACCGTCCAAAATCGCTCACGCCCGTCACTGCCGGATTGACCGCCGAAACACTCCTGGTATCAGGAGAGGGCCTGCGTGCATGGCGGGCCGGAATCGCGGCTTACCGATCCCAGACAACCATGCTCTTTAAGACGCCGAGGAGAATGAGGGTGGCAATTTCCAGGTATTGGGAATCCAGGCACGGGGTCCGGTTGTGGCTTGCAGCGTAGATCTGATTCATTGGGAATTACGGGAACAGGAATGGAACGATAATTGTGCGAAGAATTGAGGATGCAAACTTTTTAGTAGTCCTGGCAACAGAATTAATCAAGGAATTGAACAAATTATGGATACTAAATTCCCACCCACTTCAATGCAATCCTCGAACTCGGAGAATATTTCCCTATTATTGACTTCTTGCGTAATTGGCGTTCTGATGGTTTTTCTGGTCTATTCAAAAAATTTCGTTTTTGGTTCAGAACCGGGCAATTGGACTTATTCATACTTTAAAACGATAACATCAGTACCATTATGGATACCAATATCGGTTTTATTATTACTTGGATTGTCAATTTTCATTGGAAAGAGACTAATCTTTTTTCATGAAAAAATAACATTATTCGGTTGTTTTCTCATTGCCATTTTTATCCAAGTTCTGATCCATGATGTATATCCGGTTCCGTTAGGAACAATAGTGCAAAGTGACAATGCTAACGCTTTTTACACCGTTGCCAGGCAATATTCGCCAATAGAGTTGCTGGCACAATATGACACTTCAGTTTCATCATTACCATCCCATGCAAAATCGAACATGCCCGGGAAAATCCTGTTATTTCAATTATTCAATCTATTTACTTCGTCACCGCAAGTAATGGGATATCTGGTAATAGTATTATCGACTTTTGGGGCTTTGTTGCTCTACGGGATATGCAAGAAACTATTTAATGATAAACAGGCAGCATTTTATGCGTTTATATTATATATACTCATTCCAGGAAAACTTTTCTTTTTCCCCATTCTTAACTCGGTAACTCCCGTATTCATATTGCTTTGCCTTTACCTCTTTATTACCTATATCGAAAGAAAAGAAGTCATATTTCTCTTGTTATTGGGATGTGCCCTTTACATACTTATACTCTTTGAGCCATCACCATTAGTAACTGGGATCATTTTTATTGGAATACTCCTCAACGCAATAGGGGAAAAGAGGCTTTCTAAAAAAGGTTTTTGGGTATTATTGCTTATTACTTTCCTGGCCTTTCTTTGTGTATATGCTATTTTTTTTATATTCTTTTCTTTTAATCTAATGGCAGCATTCCAATACGTCTTGAAGGATGCTGCAAATTTCAATTTAACTGCTCACCGACCTTATAGACTGTGGATTGCAGAGAATTTTAAAGAGTTTTTTTATAGTGCTGGTACGCCCGTCCTGGTAATATTTATTTACCTGGTATCACGAATTCTCGTGCAATGGAAAACTTTAAAATGCAATATCATAAACTGGTCTATGGAAAATATTTATATAATAAGTATATTGGTGACATTTGGGATTGTATTATTTCTGGGTGTTAACCGGGGTGAAATATCTCGATTATGGATTTATTTAGCTGTCTTTTTCCAAATTCCAGCGTCACTATTCATTGCTAAAATTCCAAAGAACACTGTTCTGTTTATTTTGGTTGCAAGCACGCTTGTAATTCAATCCATCATAACCTTGCAAAGAGTCAGTTTTATCAATCCTTGAATAGGCCTTTTGTTCTCATTTCAATGCCCCATATAGCTTCATCAATGGTACCTCCTCAAAACGCACCTCGTAGGCTGGCGTTTGGGTTTCCAGTATCCTCAATGGCAGATAACCCTCCTCGCCTTTAGTCCCATATTGTGACTGGCGGTATTGGAATATATACCAGTCAGCAGTTCTAAAAATCCCTTCCCCCGGCTGCCCGGGAGCGTACTGGGACGGGTTGATATCGATAAACTTAACATCCTGCCGTAATTTTCCGATCGCCTGGTAATACCTGAGCACATCGTTGTCCTCAGACCAGATGACGTCCCCGGGCTGTGCATGGGCGTTGATGTACGGAAGGGCAGCAGCGAAGGTTTCGCACCAGTAGGTCGTCTCCAGACCCAGTTTCGTTGCTCCCGGCAGGCCGCCCACGCCCTCCGAATAGTACGAAAGCAGGTGTGGAAACAGTCCCACCATGGTCACAAACTGCGGCATGAGCAAAGCAATTCCTAGGAGTACAGCCGCTGGGGCAGCCAACGTTGGATGTTTGATCCGTTTCGCCAGTTTTCCCAAGCAGGTGATCAGCCAGCCGAACCCGACCCCAGCCAGGGCAGCTAGGAATGGGAACACCGGCATGAATAAGCGTTCATCATCGTAAAGCAGGCTCTTGCCGAAGATGAACGGCGAGAGGGACGCAAATACACTCAGGATCAGCAACCACACCAGACCTCCGTCTCGCTTCCCTTTCCCGGCACGCATCATTCCCACAAGGAACAGTGCCATCACCGTCAATGGCACCGCCGCCCACAGGGTCACGAAGACAAAATGCCATGGCGGGGGCATGTAAAACTGTCCGAAGTACCACTGTCCAATCCCATAGTGGTGCAGGTGGAAATTGACAAAATCCATCACCCGCGCCCAGGTTTGGTAATAGAGCCACGGCCAGACGAGGAAGAACGTCAACACAGCAACGAGACCCATCAGGGACAGGCGCAGCACCACCGACCACTTTCGTCGAAAGATCAGGAACCACATCAAAATGGCAATCAGGATGAATACCCCGTTGAGTTTAACAGCCACTGCCAGTCCCCAGACTACGCCCCATAAAAGCCCCCAAGCCCAACCCTTCCGGTCGACTGTTTTCCAGAAAAGGAAGATGATCGCAAATGAAGCAACAGCCACCGGAACATCCAGGGCCGCCAGATGAGCGTGGAAGAAGAAGCGCGGTAGGCACATCAACGCCACAACAGCAAACAAGCCAGCCGCCTTTCCATATGTCCCCGCGATCATCAGGTAGAGCAAGGCTACAAGGATTGCCACCAGCAAAATGGGGCCAAACCGGTTAGCTGTCAATTCGTCGAAAACATGTCGGGTCGCCATCCAGACCAACCCCGACCAGATTCTTTCCATCGGCGGGTGCTCGTGGGTGAGTGTCCAGTAAGTTTCGATGGTTGCGGGCTTGAACGCCCGCGCAGGATCCTTGACCAGTACCCAGAACCAACGAGCATATGAGTCCGCACTGGCTATATATGCAGGTTCATCCGTCGTCAGGCCAATGGCTGGCGCCGTGGCAGTCAGAATGACGGTTGTCACGCAGGCCAGCAGGATAGCAACAGTCCCGTTCCCCGGTTTCCAACGATGTTTCATCACAGCCCTCTACTATAAGCTTTGATTGGCACAGTTTATTATAACCTCCGGGGCAATAATCATCTTTGCAGCGAGCTTCGAGGAGTCGAGAAAAACCGCTTGCTTTTCAAAAAAAATCATGTATAATATTGCCGGGTAGGGAATCCTACACGAGCCGCATCTCTGTTACAGAGATGCTTGTATTTTCTCAGGATGAATAAGATGCCGACGACATTCTTGACTAAAGATGGCTACCAAAAACTCGCCGACGAGCTTGAATATCTGCGCGCCACCAAGCGGCTGGAAGTTGCCAACCGTCTCCATGAGGCTATGGAAGGTGGCGAACTGATTGAGAATGCCGAGTATGAAGCCGCCAAAAACGAGCAGGCCTTCGTAGAGGGTCGTATCCAGGAGTTGGAAATGATCCTGGCCTCGGCACGCGTCATTGACGAAAAAATAAAGAAAGAAAAAGGTGATCTGGTGCAGGTCGGATCAACCGTCACCATTAAGGAAGAAGGGAGCGGCTCGGAGAAATATGCCATAGTTGGCGCGGCGGAAGCCAACCCGCGCGATGGAAAGATCTCGAATGAGTCACCCATCGGCAAAGCCATCCTTAATCATCGCGCCGGAGAGGAAGTCAACGTCGAAGCACCCGGCGGCACGTTCAAAGTTAAAATCGTTAAGGTCGAATAAGCCTGGGGCATGCCCATCAGGCCCCGCGCATCCTGTCTGGTGCGCGGGGCTTTTCGTTGTAAAATAAAGTCAGAAAGGTTTCGCCATGACCGAATATACTTCACTTGAAAAAATCCGTCTTGAAAAAATAGAAGAACTCCGCAGGGAAGGTGTGGAGCCATACCCTACGCGCGCCGAACGAACACACACCTCCGCACAGGCAATCGCCGTCTTCGAAACCGCCGAAAAGGGTGCACTCGCAGGCCAACCGCCGGCTGAGATTAAAATCACGTTGGCGGGACGCATCCGCGCCGCACGCGCCATGGGCAAACTGACCTTTGCTCATATCGAAGATGGCGCTGGACGCATCCAGTTGTTCCTTCGAATGAATGAACTTGGCCAGGAGCGCGTGGACTGGTTCAATAAGATGCTGGATATTGGTGATTTCATCCAGGCTTCCGGTGTGATGTTCCGCACGCGCACCGGCGAGGCAACCCTCCATGTCTACGATTTCAAACTGCTGGCCAAGGCGGTCAGCCCCCTCCCCGCGGCCAAGGATGAGGTTACCGAAAGCGGAGAAACAGTCCGGCACGCTGCACTGGAGGACCCTGAGCTGCGCGCCCGTCAGCGCTACGCTGACCTGGCCGTCAATCCCGAGGTGCGCGAGACGTTCCGAACACGTTCCAATATCATCCGCGCCCTGCGCGAGTTCCTGGATGAACATGGCTTCCTGGAAGTGGAGACACCCATCCTGCAGCCCATCTATGGGGGCGCGGCGGCCAAGCCGTTCACCACGCATCACAACCAGTTGAAACAGGATCTATTCCTGCGAATCTCCTTTGAACTTTACCTGAAACGCCTGCTGGTTGGCAACCTGGAGCGCGTTTACGAACTCGGGCGGGACTTCCGCAACGAGGGCGTCTCGTTCAAACACAATCCGGAGTTCACCCAATTGGAGTTTTACTGGGCCTACGCCGATTATCTCAAAGTAATGGAACTGACCGAGCAGATGGTTTCATATGCCTGCCAAAAAGTAAATGGCAGCACGAAAATCACCTACCAGAACTGCGAATTGGACTTCACCCCCCCCTGGCGACGGCTGGCAATGCGTGACGGCATCTTGGAAACCAGCGATATTGACATCGCTAAACACCCCACAGCCGAATCACTCTTCAAAGCGATTGCCGCTAAAGGCGAGACACCCAATCCGCAGACCACCCGCGGCAAATTGATCGATTTCTTGTTGAGCGAATTTCTGGAACCGACCCTTGTCCAGCCGACCTTCCTTTACGACTACCCGCGTGACATCTCCCCGTTTGCAAAATCCAAACCGGGTGATCCGTTGACCGTGGAACGCTTCGAGGGATACGTAGCTGGCTTTGAACTCTGCAACGCTTTCACGGAACTCAATGACCCGCTCGACCAAGAACAGCGTTTCATCGAAGCGGGACGCGTCTACACTGACGAGGAAGAGGAAAAGCATCCAATGGACGAGGATTACCTGCGCGCCATGCGATACGGGATGCCTCCTTGCGGCGGTTTTGGCATGGGCGTGGACCGGCTGGCGATGCTATTGACCGATAAACACTCCATCCGCGAAGTACTGTTGTTCCCACACTTGCGCGAAACGGAAGAATAATACATTTTTATAATAAAAAACCGTCCCGGCAATCTCCACCTGGATGATTTGCGTTTTAACTCAGCCTACCCTGACACACTTCCGCACAACAGAATCTTTTTTTGGGGGAATTCCCGGAACAGAGAAAAGATAGAGGGTTCGGTCCGCGAACAAATCCTCTTTGTGGTGTAAAATAATCTCAATGGACGAACCCACCCTCATCCGTGATGCCCAGCATGGCGACCTCGACGCTTTCAATACCCTCGTGCTCGCCTACCAAGACATTGTCTATAACACGGCCTTGCGCATCCTGGGCGATGAAGACCAGTCTGCCGATGCGTCGCAGGAAGCCTTTATCTCCGCCTTCCGCGCCCTCAACTCCTACCGCGGTGGTTCCTTCAGAGCCTGGCTACTGCGCACGGTCACCAACGCCTGCTACGACGAACTACGCCGTAAGCAGCGCCGTCCCACCACGCCGCTCGAACCTGAGACCGATGACGGCGACGAAGTCGAGACCCCGCGCTGGTTGGCCGATCCCAATGCCTCCCCCGAAGAACAACTTAACCAGGCTGAACTCGAACATGCCATCCAGCACTGTCTGGAGAACCTGCCCACCGACTTCCGGACTGTAGTCGTCCTGGCCGACATCCAGGGCCTAGACTACAGTGAAGTCGCTGTAGTCGTTAAGAAACCGGTTGGCACGATCAAGTCCCGCCTGGCTCGCGCCCGACTGCGGTTGCGCGAGTGCCTGCAATCCTTCCGGGAACTTTTACCCGCCGCCTTCCGTCTGGAAGGAGAGCGTGACCTATGACGACACCTTCCTTTCGCGACGTGGAGCAACTTTCGGCTTTCCTGGACGGGCAACTGTCTCAGGCTGAAAAGGCGCGCCTGGAAGCCCGCATCCAATCGGACCCAGCGCTTGCTGCCGCGCTGGCAGACTTGCACCAGGCCCGTGCCATTCTCCGCCGCACGCCCAAACGCCATCTACCGCACAACTTCACCCTGACGCTTAAAATGGCCGGGATCAGACCCCCGGTCCCGCGCCTCGTGCCGGCGCTGGGTTGGGCTTCCGCCGTGGCGATGCTGCTGTTTATTCTGACCCTGGGGACGAATCTGCTCGGTCAAATTTCCTTTGGAGCATCTGCACCGATGATGGCCGCCGCGCCGATGACCAGTGAGGGTTTCGGTCTCGGGGGGGGGCTGGCTTCCACCCAGGTTCCTGGTACAGATAACACGCAAGTTACGCCCACCGTAGAGGCTTTCGTTATAACGGCCCCCGAAGCAACGTCTCCGGGTCAGACTCGCCTCGTCGCACCCACTGCTAACCTTGTTCCAAAAGCCACACCGGAACCGGTCCATATCTGGCTTTATATCTGGCTTGGGCTGGCAGCGGTGCTTATTGCAGTTGCACTACTGATAAGGAGGGCAAGCATTCAGGCATTTCGCCGAAAAGTGGGCATAAAACGCAACAAATAAACATAAGCCGCCGGTGCAAATCCACCCGGCGGTTTTTCTACTCTCCGTGCTACAATAAATGTGTGGCATAGGAGGTAATATGGCAACTATTGCACCTGTCCGTCCTTCCCCGATCGCTGGGTCATGGTATGAGGGTAACCCGAAAGCCCTTGCCCGTATTGTAGACCAGTACCTCGACCAGGCTGAACTGCCCGAACTGCCCGGCGAGGTGATTGCCGTTATCGCCCCACACGCCGGCCTCAAGTACTCTGGCCCGGTAGCCGGATATACCTTCGCGGCTGTGCGCGGCCAGTCTTTCGATCTGGTGGCTGTGCTATCCCCCATGCACCAACCATACTATGAGAATCTCCTGACCAGCGCCCATGCTGCCTACGGTACTCCTCTCGGTGAAGTACCGGTTGACCAAGGAGCCGTCGCCGACCTGGATAGCCGCCTGCGGCCGGTGCTCGGTGAAGGCCTGACGCCGGTGGCCTATGACCGGGAACATTCGCTGGAAATCGAACTGCCCTTCCTGCAACGTGCCCTGGCCGGGGAGTTCAAGCTCCTGCCGGTGATGGTGCGCTCCCAGTCGGCGAAGGTCTCCGAAGCACTGGGTGCGGCCCTGGCTGAGACCCTGCGTGGGAAGAATGCGCTGATTGTTGCGAGCACGGATCTCTCCCACTTTTACACCCAAAAGGAAGCTGTAGCCTACGATACAGAAATGCTACGCCGGGTCGAATCCTTTTCGCCCGAGGATGTTTTCTCCGCCGAAAAGGAGGAACAGGGCTTTGCCTGTGGCCTTGGCGCGCTGACGGCCGTCCTCTGGTCCGCCAGAGCCCTAGGGGCGGATACCGTCAAGGTACTGCGCCACGCCACCTCCGGCGACGTAACCGGGGATTATTCGTCAGTTGTTGGTTACGGCGCAGCGGTAGTATTGAAACAAAAAATATCAATGGGAGAAGCCAAGAGATGAGAAAGATCTTTGAATCGATAATCGGGGTTGGTAAAAAAATTAGCAAATATTCATGGTTTTATCCAATAATTCTATTATTAGTTGGCGTAATCGCTTATGGACTCATATTCACCAGACCAGGTTTTTATTGGGATGATTGGGAAGCAGTTTTTCTTTTTAACCTGCACCATCCAGCCATCAGTCTCCAATATTACGCAGAACGTCCATTTTCAGCGATAGCGTATCTTATTCTCTTTCCCATTACAAAGATGACACCGATGGTCTGGCAATTGGTAGCCCTTTTGTTACGGTGGCTTGGGGTTTTATTGATTTATTGCACTCTAAACTCATTATGGCCAAAACATGTATGGCAGAATCGGTGGATCGGAGTACTGTTGCTGGTTTTTCCGGGGTATCTGGACCAGCCTGTTTCTGTTGCATTCAGTCAACATCTCATGACATATATATTTTTCTCTAGTTCACTTTACCTTATGGTATTGGCAATTAAAAGCCAAAAATTCTTTTGGCTCTGGATGCCACTTTCTATTTTGTTTGAGTTAATTCAAATCTTCATGATGGAATATTTTGTGGGTCTGGAACTCATTCGCCCTATCATTATCTGGCTTGCATTACAATCCAGCAAAGAAGAAAAGAAACGAATTTATTGGAAAACATTACTATTAATGCTTCCTTTTTTAACTGGGTTAGGGCTTTATGTATGGTGGCGACTTGTTTATTTACCCACAACCCTGATAGTGGATCCGAACGATCCTATTCTTCTTAAAACAATTTTAAGTTCTCCAAGAGCTGGGCTGAGCATCCTTGCTGAAAAAGTGTATCAAGATATCGGTTACATGCTAACTTCTGTCTGGTCTAATGCCTTTGCTTTCGATCAACTCAATATTTTATCGTCGAAGATCGCCAGAATCTCCTGGTTTATGGGGGTTGTGATAGCAATCCCCTTTGCTTATTCGATCCGTCAATTCTACCGGGATGAAAGTTCAAGAGAAGATCGCTTTTTTGTAGTGATGTTGTTTCTTGGAAGCATTATCCTAATCGCTGGCACTCTGCCTGTTTGGGCTACAGGAAGGCAAATTGCAAGCGGGAAATGGTCTGATCGGTTTGCCCTTGCCCCAATGCTGGGAGCTGTCATTCTTGTTGTCTGCCTGTTGGATTGGTTATTAAGAACCAGAAACCAGAAACAATGGCTATTTGCCATCCTGCTGGCATCCTCAATATCTCTGCAAATCTACAATACTAATAAATTTCGATTAGACTGGACACAACAAGAAGATATTTACTGGCAACTCCACTGGCGAGTTCCTTCCCTTGAACCAGGGACCACCCTTTTCGGGAAAGGCACATTTACAGATAAAAGTTCCTATTATGATGCAATTTACATCGTTAATCTACTTCTAGAGGGTGCCGCGCGACAGGATGCAAGCTACGCTTATTTTGATATCTATCACGCTGCTCTTGACAACTACGTACCTGGCATTCCTTTAACGCAGACTTTCCGCGGTATCCAATTTTCAGGAAATACCTCGCAGGCCATCGTTTTCGACTTCGGTGTACCCGGCGGTTGTGTCAGGGTACTTGATTCCATTTATAAAAGCGACCCGGACCTCAACAGCAGTGTTGCAGACCTGTTCGATATTTCGGATGTATCCAATATCAAGGCAACGCCTGATCTGGCTCCCAACCATGATATTTTTGGTGGAGAACCGCCCCGTACCTGGTGCTATTATTTTGAAAAAGCCGACCTGGCGCGCCAGGAGAAGGACTGGAAAACCATCCTGCAATTAAAGGCCGAGGCAGACGCACTCAGCTACAAACCAAATCTTGCAGCCGAGTACTTGCCCTTTATCGAAGCGTATGCGCAGACAAACCAATGGGAGCAGGCCTATCAATTGAGCCTGGCCGCGAATGAAATCGGTTCCGGGTCAGGAATGGCCCTGTGCAACGCCTGGCACAACTTCGCACAATTTACATCCAGCGAAGAAATGCTTTCCTATACAGGAAAAGCCGTACAAGGGTTTTGCACAGTAGCTAATCCATAGGTTATTCATGGCGTTTGTCCTTATTGCCTCCACATTCCACATCCGGCGACATAACCGGGGATTATTCGTCGGTTGTTGGTTACGGCGCAGCGGTAGTTCTAAAAACAATCATTGATAAATCGGGGGGTTCAGAGGTAATGTAGAAAAAAATAATAAACAGGCAGCTTTGAGAGTCGCCCATTTATTTTTAAGTACAGCAGTAATGAATTTACAAGCTGTTATCCAGTTTATAATGAGCATATGGTTTACGCTCGCGTCGCAATCAACATCCCCGCCCTAACCGGGGTCTTCGACTATTACCTGCCTGAGGAACTGGCCGGACGGGTCGGCGCGGGACATCTCGTCACGGTTCCATTTGGTAAACAAACCGTCCAGGGCGTGGTGTTGGAGCTCGTTAGCCAGCCATCAGTGGCAGAAACCAAGCCCATCCTCAATCTGCTCGATCCACTACCCGCCATGACCACCGCACAGATTGTCCTCACCCGGTGGCTGGCTGGGGAGACTCTGTCCCCGCTGGCAGCCTGCATCGGACTGATGCTGCCTTCGGGGTTAAATCAGCAGGCAGATGTGCTCTATTCCGTGAGTAATCGGCCATCAGCAGTCAATAATCAGCTTCTCTCTTCAACACAATCCCGCCTGTTTAATTTGCTCCAGGAAAATGGAAGCTTGCGTGGTCGTCAAATTGATCGACATTTCAGGAATGTAGACTGGCGTAAGACGGCCCAGTACCTGGTGAGGACCGGGGTGCTGACCAGCCAATCCATGCTCCCGCCGCCTTCCGTTCGACCAAAGTTTGTCCGCACCGCCCAACTGGCTGTCCCGCCTGAACAGGCTGATGCAGCCATGGCGGAACTCGGAAAAACCGCTGATACCCTGTCACGCCGGCAGGCCGCGCTGCGTTTCCTGATGTGCGAACCAGCCGACGTGAACGTCTCGTGGGTGTATGCCGAATCGGGTTGCAATCTGGCCGACTTGCAGGAATTGGCGGAACGCGAATTGATTGTTTTGAGGGAAACTGAAATCTGGCGTGATCCTCTAGCAAAAGCAGAAGCCAAACCCACAGTATCCGATATGGGCACGCCGTCTGGCATGGGAGTCCAATCCACGCCACCGGAACTGACCTCCGACCAGCAGGCTGTTTGGGAGAAAATCCTTCAAGCCTTTAATTCCTCCAGTCTTCATCCTTCTGTCTTCCTCCTGCATGGAGTCACCGGCTCCGGCAAGACCGAGATATACATCCGAGCCGCACAGGAGTGTATTCGACACGGAAAGGAAGCCATCATCCTCGTCCCGGAGATCTCCCTCACACCGCAGACCGTCCGCCGGTTTTCGGCGCGCTTCCCCGGGCAGGTGGGATTGGTGCATTCCAGGTTATCCGAAGGCGAGCGCTACGACACCTGGCGGCGTGCTCGTTTGGGGCAGTTGAAAGTCATCATCGGGCCGCGCTCGGCGCTGTTCACCCCCCTGCCAAACGTTGGCTTCATCGCCGTGGACGAGTGCCACGACGGTTCGTACTACCAGTCCGAGCCGCCGTTCTACAGCGCCGTCACTGCCGCACAGGAATACGCCCGGATTTGCGGAGGCGTGTGCATCCTCGGTTCGGCCACCCCGTCCATCGTCCAACGGGTTCAGGCATCGTCCTCACCAGGGGCTCAAGCCGGGGAAAGCGTCCTGCTGGAGTTACACAAACGGATCGTGAATCCGGAGATGCCTCCCGTCCAGGTGGTGGACATGCGCGAGGAACTCAAGGCCGGCAACCGGGGCATCTTCAGCCAGGCGCTGGTGGACGCACTGGAGGAGGTGCTCAAAAGAGGCCAGCAGGCGATTCTCTTCCTGAACCGGCGCGGCACGGCCACCTATGTCTTCTGCCAGGAGTGCGGGACGGCGGTGCGCTGCCCGCGTTGCGACACACCGCTGACATACCACGTTGCAAGCCCAACGTCGGACGCCGGACGTTCGACGTTTGATTTGCGTTGTCACCGCTGCGGTTATACGCGGAAGATGCCGAAGCAGTGCCCGGTTTGCGGGAGCGACCAGATCCGTCAGTATGGGCTGGGCAGCGAAAAAGTGGAGGCCGAGGTGGCGGCGCTCTTCCCGTCCGCCCGCACCCTGCGCTGGGACTGGGAGACCACCCGTCAGAAGGACGCGCACGAGATCATCCTGAGCCACTTCACCGCTCACCGGGCGGATGTGCTCATCGGAACGCAAATGCTTGCCAAGGGCCTGGACCTACCGTTGGTGACGCTGGTGGGAATTGTGCTGGCCGACGTGGGACTCAACCTGCCCGACCCGTTCGCTGCGGAGCGAACCTTCGATGTGCTGACCCAGGTCTCGGGCCGCGCCGGTCGTTCGTCCCTGGGTGGACGGGTGGTGCTGCAAACTTTCCAACCGGAGCATTACGTCATCCAGGCCGCCGCCGGCCACGATTACGCCGCCTTCTACACCCGCGAGCTGGACTATCGCAGGCAGTTGGGCTACCCGCCGTTCAGCCGTCTGGTGCGGTTGGAGTACCGTCATATCCAGGCGACAAAAGCAGAGTCGGAAGCGCAGGGGTTGGCGGTAAAACTTTCCAAATGGATCGAGAACGAAGACCGGCGTGAGACGACCCTCATCGGACCCGCACCCTGCTTCTTTTCCCGGTTGGACGGACTCTATCGCTGGCAAATCATCCTACGCGGCCCGGAGCCAGCGGGTCTGCTACGGGGAAAGAATTTCGGTGGCTGGCGGGTGGAAGTGGACCCGCTATCGCTGCTTTAATTGGTATGATAAATAAGGAGAACATTTATGGATAAGCCTTCAATCCCCGAATACTTGATGGAGTACATAGACAGGCTCGTGCCGCCCCGTCCGCCAGAAATGCAGGCAATGGAAGCCGACGCAGAAAAAATGGATTTCCCCATCGTCGGGCCGGCCTCAGGGTATCTGTGCTACCAGGTGGCGCGCATGATTGCTGCAAAGCGCGTCTTCGAACTCGGCTCGGGCTTTGGCTACTCGACTGCCTGGTTTGCCCGGGCTGTAGCTGAGAATGGCGGCGGCGAGGTCTATCACGTGGTCTGGGATGAAGAACTATCGCGCCAGGCACGCACCCACCTGGCCGCGCTTGGATATGATGGGATTGTCCGCTATCATGTTGGGGAGGCAGTTCAAACCCTTCGTAAAACTGCCGGTTCCTTCGACCTGATCTTCAACGACATCAACAAGGAAGACTACGCCGACTCGCTACCGGTCATTGCTGAGAAACTGCGGCCCGGCGGCGTGCTCATCGTGGATAATATGCTCTGGCACGGGCGCATCTTCGACGGCAAAGACAAAACCCCGGCCACCGAAAGCATCCGCAAGCTGACCGGACTACTAACCCGAAGCCCGGATTGGATTGCCTCACTCGTTCCGGTGCGGGATGGAGTCATGGTGGCATATAAAGTATAATGCCAGCCACTTAATGATTTATCAGAAAACCAATATTTGGAGGCATGTCATGCAAAGCTTCAGCCGCGGCTGGTCATTCCTGAAAGAAGCCTGGTCAATGGCTTTCAAGGATAAAGACCTCATCAAACCATCCATTATGGCCCTTTTTACTGGATTCATCGTCTCGGTCATCTTCATCCCCCTGATGATCGGGGCGGGTTTTCTGAGTGGCGGCAATAACAGCTTGGCCGGGCAGATCATCCTGTTCGTTCTGGGTGCAGTGATGATTTTCATCCAGTATTCGATTGGCTACATCTTCTCGGCCATGACCATCTACCTAGTCTACGGATACCTGGCCGAGGGCGACGGCGTGATGTCGAAAGCCTGGGCTATTGTCAAGCGCGAGTGGCTGAATATCCTCAGCCTGGCTGCCGCTTCGACCGCGGTCAACCTGCTCAAGAGCGTCGTCAGAGGCAAAGGCAGATCGGTGGGTCGCAACCTGCTTTCTGGCCTGATTGACACGGTCTGGACCGAGGCCGCCTTCCTCATCTTGCCTGCCATGGTCATCGAAGATATCAACCTGAAAGACGCTCTCAAGCGCGCCAGCGGTATTATCAAGAACAACCTGCTGCTGGTGGGAATCAGCACGGTCGGCGTGAAAACTGTCAACGGGCTGATCGGCTTCCTGTTGGGAGCGCTCGGTATCGGCCTGGGCTTTGGCGTCGGGTTTGGGATCCTCACCATCACCAACACATCAACCTTCGGTCTGGTCTCCGGCATCGGCCTGGGCGTGATCATCGCCGGCATCTTCATCATGGTCGCCACCGTCGTGACCTCCTACACCGCCACCGCCTACCACACCTGCCTGTATCTGTGGGCCCGCGACGTGGAAAAGGCCCAGGCCTCCAGCAGCAGCGCCCAGGTCCTGGCTCCCGGTCCGCTGGCAGCAGTTCTAAAATAGAGATTAGCCTTATCATAAAAAACTTGGAGTCGGCCAGTTCCCTTTGAGGAGACTGGTCGACTTGTTATGAAGCACCTTCTTTACATTTGGGGCATAACAACCTTATAGACGAGCATAATCAGGTGTAATACATTTTCGTAAAAGTTGTATAACCCAATAGAGATCTGTCCTGGAGGGCATTTTGCAGCGACAAACCAAAACAGCAACCGCTCAGCCTGTCTTGCTCGAAGAGGCATTCGAACGCTATTATCCCGCTGTTTTCCGATACTTCCGTTATCGAGGCGCGGATTCCGAAACTGCCAACGATCTGGCTTCATCCACTTTCGAGCAGGCGTTGAAAAACTTGTCTCGCTATGACCCGCGCAAAGCACAGATTCAAACCTGGTTATTTGTCATCGCCCATAACCTGGGCATTAACCATTGGAAAGCTGAAAAACAAACCGCCCAGCTCGATGATGACCTGTCTACCCCTGATGATCCGCCGCTGGAACAAGCTCTCATCCTCACCCAGGATAAAGAACAGATCCTGCAAGCCCTACAATCACTCGATGGCCGGGCTCGTGAAATCCTGGCTCTCAAATTTGGAGGGCTGCTCACCAACCGCCAGATCGCTGAACTCAATGATCTGACCGATAGTAATGTGGGGGTGATCCTTTACCGTTCACTTCTGAAACTACGAATACTGCTGGCAAACGCCCAGCCGGAGGCGCGCCATGGCCAATAAATGGATCAACCAGTTTAGCGTGTGGCTCGACCAATTGCTCAGACTCGCGCCTGGACAGGTATCAGTGCCATTTGAGGATCCAAAAGTAGAGGCCATGCTCCAAGTCGCCGTTCTGCTTCATGAGATGGATTTCGAGGCTGAACTCGCCCCCCGTGCGGAACTGCGCACCCGTTGGGAGCGTCATTCCCAAACTCTGAACTCAGATCATCGTTCAATCCGCCGCCTGATTACCACCCGAACCATCTGGGCGACTGCCATCCTCCTCGCCCTGGCCCTGATCATTGCCTTCCGGCAGCCGGTTCTGGCAGCTGTCAGCCGCCTGTTCGGGTATGTCTATATTCAGGATTCCGGCTTCTTGCCGGCGGATTCCACGCTTGTGCTCCAGCAGCCAATTATGCAGGAACATAACGGGGGTACTCTCACAGTGACACACGGCGTATCAAAACCGGATGGCACAACCCTTTATCTCGAATTCAGCGAACCTGCATCCCCGGCGGATGGCACTTTCCTTGAAACCAATCCGGGGTCGCAACTGGCTCTTTCCTATTGGGAATATTTTCCCAATAATCCCGGCTCGCAAGGCGTTAAACTGACTTTCCCTGCCCTGCCTGCCGGGATTATACAGACTACCCTGGTTTTACCCGCAGGCTGGCATCTGCCGTTGGCGTGGATTCCCGCGGCCCTGTCCCACCTGCCGAATGTGCGTGTCGTTCCATATGTAGATGCCACGCAACAACCGACCGCTGCGGCTGACCTTTGCGTGGAAAAGCATGGCATTAACCTTTGCTTGCAGGCTGCCACTACCGGAGCGGAAAACACTTCCTTGTTGTTGGATGCGCAACCGACCAATCCTGCATTAATTCCATCTTCGTTTCCGTCACTGGTCTGGCAAAGCGAAACCGAGCCAGTCACGTTGCGTGACGAACAGGGGAATATTTATCCCATGGACAATCAGCGACCACCGATTGGTGGAATGCTGCTCTTTCCGCCCCTTTCCGGGACACACACCCTGACTCTGACCGTCCCAGCCGTGCTTGCCAGCGTGGATATTCCCGACCAGATGATCACGGTGGATGTGGGCAATGACCCACAGCCCGATACCGTCATCCCGCTGGATGTGAATATCCAGGTATTGGACACTATCGTCCACTTCAGCAAAGCCATCTTCATTGGAGATGGCGTGAACAGCCTGCGCCTGACCCTAAATGCCGACGGACCCATCCAGACCGTGGATGGCATTACCCCGTATACACTCGAATTAGGCAGACCTGAAAGAGTGGATGACCTGTATGGGGGCGGGACGCTCGCAGGCGGCAAGGGATTGTTCGTCGAACTTATCCAAGGGGGTAAGAAGATCACCGGGGTGCTCAACTTGCCGATCGTGAGTGCCACGGTCATTGTTCATGGCCCCTTTGAATTTACGTTCAGCCTATCTGACATACCTTCGATCACACCCACCCCGCTCGTTGCCAATCCCGATAACTTCTCGCCTGCGCCCACATCAACGCCTCTGTCGCTCGATAGTTATTTCTACAGCGGACGGACGTTGGAATCGGGAGATCTGCTCTACACGGTTCTCGACAGAGACAAAACGAACGTGTATGCCTACACTCCCAGTGCGGGTTCACAACCCTCGCTGGTCGCGACACTGCCGGGAGCGGTCTCTCAGGTTTACCTGCATCCAGACCACCAAGGCATGGATTATCTGGCGGGAGTGCAGGCCAATCGAGACGGGATTTCCTATATTGATGATATCCGCCTGTACACGGTCCGTTTTGCCGATCATGCGCCGCGCCTGCTGTATAGTTTCCTGCCCAACTCTGAGAACACCACCGGAACAACAGCTGAAGGGGATTGGTCATATGATGGTCGCTATGGAGTATTTCGCCTACCGCAGCTTAGTCCTGGCGGTTCAGGGTGGAGGTATATCTGGTTTGATCTTTCTTGCCGCGCCGGTGCGAATTGTGTGCCGCACGAGATCGTGCTCCAGCCAAATCTGGATTTGTTTAAGGCATATTTTGCACCGAATGACCATCGGATTTTGTTCTCAGGCTCGGATACCTCCGGTACGGGCATGCCAGACGTCTTTTTGCTGAACCTCGACCCGTTGCAACCGGATAATCAGGTAGTCGAAATACCAAAGAGCATGTCCATTTCCGGCTACGGCCCGGCGCCAGCTATCTGGACCCCGGATGGAAAGATATTCACCGTTTGTTGGAGTGGTACAGCCCCCGAAATTGATGTTTTCTGCAAGATTGACCCTGCTACAGGCGTTGCCACGTACGGAGATCCGATTTCTACGAATCTTAATGGTTACCGGCTCTTTGTCAACTTTTATTGGTTGTCTCCATCTGGTGATCAACTTGCAGCCCTTATTTTCCCGGTCAACGCGACAGAGGCTTCAATCCCCGACCTACGCCTGCTCGACTTGAATGGACATCCTGGCGTCCTCCTGGCATCATCCTTTTCGATTAGCAATTTATCGTTTTCCCCATCTGGGCAGAACATCGCCTATATGATTGACGATGAGCGGCGCTTGGAAATGTTCGACATCCTGACGGGCAACCATAACACCGTTTATGACGGCGTCGTGCCCTGGGTATTATCCTGGTTGGGCTGGGTACCCTAGAAATAAAAGTAGGGGCGAGCAGATACTCGACCCTACGGGTTTCAAAAGAAGGAATTCTACGGCGCCGGGGTAGGTTTCGGCACCATGTGTCTCATCCCCGTTCCTAAATTACAGTCACCGTTGAACCGGTCTCCGTCTTCTCAACCTCGATGCGGGTCGGAAAGGCGTCTTTTAACTCATCCAGGTGCGTAATGACCAGGATCTTGGCGAAGTCGGCGCGCACGGCATTGATGGCCTGGATCAACCGCTGGCGCCCCTGGGTATCCTGCGAGCCGAATCCTTCGTCAATGACCAGCATTTGCAGGCGCGCTCCTTTGCGTTGAGCCAGTACTTCCGAAAGTGCCAGCCGGATGGCGAAATTGACCCGAAACGCCTCCCCGCCGGAGAACATCTCGTAATCGCGCTCCCCGGCTCCGTCGCTGACCTGGATCTCCAGAGTCTCGCGCAAGTCCTTGCGCTTCTCGTCCTTATACTTCGCCTGGGTCTCGAAATGCAGGCGCATTGTGTCATCGCTCAGGCGGCCCAGGATTTCGTTGGCTTTCATCTCGATCTCAGGTAAGGCTTGCTCAATGAGCAGCGCCGGGACGCCATCCTTTCCAAAGGCGCGCTCCAGCGCCTTGTATCGGCCAATCTGCAGGCCCAGTTCGCCGCGCTCGACCTCCAGTTTTTTCTTGCGCTTCCGCAAGTCGTCCAGTACGGTGACCTTCTGGCGGGCCGCACCGACTTCCTGGTTCAACTGGTTCTCGCGCTCCTGCGAGTCAAACAGGGCGCGCTCGGCGCTGTCCAGATCAGGTGCCTGATCTTCCACAGCAGCCAGATCTTCTATCGCAGACTGGTATTCAATTTGCTGGTTGGCAATTTCGGCGACCAGTGTCGTGACCTGGGAATTGAGGTTGACGATCTCATCATCGAGTGGTTTGAGAGCCGCCCGCGCAGACTCAAGCGCCCGGTAAGTGGCTTCAGCGGGACGCGCCTGGACCTCGGTTCGGCGCACCAAGTCGTGGGCAGCCGCCTCATAGCCGAGGGCCGCCAGCTCTTTGTCCACCTTGGCCAGTTTTTTGCGCGCCTCGGTCGCAAATTTTTCGTCTTCGAGTAGTTTATTGACCCGTGCCAGGCGCTTCGCACCGTTGGCCTCCCATTCCGTGGTCTGCTTTTCCATTATCTCCAACCGCTCGGTCAGTTGTGCGACTGTATTCGACAGTGAAAGCCGGTCAGCATCAGCTCCGCCATAATTTGAGATTTGCGCGTCGTAGTCTGTAAGCCGGGCTGCAAGTTCTTCAGTCTCAGATTTATTTGCCCGCCAGGTATCGCCTTTTTGCTTGCCTTCAGCTTTCAGTTGTTCAAGTGTGGACTGGCGGTGCTCCGCGCTGAGCGGCTGTCCGCACAGCGGACAGGCGGCGCCGTCGGCAATCTCGAGTTTTTTGATTCGGCCATCAAGTTCTTGCATATTGTTATACAAGGTCTTATTCTCCCCCAACAATTTATCCCGTTTCTCTAATGCGGCCTGCCTTTCAGCTTCCGCCTCCGCCTTGCGGGCAAGTTTTTCTTCGGCCTCCTTCAAAGCCTGGCGTGCCGTATCCAATTTCACTCCAAGCCCATCAACCACTGACGACTGGCGGCTCACAACTTCCGCCTGTTCTCCCAGGCTGCGCTTCTCCTGTTCCAGCTTTGCCTTTTCAGCATTGATTTCATCCAGGAACGGAAGACGGCGTTTTTCCTGCTCATGAAATTGAGAGGCAATTCCATCCCATTTTTCAAGTTCCTGGCGTGCCTGCTGCCAGGCAGTATAAGACGCTTCAATCTCACCAGCCCGCCCCAGCAGGTTTGCATGGGGTTGGCGCTCTGCCTCTCGTCCGGCGAGACGAGTCTGGAGTATGGAAAGGTTCGCCTGTGAATGTTCCAGGGACTGCGCCATTTTTTGGACCAGTTCGCGCTGCCCGTCCAGCCCGGTGTGCACCTGCTTGGCAATTGCCAGTGCCGCCTCTTGAACCTTGCGGCTGGCGACCAGTCCACTCATTTGCGTTTCCAGTTCCGCCAGGTGCATCTTGCGGGGTTCTTCCTCGGCCAGTTCGGTCTCAATCTCTGTCATGCGGCCGTCCACCGCACCGAGATCGCTCTCCACCGCCTTGCGGCACTCGGCGGCGCGCTCCTTATAGACTTCCCAGATTTCCAGCCCCAGGATATTGCCCAGGATTTCTTTGCGGCGGGTCGGCGGTTGCTGGGCAAACTGGTCGGCGCGGCCCTGCAGGAAGAACGATACATTGATGAAGGTATCGTAGTCCAGGCGCAGAACCCGCTCGATGCGAGCCTGGGTTTCGCGGTTGGAATGCTCGGTAAGCGGACGCCAATCGCTGCCATCTGAAATTTGGAATTCCAAAGTGGTGGTTTTCCCCCGCGCCAGCGACCGGATAACCCGGTACTGGTTGTTCTCGTACTCAAACATGAACGTTACTTCAGCCACCGTTGACTGAAGGTTGACGACCGACTCATCCCGCTTGCGCGCCTGGCCAAACAGCGCCCAGGTCATTGCATCCAGCAAAGAGGATTTGCCCGCCCCGTTCTGACCCGAAATACAGGCCAGGTCAAAGCCACTGAAGTCCACTTCGACGGGGTCGCGGTAGGAAAGGAAACCGGATAGTTTCAGGCGTAGGGGAATCACTAACCTATTTTAACCGCAAAGGCACCAAGTACGCAAAGCAGAATGGATTTGGCCTTCGATTTCTCCTGGACCTGAATATTTTAACTTGCCCATCCTCTAGAGGCATGTTATCATACCTGCGTGGTTTCCAACCTTTCCAAGCGCAATCGCACACGGGTCACCCTGGCAGCCATTATTCTGGCGACCATCCCTTGCTATTGCCTGGGGATCATCGTCCGACAACTTGCTCCAAATCAGAACTCCGCTACCCCGACCGCCACCGCGACGATTACCACCACAACGACCTCTACCAGTACGCCAACTACTACCTTCACTCTGACTCCTTCCCTGACTCTGACTCCTACCTCGACCTTCACCCTGACGATTACCCCTTCACCTACCGCCACGCTGACAGCCAGCGCTACTCATACATCCACCTGGACTCTGCCCCCCCCGCCTACTTTCACGCCCAGCGCAACACCGACACTGACATCCACACTTACTCCGACATCCACATCAACATCGACACCAACATTAACTTTCACTCCGACATCCACTCTCACGGATACTCTCATTCCACCCACACCTTAATGCAATCCATATTCCCCCCAATTTCCAATGACTGATATAACCCCCTTCCTCAAAGACTTGCTCACGGCCCCTGGCCTCTCTGGCTACGAGGACCCCGCCGCTGAAATCATTACCGCCAAATGGACGCCTCTCGTTCACGAGATCAGCCGCGGCAGACTCGGCTCTCTGCATGGACTGCGGCGCGGCGCCGGGGCAAGCCCGCGCCCATCCATAATGGTTGCCACTCACATGGATGCCATCGGCCTCATGGTCACTGGTATTGCAGACGGTTTCCTGCGCTTCACTCAGGTTGGCGGGGTGGATCCGCGCGTCCTGCCTGGTGCGCTGGTCACAGTGTACGCGACAGGCGTGGGTAAGCCCCAACCCATCCCCGGCGTGGTTGTGCAGCCTCAATCCCAGCTCCTGCCACCCGAAATAGGGCTGAACCCCGTTCCGCTGGAGTATCTGTTTGTAGATACCGGCCTTCCGCCGCGCAAAGTGGCAGATCTCGTCCATGTTGGTGACGTGATCTCGTTTGCCCAGCCCCCCTTCGAATTGAGCGGCGGGACGATCACTGGTCACACATTGGATAACCGTGTCTCAGTCGCCGCGCTGACCGTCTGCCTGGAAGAGTTGCAGTCCCGCCCGCATATCTGGGATGTCTGGGCGGTCGCCACCACGCAGGAAGAGATCGGCACCATTGGAGCCACCAGCTCGACCTTTGAATTGCACCCTACAATCGTTATTGCCTTGGATGTAACCCACGCCAAAGGTCCCGGTTCCAGCGACTGGCAAACCTCCCCCCTCGGTAAAGGCCCAACCCTATGCATGGGACCCAACATCCACCCGGTCATTCACAAAGCGATGAAAGATCTGGCCGAACGGCTGGAAATCCCATACGGGCTTGAGTACGCCCCGCGTCACACCGGTACGGACGGCTACGCCACGCAGGTGGTGGCCGAAGGCGTCCCTACCCTGGTGATGGGTATCCCGCTGCGCTATATGCATACGCCGGTGGAAGTGGTCGCTATCAAAGATATCCAGCGTGCCGGACGTTTAGTAGCTGAATTCATCGCCGGGCTGACGCCGGATTTCATGGAAAAGATTACCTGGGATGATTAGCATGCCGACTATCGGAAACGCTCAACTCAAACTGCTCGAAAAACTTTGCAACGCTTGCGCTGTCTGCGGCGACGAGGGCGAAGTACGCAAGATTGTCCTAGATGAACTCAAAGGCCACGCCGACGATGTCAGGGTGGATGCCCTTGGCAACGTGCTGGTGACTCGCCTTGGTTCCGGCCCTTCGACTCCGCTCAGGGCAAGCAGGAAGCGCTTGAAGGTTATGGTCTCCGCCCACATGGACGAAGTCGGCTTCATGCTGGTAGCCGATGACGGCGATGGCCTTTTCCGCTTTGAGACCGTCGGCGGAATCGATATCCGCCACCTACCCGGCAAAGCCGTTCTGGTCGGGAAAGACCACCTGCCCGGCGTGATCGGGGTACGCCCCATCCATCTGACTACCACCGAGGAGCGCAAACAGAAAATTCCGCTGGATGCCCTGCGCATTGACATCGGCCCAGATAGCGGTAAGGTCAAACCGGGCGACCGGGCCACCTTTGCCACCCGTTTCCAGCGTAATGGTCCAGTGCTCATCGCCAAGGCTCTCGACGACCGTTTTGGCGTCGTCATCCTGCTCGAATTGTTTAAAAACGCCCCAGCCAATATTGACCTGCAGGCGGCCTTCACTGTCCAGGAAGAAATCGGCCTGCGTGGGGCTAAGGTCGCTGCTTACGCCTTCAACCCCGACCTGGCAGTTGTGGTGGACGCGACTCCCGCCAATGACCTGCCCGGATGGGACGGCGAAGAGAATACTTCATTCAACACCAAGCTTGGACTTGGCCCGGCTATTTACATTGCCGACAACGACAGCTTCTCCGACCCGCGACTCGTCCGCCATCTGAGCGAAATCGCCCAGGCCGACGGCATCCCTTTCCAATTCCGCCAGCCGGGCAGTGGCGGGACAGATGCCGGGTCCATCCACATGGCCCGCTCAGGGATTCCCAGCGTTTCGGTCTCGGTACCTCACCGCTACAGTCACACTGCCGCCTCGATTGCCCGTCTTGACGACTGGAAGAACACCCTCGTACTGCTCCACGCCGCGCTGAAGCGCCTCAACCCGGAATTCCTGACGTCTGACCGGGCATAATCCATCCTAGTTCATTTAGTTTTACTTGTGGTGAAAACATGAAACAACTCATCCAAAAACTGACCGAAACCTTCTCCCCGTCCGGCTTTGAAACCGTCATCCGCGAAGTCATCCGCAAGGAAATCAAACCCCTTACCGACGAAATCCGCGTGGATGCACTGGGCAACCTGATCGCCCGTAAAGGCTCCAAAGCAAAAGGCGGTCTGAAAATCATGCTGGCCGGCCACATGGACGAAATCGGCCTGATGGCCACCCACATTGACGAGAACGGCTTTATCCGCTTTACCGGTCTCGGCGGTATCCGAATGACAACCCTGACCGGCGGCCGCGTCCGCTTCATGGATGGTACGCCCGGCGTCATCAGCTCAGACCGGCTTTTCGACCTGACCAAAGCCCCCACGCTTGAGCAATGCTTTATTGACGTGGGCGCTTCAAGCAGGAAAGATTGCCCGGTCAAGGTGGGGGATGTGTGCGGCTTTGAACGTCCATTTCTCGACCTAGGAAACCGGATGGTTGCCAAGTCCATGGACGACCGAATCGGCTGTGCGGTTATGATCGAAACCTTGCGCACCTTAAAGACATCCCCACACGAGCTTTATTTCGTCTTTACCACGCAGGAGGAAGTAGGCCTGCGCGGGGCCACCACCTCCGCCTTCGGCGTGGATCCGGACCTCGGCTTGTCCATTGATGTGACCGCCACCGGTGACACGCCTAAAGGTTCCAAGATGGAAGTTGCCCTGGGTAAAGGCCCGGCGATCAAGGTCAAGGATGGGGGCATGCTGGCTGACCCGCGCATCGTCAACTGGATGATCCGCACGGCAGAGAAGGCGAAAATCCCCTATCAGCGCGAAGTCCTCGAGGGTGGTACCACCGACGCCCGCGCCATCCAGGTGGCCCGCTCCGGAGTACCAGCTGGTTGTCTTTCGGTCCCGACCCGCTACGTACACAACCCATCCGAAATGGTGGATACCGGTGACATTCAAAATTCCATCAAACTGCTGGTCGCCTTGTTGAGCTCTCCTGTGGATTTATGAACGGTTTTCAAATAACAAAATCGGCGCACCTATTCAGGTGCGCCGATTTCTTTTTATGAGACTTTTATCCTGTATATGGATTATTCTTTCTCTTCTTCCTTCTTTTCCTTCTTCGGCATTCCCCACAGGAAGATGGCCACGCCAAACCCAATGCAGAAGGCACCCAGTGCACCCCAGCCTGTGAAGACAGTCATGGCAATGATCAGACCGGTCAACCCAAGGAAGATAGCAACCTGTCCCTGCCAGATTTGAATCTTCTTGAGCAGGTCAAGGGCGAGCCAGCCGATTCCCAGTCCGAGCACCGCCATTCCAATCAGGCGGAGAAATGAGGCGAGCAGGTTAATGATATCGTAAATGATACTTGGCATAGTTCCTCCTTATGAGAACTAAGAACGGTTACGCCCAGGCCCAGATGAGCCACAGGCCAATCATGACTAGTCCAATTATAAACCGAAAGACAAGCGCCCAGCCACAACCCACCAGCATCCCTTTCATGGAAGCCAGGGCTTTCCTGGCATCTTTCAGGCGCATCCATTCGATCAGGAACAGCACGAGCAACGCCGCCAGGATTCCACCAATAATTGGGATTGGGATGACAAAACTTCCTATGATGGCTGACGCCATTGCGATCAAAACAACCCACCAGGGAGAACCTTGTTTATGCGCCTGTGCGCCCATCATTACATTATCCAGGATGGTCCCGGAAAGCATCAACACCGTGATAAGCGCAAACATAACCCAGCCGAGCACTCCAAAACCAGCTGCGATCCCGTATCCCAGCGCCGACACCCAGATGATCACCAACCCCGGCAGGATCGGGATGACCAACAAGCCGACCACCATCATCACGATGGCAATGCCCCTGGCGACCTGTTCGATCTCGATTGTGTAGGGACCAATATGCATCATTTGCTCCAGGATGTTCTAAGGGCAGATAACTTCCACTCCACCCATCCACGGGAGCAGGACTTCCGGCACCTTAACGGATCCGTCAACCTGTTGGTAATTTTCGAGCACTGCGATCAGCGTGCGCGGCATTCCCAGGCCCGAACCGTTCAGCGTGTGGACGAAGCGCGTCCTGCCACCGTCCGCGGGACGGTACTTGATGTTCGCCCGCCGCGCCTGGAAGTCAGTGTCGTTCGAGACCGAGGATACTTCCAACCATTCCTGTAAGCCCGGCGCCCAAACCTCGATATCGTAGGTCATGGTCGCGCCAAAGCCAATATCGCCGGTGCAGAGCTGCTTGACACGATAGGTCAGCCCAAGCCCTGTGCAAGTCGCCTCGGCATGTTCCCGCATTTTCTCCAGCATGGCGTCCGATTCTTCCGGTTTACTGAAGATATACATCTCCACTTTGTCGAACTGGTGACCGCGCTTGATACCGCGCACGTCTCGCCCGGCGCTCATCTTTTCGCGGCGGAAGCAGGGGGTATAAGCGGTATATTGCAGCGGTAGTTGTTTCTCATCCAGGATTTCATCCATATGCAATCCCGTCAGCGGGACCTCGGCGGTAGGGACCATCCACAGGTCTTCTTCGGTATCATGGTACAGGTTCTCAGCAAACTTGGGCAGTTGACCGGCCGCGTAGAGCGTGGCCGCCTTAACCATGAACGGGGTGTACTGCTCGGTGTATCCCTGCCGGTTGTGCAGATCGAGCATGTAGGAAATCAACGCCCGTTGGAGGCGTGCCCCGAGTCCGGTCAGAACGTAGAAGCGCGAGCCGGTAATCTTGACGCCACGCTCGAAGTCCAGGATGCCAAGCGCCGGCCCCAAGTCCCAGTGGATTTTCGGTTCGAAATCGAATTCCGTGAGCTGACCCACCGTCCGCAGGACGACATTCTCGTTCTCGTCCTTGCCATAGGGTGTGCGGGCGTCCGGGAGGTTTGGAATGGTGGCTGCCGCAGACTTGAGTTCTTCTTCAACATCAGCAACTTCCTTGTCAATGGCGGCGATTTTATCACCAACCGCGCGCATGGACTCGATCTTGTACTGACGAGCAGCGATATCTTTCAATTGACTGATTTCTTTCGAGACAATATTTCGCTCGGCTTTCATGGCCTCGACTTCGGTCAGGAGGAGGCGTCGGCGGGCGTCCAACTCCAGGACACGGTCCAACGAAGCAGGGTCCATTTGCCGGTCCGATAATGCCTTACGCACCAGGTCGGGTTGTTCGCGGATGAGATTGATGTCCAACATAAAGCACCTCCATGAAAAAGAATACGCCCCTCTCCATTGCAGGACGAAGGGGCGTCTCGTGGTGCCACCTGCTTTTGCCCCCACCACTTCTTCGGAGCGCCTCCCCCATTTTTTGCAAAATAGGGGGACCAGGAGGGGGCCTCACTCACGCTGTAACGGGCGCTTCCCGGCTCTTTTACGGTTCTTCGTAGTAACGACTAAAGTCGTTACGGACAGCTGACCCTAAAGGGTACTTTGCAAAGCCGTCATTACAAACAGCCCCTGCGAGAGCAATTCTCCTCTTTCGAGGGGACCAGAGGGGATTTCGCCGCTATTCCGCCTGCCTCGCACCGACCGGCAGGTCTCTGGATGGGAGCACGGGTACTGGTCTCCGGGTAGGTTATTCGATGGGCGGATTATACCAAGAATCCAGAGGGTGGTATGTCATCCACAGGGGTCGAACCCGAATGTGTTTTCAACGACTCCCGGTAGAATTTTATATGCGAAAACCATGGCTCCGGGTTCAGGGTTTGTGCTTCCGCGAGGAAACTTTCAGCTTCTTTGCGAAAAGGAATATACATATTTTGAGCTCATCCGGTTTTTTTACTGCCCTTGAATTCCTCCGCAGTAACATTCCCGGGCTGGCTGATGCCTTCCCGTTTGAATACCTTCCATGGGGTCAGGAACAAGATCTTGATATCCAGCAAGAAGGACCAGTGGTCAACATACCAAACGTCCAGGCGGAATTTTTCATCCCAGTCCAGGGTGTTACGCCCGTGGATTTGGGCCCAACCAGTGATGCCGGGTAGCACGTCGTGCCGGCGCATCTGCTCAGGGGTATAGCGTTCCAGATAGCGCATCAGCAGCGGACGGGGTCCCACCAAGCTCATTTCGCCGCGTAACACGTTCCAGAGTTGGGGCAGGTCGTCCAGGCTGGTGGAGCGTAGAAAACGCCCGAAGAAGGTCAAACGCTCAGCGTCCGATAACAGGTTCCCGTCTGGCCCCGTGCGGTTTGTCATCGTCCGGAATTTATAGGTGGTGAACGGTCGCCCCTTATAACCGGGGCGCGTCTGCCGAAACAGGATGGGTGTGCCGAGGAAAATCCAGACCAACAGACTGATGACGAACAATAACGGCAGGATTACAATCAAGCCAATCACGGTCACCAGCAAGTCGAAAATCCGTTTTGAGAACGACATGGAACCATTCTACCAAAAGATTGTGGTATATTGTGAACAGAGGCGCATTATGAACGAACGCATTCTGATCATCGAAGACGATCCGGCCATCCTGAAAGTGCTCCAGCGCGGGTTGGTCTATGAAGGATACCTGGTGGACATTGCCACCGACGGCCGCACCGGCCTGAACCTGACGCACGACAATCACCCTGACCTAGTCATCCTGGACTGGATGCTCCCCGGTATGGACGGGTTGGAAGTCTGCCGCCGCCTGCGGATGGGGGGCAGCCTGCCCATTTTGATGCTGACCGCCAAGGATACCGTTGTGGACCGTGTGCAGGGACTCGACGCTGGTGCGGATGATTATCTGGTCAAACCGTTCAACCTGGAGGAACTGCTCGCCCGCATTCGCGCCCTGCTGCGCCGCACACAGACCGAGCGCAACCAGGTTTACCAGTTCGCCGACCTGACGATGGATAGCGTTTCCCGCCAGGTGACGCGCGGCCAACGACTCATCCCGCTGACTGCCAAAGAGTATGAACTGCTCGAACTCTTCCTGCGCCACCCGCGCCAGGTGCTGACACGCGAAGTGATCTTCGACCGTGTCTGGGGCTACGATTTCGGTGGTGAGAGCAACGTTCTGGAAGTCTACATCCGCTACCTGCGGCAAAAACTTGAATTGGAAAATGAGTTGCGTTTGATCCATACCGTACGCAGCGTGGGATATGTCCTGCGCGAGAACCCGTAATGTCCCTGCGTCTACGCCTGACAATCTTATACTCAGCACTAACCGGGGGTATTTTGCTGATTTTCGGCATCCTGCTCTATTCCCTGGTCAACATCCTGCTGTTAACCCAGGTAGATACCACCCTGTTCCAAACGGCCAACGATCTGCTGGTCGGCTGGCGCGTTGGGCCGGCGGGTGAACTCAGCCAGGAAACCCTGCCTAAACTCAACCTGACTTCCTTTGTTTATTATCAAATCTGGGACAACAATGGACGGTTGCACTCATCTTCCCCTGGCCTTGGTCAGATCAACCAGCCGTTTGACCCGGTTGGCTACCAGTTAAAACGCTCCATTTATCGCAACTCGATAATACAGAAAGTACACCTGCGCGTCCTGAACGTCCCTCTGGAGGCGGGGGGGCGTCCAATTGGGACATTGCAGGTGGCTGCCAGTATGACCATGGTCGATACCACCCGTCAGTCACTGATTCAGACGATCATCGTCATTGCGGCGGCTGCCATCCTCTTTGCCGCAGCACTCTCTTGGTTCTTCACCGGTCAGGCGCTCTCGCCTCTCGTTTACATCACCGAGAGCGCCCTGCGCATCTCGGATGCTGATGACCTTTCCCAACGCCTCCCCCAGCGCGGGCCTGAAAACGATGAAATGGGCCGTCTGGTGACCGCCTTCAATGATACCCTGGGGCGGCTGGAGCAGCTCTTCACTTCCCAGCAGCGCTTCCTGGCAGACGTAAGCCACGAACTGCGTACCCCATTGACCGTCATCAAGGGCAATGTAGACCTGATGCGCCGCATGAAACAGGTGGACGAGGAATCCCTGGATAACATCGAAGATGAAGCCGACCGCCTCACTCGTCTGGTTGGAGATCTGCTACTCGAGGCGCAGGCCGAATCAGGGAAATTACCTCTGCACTTCGCACCGGTTGAAATGGACACGCTCTTGCTGGAAGTCTTCAAAGAAATGCGCATCCTGGCACGCGAAAGGGTGCAAATAAAACTCCCCGAGATTGACCAGATTCAGATCAACGGCGACCGTGACCGGTTGAAGCAGGTGCTGATCAACTTGATCGCTAATGCCATCAAATACACACCGCAGGGTGGTGAGGTATATCTCAGTTTGGGAAAAGTCAGCGATAACGCCCGGCTGATCGTGCGCGATACCGGTTTGGGCATCCCTGCAGAAGACCTGCCGCACATCTTCGAGCGTTTCTATCGCGCCGAAAAATCCCGCTCCCGTTCAAAAGTAGGCGGGTTTGGGCTGGGGCTCTCGATCGCCTATTGGATTGTTAACCGCCACGGGGGACGGATTGAAGTCGATTCGGCGGAAGGCAAAGGCACCACGTTCTGCATCTACCTGCCCTTGCTGAAGAACACTGAAGTCACCACTACGGGTTAATTCCCAAACGGTCGTGAGCCTGTCTGCATAGGGATGTCCCGCTCGTCGTCAGCCATTCCTGCAGGCGAAGACTCTTGCTTGCACCACTGGAAGCCTCGGTATAAATTCCGCTCCCCCAGTACGCATAACGCTGTGTCTCTGCCGCCCAACCAGACTCTGATCGGTCGATCACACCGATCCCGCCGTTATAACCGGCCAACGCCAGGCGAGGGTCGCCATGGGCTGTTTTCATTGAACGCTGAAGGTAGTCCAGCCCGCGCAAGGCATTCGTATCGGGAGCGAAAGGGTCATCGCTGGTAGTGAAGTGATAAGGCATCACCTGGAAAAGTCCCATTGCCCCGGCACGGGAACGTGCACGCGGGTCGCCGCAGGACTCGATTTGCATCACGGTGGCAACCAGGTTTGGGTCCAGACCTGCCGCAGCTGCCCAGACCTGGATCCTGCTGGTCCAGTATTGCACTTCCGGAGTGAAAACGGACGAGAGCGGCAGGTGTGAGCCGCCGGTTTGTGTCCCTTCTGCCTGGCCTGGAATCTCCGCCGAGACGGGAGCTGTCGTTGAGCCAAGCACAAAGAACATCAGCAGGGCTCCTATACAGACCACTGCCAGTGGTGGGAGCAGGTACCTAGACAGGCCACCTCCGCTGGAGGCGGCCTGTTCGGAAGGAGGGGCGTAATGTCGTGAGGACATGGCTCCAGGAATGGACTAGGAATTGCGCGGGGTATCAACATACTCCGCTTCACGCACCGACTTGCTCTGCATCGACAGGTTGTGATAAGTCGGTTCGGCGCGGGTATAGTTCGATTCCGGCCGCGCCACCTTGCTCACCGGCCGGTACTGAGCAACGGCGGATGGATGCGGGCGGGAGGTCATCGAACTGACCGGTTGAAGGGTTGTTGTGCGCGGGGAGGAATTGCGGGTTTCAGCCTGGCTGAATAATTTTCCCCCTTTGACCGAGAATGTCCCAATGATCAGGACTCGGATGAGACAGACCATGATGGCGACGAAGACCGGCACCACCTTGGTCAGTACGGTGGTACTTATGACCTCGCTGCTCAGGTTGGTGTGGCTGGAAATGGCCACCGCCACGCCCCACCAGGTCAGGGTCGCGTTCATCGCGGCCGCCAGGAGCCAGGCCCCAAACAGGTACCAGACTTCGGCAGGTTCATCACGTCCCTGCTCCGGGGTAAACAGGCGGGCGATACCGGCAAAGTCAATACCGCAGAAGGCCAGCGCGAGGATCGTCGCCCAGCGGATACCAGCAAATCTCAGGTCACCCAACACATCATTTAGAGCAAACTGAGTGGTACTGTAGTTGAACATCTCGAAAGCCAGTAGGGCGCCAATGATGATGACTCCCCAGGCCATCCCGCGTCGGATGGTGAAGCCCTTGAGCGTTGAGATGATCCCTCGGTTGTTTCGATAACTTGTGTTCATGACGACCTCCTTTGTCGCGATAGAACATATGTACTATATTAAGCATATTATAGAACCCATGTTCTATTTTGTCAATACCTATTTTCGGAAAATAATTGGGTTTTTAGGTTTCTTTTCGGGACCTTGAGCCTGGGGCCGTCAGGGATACTTCCCCTCTCCGACAGCATTACGGAGAACTTAAACAGCAAATCCACATCCACAACCGCCGCTTTGATATCCGTCAAAGTCCTCGAGAGTGGTAAAACCGATGGGCGGATTTTTCAAGAAGGGACCCTTCCCTTGGAGGAAACGGGTCAATCAAATAGCTTCCATGAACTTCTAATTCTACCTGACTACAAAATGGGATAGCCTCGAACAGGGTTTTACAATCATTTTTATCTTATGGGGGAGGCATTACCAGTCCCACCTTCGAAATGCCCACAAAAGATCGATAACCTGGTGCATTGCAAGCTCCGCCGCCAGAGATGTCCGTCGGGATGTTGATAACCCCGGTATTGTTGATCAAAGTCAGGCGGATGACCACGCCTCCGGAGGAGGGTTTTCCGCACCAGTTTCCCCACGCCAGTTGAAACCCCGCTTCCCAGCCCGGCCACAGGCCGATCCGGGCAGTCGCAGATTCCTGCGCCTGTTCCGTGGCGTCGGATACAGCATCGCCTGCACCAACATCGGAATAGCTATAATCCACGTCGAGCGGCTTGCCCTGCTGGTCCACGAGCAAAACTTGCGGCCAGGCTTGTAAAAAACAAGGGGTATTGCTGATATTCGTCAAGCCAGCACCGAGCAGGATTTGCTGGGTCGCGGCGTTTGACCCAAAGGAGGTCTTCAAATCAGCCGGATGGCAGAATGGCGAGTCAGGAGGAATAGCGGGAACGGGCGTCTCGCTCGGCTGGGCAGTCATGGTGGCAGCCATGGCGGTCCCTAGGGCGTACTTGTTAGCCATAATTGCCGTAATCGTGGCGTTGTTCGCCGGATATCCATTGGTTTGCGTTTCAGCTTCGGCAGTGATGGCGAAAAGCTTGGTACGATCGAACGCCGATTCAGTGGGCACCTTCGTTGTGGGAACCAGTGGTGCTGCGCAGGCAGCCAGGATACAAGGTAAAATAAAGAATAGGATGCGTTTCATTCGAGCCTCCAACCAATTGTACGCTCATCACTTGCATAAATACAGGTGGCTGATATGAACGATAAAGCCCTCCAACAGCGTTACGAAGAACTCAAGCAGCAAATCAACTTCCACAATCATCTCTACCATGTGCTGGACGCGCCAATCGTCAGCGACGCCGAGTATGACAGACTGGTGGTTGAACTGCGCCAGATTGAGAGCACCCATCCGGAATGGGTCACACCCGATTCGCCCAGCCAGCGTGCAGGGGCCGAGCCTTCGGAAAAGTTCGAGAAAGTCCGCCACCCGCGCCCGATCCTGAGTCTTGCCAATGCCTTCGGCGCAGAGGATGCGCGTGCCTGGTATGAGCGCGTCCGTAAACTGGATGACCGGGTGGAGAAAGCCAGGTTCGTCGTCGAGCCAAAAATTGATGGGTTAAGCGTGATCCTGCACTACCGGAATGGAGTCTTTGTACAAGGTGCCACGCGCGGTGACGGCGAAATCGGTGAAGACATAACCGCCAATTTACGGACGGTCAAGGCAATTCCACTAAGAATACCGGTAGAAAGCAGAGAACAGAGAGCAGAGAGCAGTCAACCCGCCGGTCAACTTACACTGTCCTTTGATGCTCTTATCCCTGATTATCTGGTGGTTCGCGGCGAAGTTTTTATGCCCGTAAAAGATTTCGATAAACTGAATCAACGGCTGGAAGAAAGTGGCGAAAAAACGTACTTAAATCCGCGCAATACCGCCGCCGGATCGCTGCGGCAACTCGACCCGTCCATCACCGCTTCCCGCCCGCTGACCTTGCTGGTCTACCAGGTGGTCTATTCCGAAGGCGGGGATGTCCCCGCCAGCCAGTGGGAATTGCTCGAATGGCTCAGGGTGCTCGGCTTTCCAGTCACGAACGTGGTAAGGCGATTTGAGGATATTGAATCTGCCATTGATTTCACCATCACATGGGACAAGCGGCGTGACGAACTTCCCTACGAGGCCGATGGGATGGTCATCAAGATCGACGACCTGGACCTGGCCGCCAAACTGGGCTTTGTGGGCAAGGACCCGCGCGGGGCGATCGCCTTCAAGTTCCCGGCTCGCGAGGTGACGACGAGTCTGCTGGGGATTGAGGTCGAGGTTGGACGTACCGGTGTGCTGACGCCCAAAGCGGTGCTGGAGCCGGTGGAAATAAACGGCGTCATCGTCAAGAATGCCACCCTGCACAACTTCGACTACATCACCGAGAAGGACATCCGCCCCGGCGACCGGGTGCTCGTCAAACGCGCCGGCGAGGTAATCCCGTATGTCATCGGTCCGGTCGTGGACCTGCGCGCTGGAACCGAAAAACCTTTTACACCGCCAAGTACCTGTCCTGCCTGTGGACAACCTGTGGAGCACTTCGAGGGCGAGGTGGCCTGGTATTGCGTCAACGCCGCCTGCCCGGCACAGTTGGTGCGCAACGTGGAGCACTTCGTCTCGAAGGGCGCCATGGACATCACCGGCCTGGGCATCAGGATTGTGGAGAAATTGATTGAGACCGGCATGGTCAAAGATGTAGGTGACATTTACATGCTGAGGCGGGAAGATATTCTCGAGGCTGTTACTAAAAAAGACCGGAAAACCGAGTCCGCGCCACCTGGAAAAATAGCGGACAATCTGCTTACCGCGATAGAAATATCCAGGCGGCAACCCTTGAACCGTCTTATCACGGCGCTTGGCATCCATGGCGTCGGCGAAGTTTCGGCGGCAGATTTATCCCGCGCCTTCCCCACTCTGGATCTGCTGAGGGCGGCTTCAGGAGACGAGTTACAGATGGTGGACGGCATCGGTCCGAATATTGCCGGGGCCATCGTGGACTGGTTTAGCCGCGAGCGTAATCAGAAGGTGCTGGAAAAACTGAAGGCTGCCGGGGTCTGGCCTGTAGGGACGATGCACGCCTCACCCTTGACTGGACCATTATCCGGGATGACCTTTGTAGTCACCGGCACTCTGGTGAGTTTCAGCCGCGAGGGTGTCAAGGAGTTCATCGAACAGCACGGTGGAAAGGTAATGGATTCAGTCAGTAAGAATACCAGTTACCTGGTGCTGGGTGAAGCACCGGGGTCGAAATTCCAGAAGGCGCAGGAGTTGGGATTGAAGATGATTGGGGAAGAGGATTTAAGGAAGATGGTATCTGAATAATCCCTGTTACCAAATTTAGAGAATGATCACAGACGGTATCCAATAATAAAGCCGAAGACCATCAGCATTCTTACCATGGATCATATATTTCCATATAATCACGATGAGAGTCCCTTGCGAAGGACTAAGAGTATCTTTGACGCAACCACTTTACCTTGCATCTGGATTCAATTTGAGGGTATGGTTTCCTGAAGATACCTGGACGAGATCAATCAAACCGCCATTACTTTCCTTGACGCATTTCAAGCCGGATGATATAGTAGGCCCCAATATGTCCATTTCCCGAACTCTGATCGTCGACAATGGTAATCGTCTCCCCGCTTCCCTGGCGGGGCATTGGCGGTTGCAATTGCACACCCCAAGCCCAAGACACTGGTAAGACCCCAGCGCCCCGCCAACCCCGGGGCGACTTTTTTGTACGGAGAGGCTCCCATGTCCATTTCGAACGATACACCCGTTTATGCCGTCCCGGAAGAAAACCTGGTGCCGGTCGGCGACCACCTTACCCGCATGGCGCCCATCCCGCCCTCACGCATGTTCCTGATCAACAAATCCCTCAAGGTCTACCAGGAAAAGAATCCGGGCGCGGAGGTTTTCGACGCCTCCCAGGGCGACGGCGGCGCCAGCCTGCCGGGAGTGCCCCGCTTAATCCTGGAACGCGCCGCCCAACTTCAGATTGAGCACGGCTCCGCTTACGACATGCCGTTTGGCACCGATGCCTACCGCAAGGTGGTTGTGGAAAAATACTGGCAACTTGATTCCGGTTCCGGGCTGGGACCCGCCAACGTGCTGGGTACCGCCGGCGGGCGGGACGCGCTGGTCAAGGCCTACCAGGCCATGCTGGCTCTTGGTCACGGGCGTGAAGGGGACGCTATCGTTGTCTCCCGCGTGCCCTGGATCTCCTACAACTGGGGCCCCTATGGGATCGGCGCCAACGTCCTGTGGGCGCCCGGGGATCCGGCAACCGGCTGGGCTTATTCCGAGGCGGGCCTGCGCGCCACCGTTGAGTTCACCCGGCGTTCCGGGCGCAAGGTGGCCGGATTGGTGATCACCAACCCCGACAACCCGACCGGTCTGACCACTTCCGTCGAGCGACAGGTCTCAGTCGCCAAAGCTGCCTTGGAAGCAGGTGTCGCCTTCGTGTTGTTCGACTGGATGTACCACTACGTCACCGATGAAAAGCCGATGGACCTGAACAACTTCATCCGCCAGTTCACCCCCGAGGAGCGCAAGCGGCTTATGTTCCTCGATGGCGTGACCAAAAGCCTGGGGGCCTCTAATATCCGCAACTGCCACCTGATCGCCTCGGAAGAAGTTGTCAAGTTTATCACCGCCCGCGCTTCCCACACTGTCATGCCGTCGTTCTATTCCCTGGCAGTCGCGATGGCAGCCTATGAAATGGGTTATTCCGAAGCTTGTCGTACCATTGTCGTACCGACCAACGCCAGCCGGGTGGTGCTCAAAAAGTACCTGGCAGACAACGGTTTCACCCACATCATGGGCAAGGGTTATTACGCCTTTATTGAGGTCAGCAAGTGGCTGGAGGCGAGGGGCTGGGCAGACAGCGAACCGCTCGGGCAGTACCTGGCCGAGGAGCACGGCGTGGCCATCGTCCCCGGAGCTTTCTTCTCGCCCTTTGGCGGAGACTGGGTGCGTTTTTCCTATGCCACCCCCACCGAGCGTACCCTGGGCGCTGCTCAGCGTCTTCTGGAAGGCCTGAATGCATTATTAAAGTAAAATCTATCAATCGGGTGAGCAATGCAAACACTGGCTCAATTTGTAGAAAAATACCAACTATCCTTGGAAACTGCTTTAAAGGAAAAGCCCCAATCCGGCCTGTGCGGTTTCGAACTGGAGTGGAACCTGCTGGACGAACAATTCCACCCGCTCCTTACCGTTGGCACCGGTCCGGACCAGCGTTCATTCGTCGACTACCTGCGGGCGGATTGCCTCCCGGCTTGGGCGCACAAGTTCAGTCAATTGGAAGTTTTCCATTGGATGATCGAGTGGGTAACCCGACCCTATTATTCCCCGCGGCTGGCAGTCTACGAAGGCCGCCTGATGGAAGCCTTGCTGCTCAACGCCCTTGACCATACCGGGCGTGTATTTGGAGAACACCTGTACTGCTGGCATGGCAACCTGCTCTACCCAATCGATGTCGGGGGCGACGTCATCCCGGGCGGGTGGCACCTGGCCAAGCGCCGCTACCTGCAACGTTGCGTAAACCTGTATGGCACCGCCCTGGCGACAGCCGGCATCCACGCCAACCTGTCCCTGCCTGACCCGCTCTTCATGTGGGACTTTGTCCACCTGCCCTCCTCCGACCGCGATGAGACTCACTTGGACACTTATAAATCAGAATTTTACGTGACTGCCACCCGGCTGTTACGCGCTTTTGCAGCTCTATTCATCGCCACTTCCGCTTCCACCCCGCTGCGTGCAGATACTGGTCCGAAGGGTCCTCACACGATCCTGACCGGGGACGACTCTGTCCGCAACCTGACATTCCCAAATCCGGTCGAGATCGACCGCCCGGACCTGTACCGTTCGTACGCCGATTACCTGCACATCTCCTATGACCTGGTCCGGCGGGGCGTGCGCTTCGGAAACAATAACTGGACCCCGGTACGGGCTCGCTCTTTTGCCG
>Ga0209777_10000553_pt1 | contig 60418 bp, 50 predicted proteins | sample FrelakmetHBP12HB_FD_187147 | JGI IMG/M metagenome (GOLD analysis project Ga0209777, IMG submission 187147) | Freshwater lake sediment microbial communities from the University of Notre Dame, USA, for methane emissions studies -HBP12 HB (SPAdes)... | ecosystem: Environmental > Aquatic >...
AGCGTTGCCCTATCCTCCGCGCAGGCAGGAATTAGTTTAACCAACAACCAACAACTTTCAACAGGGGAATTCTAACTTTAAAGGCTGTACTCAAAATGGGGGCAGGTCGGATGGGTCTAATCTCGCTATTTTCGAATGGGGGAAAAATGATAAATATATTCATCCAAAAAGTCCCGCTACAAGATTAAACTGGGGGGAAGCCATCGAATATTGCAATTGGTTGAGTAAAAAGGAAAATTTGAGTATGGTTTACAAAGAAGATGGAAGTTTTGATTTGAATGCCAATGGATACCGGTTACCCACAGAAGCTGAATGGGAATATGTTGCAAGAAATGGAGGCGATTGGGAGTATCCTTGGGGTACTAATCAATATATACCTGACAAATATCAAGAAAGAGCGCGGGTCAAGCAAAATCCGCCTAATGATCTTGGTGTCTATGATTTAAGCTTTCTGGTAAGAGAATGGTGCAATGATTGGTACGATAGAAAATATTATAGAATAGGTCCGAAGGTCAATCCACCTGGCCCCGAGTTTAAACGAAAAAAGAAGGCCAAGGTTCTGAGAGGCACAATAAAGCTCCACCATGAATACTTTCGCTGTGCGACAAGAGACAAAAGCCATATTGATTACAAGGGATATAGCGTCGGCTTCAGAGTTGTAAAGAAATTATAACTCGATATTTTACCAAGTTAAAAAGTGAATTTAAGCGAGTCACTGAAATAGGTAATGTGCCTTGAGAAACTGTTCAAATGGCGAGAAAGGTATTCAGAATAAACTTGAGAGAAAATTCTGAAGGAATTTCCAATGGATGTAATTTATTTCTCAACTCGTGGAGTTTATAAGGAACTTTCCAATTTTTATCCTTCCCAAATATTTCTTGAGGGTAAATGGTGGCCAACGGTTGAACATTTTTACCAGGCGAGGAAAACCGACTTTCCAGAAACGCAAGAATACATACGGAGCATAGAAAAGCCAATTGAAGCCAAAAAATTCGCACGGTCCATTCCCATCCGCTCCGATTGGGAGAGGATAAAGGAAGATGTAATGCTTCAAGCTCTCAGGGCAAAATTTTCTATTCCTGAACTGCGGGAGATTCTCTTAAGCACCGGAGATGCTATAATCCATGAAAATTCTCAATATGACGATTATTGGGGAACAAAGGGACTCAATCGGCTTGGCAAACTCCTAATGCAGGTTCGCGATGAAATTAAAGAAACCGACCGTTGAGAACATCAAAGAATATGTGAATATATTTACAACAAAGACGCATTGATATGGAAATTGAATGGACAATTGAAGGAATGAAAAAGCGCTTCCGCATTTTTAAAAACGCCGAAGCCGATAAGACCAATCTTCTTGATTGGCTGAAAAAAATCCCCTTTTGTCATGTCCGGGGAAGCAGCGGTTCCGGCGATTGGCAGCTGATTGTCTGGTGCACTCCTTCTTTTCTGAGCGCCATAAAAAAACAGAAGCTTGATAAATCATCCTTGCTTTATAAGGCTTTGTTGAATCTGCGCTATGGCTACGATCCTATCAAGGCCAACAGCCCAGGCGGTAAAGATGGAATATTTAGCGTTACAGAAGACTATAAGCCCAAGAATGAGATGGTGAAAAAGCTTTATGACCGATATATAAAGATAGAAAAGGGAATAAACGAACTGCAATTATTCGGAATGGATCCGAAAAAGACAAAGGGAGTAAGAGTCGTTTCTCACGGGCTCAGACTTCTGGGATTTATTGACAGTCCGGCCGGAGCCCCAAATTCATATAACCTCGCGCTTGTGGACGCGGATATTAATCGACGGTGATCTTTTAAGATTGGGCGCTTATGGGTTTTTCTATCAATATAGCAATTCTAGGCGATCTTCATGGACATTTTACACTGGCTTATCGGCTTCTTAAAAGATGGGAAAGGGAAAATAGAGAAGCAATCGAGCTGATTTTGCAAGTTGGGGATCTCGGAGTATGGCCGAATACCTATCGAGTAGATAAAGCCACGATGCGTTTTGCGGAAAAAGACCCGGATGAATTAAGCTTCCGTGATTATTACGAAAGTTCACCGGAGGCAGACGAAATTCTTGGACAGGATGCTTCCGAAGAAAGAAAAATTTCCGCGGACCTTTATTTTATCAAAGGCAATCACGAAGATTTTGAATTTCTGGAAAGCCTGAGGCAGCAAGGAGAGAATCCGGCATCAGTAGACTTTTATAGGAAAATGTTTTACTTAAGAAGCGGAAATACTTATAATATTCGCGTCGGAAAAATATATCTGAGAGTAGGGGTGCTTGGCGGTATTGCTTTTAAAGGTGGGTCGGCTGAGAAACCTGCTTCATGTTATTATCAAAAATGGGAGGTTCGAAAAATTATTGGCAATACCAGAGAAATGGACATATTGCTGACTCACGATATCCCGTTCAATACACTTTTTGAAAATATCGGATCAAAGGATGTTCTGGAAGTCATTGAATCTCGCCAACCCAGGTTTCACTTTTGCGGCCATTACCATGAACAAGGACAGGAAATTCTCGCGGCTGGAAAAACAAAATCCTTTATGCTGAATGAAGTTAATTTCAGGGGAGCAAGAAAATTGAATCCGGGGTGTATAGGAATTCTTAGATGGTCGGACGGCCCGGAATCAGATTTTTGTTTTATGGACGAAGTATGGGTCAAGGAATATAATCGGTTTAACTTCCGCTCATTGCGAAGATCATAGGGGGAATCAGGATGAAGCTACCAAGGAAAAGGCGTAGCTCATTTAAATCGATTGAAACCCAGATGCGCCGAGCTATCCTAGATGAGAATTATAAGGAACTGAAGATCTTGGTCCACCTGGCGGCGTATGGTTTCAGGTTCAGGAATGGAACAACGCCGTTACATCTGGCGATAGGGGCGGGATTAGGAAGAATAGTGAAAATTCTTATTAAACGTGGGGTAGACCTGAATGAGGTCTCCGCTCATGGCGAATCGCCTCTAAGCCTGGCGATAAAAAGAAAGAACAGGGAAATAACAAAGATTCTGATTAAGGGCGGAGCGAAATTATATCCCGAAGACATAACGCCTTTCGAATATTCCGCTTTGCATTGCGCCGTTTTGCGCAATGATACGAGTGCCGTCAAGTTCCTCTTGGACATCGGGCTGGATATAAACGGTCAAAAAGGTGTTGGTTATTCGTCGCCTATGGGAGTTGCAATCCGCGAGGGGCATGTAAATATAGTAAAATTTCTCATCGATAACGGGGCAAACCTGGAAACGAAAATCCTGTGCAGAATGACAGCGCTTTGTTATGCGGCCTTCTACGCCAACATGGAGATGATGGAGCTTCTTTTAAAAGCGGGTGCCCGTGTTAACGCCCAGGATGAAAATGGATACACTCCTCTCCATAATGTTGCGGCAGGCGGTTGGATGCTCTGGGACGAACAGCGCAAGCTTTCAGAGCATTTGGGGATGTATGTAAGCCCGAATGACGTCCGCTCGGTTTATCCGTTGAGCAGAGAGGCGGTCGGGAGACAGGCAATGATGGCTAAATTATTAATCAAATATGGTGCCGATGTCAAAGTAAGAAACAGGTGGAAACAAACTCCTCTGGACGTGGCGAAAGAAATGGGGTTCACAAAATTGGCGGCAATATTACAAAAACATAGAGGGACGTGACGGGAAGTGCGCTCAAAGAAGGATTCGTCCGGCCGAATTTTGTGGCTTTAGCGCATAAAATCAACCAGCTGTCCTCGCATCCTGATTACTATGTCAGCGACATCTTTATCAATTACAGAGGGGTCTTTTATGTACTCTATCATATTATTTGTAATATTTTCACCATTATTTTCGATACTGTAAAGTTCCAACAATACATGAGATTTCACGAGTAGCCGTTTAACGATACCAAATGTTTCCCGGTTTACTTCCAAAAAAAACCAAATATGGCGATCTAAACCAGGATTGTCACTTTTTTTGTAATAAATTGGCTCTTGCAATGTTACTATCATCCAAGCGAAAAGTTTCCGGGATATACGACCTAACTCAATTACGCCCGTTGAGTATATGTTTCCGTTTACATGGCAGGCCACCAAAAATTCAATTGATTTCGGATTCTTGCGGATGAGAAGATCTTTATAGTCCTCCTCGAACAGGAATAATATTTCTTTTCCTTTTTCATAAGAATTATCACGCCAAGGCGGGTTTTGCCACATAGGAGATGTCTCTCCGATGCCATTACAGGCTGGGCAAGGCCCGTCCGGGTATCTCCGGGTGCCGTCACCTTTACAATTAGGACATTTAATGGTGTTGTCATACGGTATTACTGCTTGCCCGGTCCCTCCGCAGACAGGACAGGGAAGAAGGTTGAAACGATCTTGACCCTTGCCTCGGCAGTAAGCACAATTTACTATTTTTCCCATTCCCGACCTTCCCTTTGAAAATTCCTGAATTTCACTATCCTTTTATAACATACTTAGCGGAAGTCTTCAATACCGTTAATGGAGTACTCAAAAAATGAACTATGTGATCATTGATCTAGAAGCCACCTGCTGGCCCAAAGGCACGCGAGTTGAAAAGAGTGAAATCATTGAGATTGGGGCTGTTATGCTTCATAGAGATACTCTAGAGACATTGGGCGAATTCTCAAGCTTCGTAAAACCGACGCAAGAGCCTGTCTTGAGCCAATTCTGTAAGGAGCTTACAGGTATTCAACAGGATGATGTTGATAATGCCAAAAACTTCTCTGATGTCTATAAAAGATTTATCGGATGGATCGGAGCGGATTCTTTTAGATTGTGTTCATGGGGCCAATACGACTTGAATCAACTAAGAGAAGATTGTAAAAAGCACAAAATTCCCTTTCCTATAATTCATGATAAAAGGCATATTAACTTGAAAAAAGAAGTTGCCTCACAGCGCCGCATCAAAGCGTGTGGTATGAAAGCAGCGCTGCAAATACTCCACGTCCCTCTGGATGGCCAACATCATAGGGGGATTGATGATGCCAGAAATATCGCAAAAATTGCAAAAATCATAATCCCGAGAATTTGATATGAACGATAAACGCCCGGTAAATAAGAGCAAATTTCTGAGTCTTGTGCTGAGACACAGGCCTTGGCTAATCGATATAGAATTAGATCCACAGGGTTGGGTTTCCGTGGAGGATCTTCTCAAAGGGTGCGAACAACAGGGTATAACCATCAACGAGGAAGAACTTTCCGAAATCGTTGCAACCAACGAGAAAAAGCGATTTTCGCTTAGCGAAGACAAAAAGAAAATTCGCGCCAATTATGGACACTCACTACCCCTGAAACTTGATCTAGTGCCCAAACAACCACCTGATATACTCTACCACGGTACCACGAGGCAGAATATGGAAACGATCAGACAGCAAGGTCTAAAAAGGATGCAACGCACTCACGTGCACTTGAGTCAGGACTACAATAGCGCAATAAATGTCGGGGGACGGCATGGAAAACCAATAGTGCTCGAAATTCTGGCGGGCAAAATGTACTCTGACGGATTTGTCTTTTATCTAACAGAGAGCGGAGTGTGGTTGGTTGATAATGTGCCTCCCCAATATTTAAGTTGCTCATCAGATTTGGAAAAGTTTCCTTGAACTTGACAGCCATTTTCTCATATTTTATCGTTGTCATCAAATAATTATGGATCGAATCGTTTCAAATAATAGCCCTATAAAGCTATACTATTTTGTCGGCCCACAAAAAATCCGCGAGATGCACTCGAATGAAAGCATCGGAAAACGGATAGGTTCAATAAGAGATATGGAGAACTGGTTTACCCTGACCAAACAAAGACCTAACAACGATAACGAAATTGTAGTAACATTTGTAATTAATAAAGAAGAGCAACTGGTCATTTCGGACCGACGCACCGAGCATTTTGCTTGTGCGGGAGGGCAGCCGGTTCTTTCAGCAGGCGAAATGTCTTTTAGTCCTAAGAGTTCAACCAATGAAATTGAAGTGGTACAGGTATCAAATTTATCTACCGGATACTGCCCAGAACCAGCTTCCTGGACTCACGTGAGAAATGCATTGGACAAAATCAATATAAAGCATCCTGACGACTTCACATCGAAATTCATTTTCCGCCAGTGTCAGAATTGTGGGCAGGTCTCCGTGGTTAAGAATACCAATTATAAGTGCGAAGTATGTGATTCAGATCTCCCAATGGGGTCAAAATAATAATCAGGAAAAAGGGGAAAATAGTTAAATTTTTATAACCGGATGTAACTTTATGATTCCAGAAATACCTGATAATATTCTTATACTTTTTGTTGAAGATAATGCAGAACGTATTGAAAAATTCAAAAAGATGATTCTGTCTCCTCTAAATACCAAAACTGTTTATGCCAGATCAGGTGGAGCGGCACTAACTGTCATAAACAAGGACGTTTATGATTTTATTTTTCTGGATTATGATTTAGGATATGATGCTACTCTTCAAAGGTCGGTCACGGGGCTGGATGTCGCAAAGAAACTGTCTCAAACCAGAAACCGAAATGCAACAGTTATCGTACATACTATGAATCTCGTAGCAGGAGCAGAAATGGTTGCATTTCTAAAAGCGAACAACGTCAGATGCCTCCAAATTCCCTATGAAGAAATCAATTCAAAAAAGATTTACGACTTGATTTTTTCGGAATGGGAATAAAAGACAATAATTTTATGAATCAAAAATGCGGGTTAAAATAGTTAAAATAAAGAGATTACTCCCAAGAAACCTACTGCCAATTGAACATAACAAAGAGATAATGTTTTCACAATTTAATGGAGGTCAATTATGAAAAATGAGAGAACGAAAATAAAGCAATCTAAGATATTGTTAAAGAACATCAAATCTCAGCTGCCTGAATTAAAAACTTTTCTGAATGATACAAGCAGCCACTGGAAGTACGAGGACCCAATTTACAGATTCTATCATCAAAGCTTCAAACTCTATCGTCTCCAGGAGACTACCCTAAAAATTGTTGAAAAATTCAAATTGTTATTGCCGGATCACGAGCTGAATAGATGGTTTACCTTAATCGTGAAAGAAGGGACTGGGAATGATTTCAATTTAGGACATAACGAAAATTGGCCATCACATACGCGATCAATTCTAGAGGCCTTTTTCCATGCCAAATTTTTTCTGGAGATGATTGTTAAATATGGAGAAGAACTTAGTGAACCGCCTAATTTCATGCCAAGCGGCTGGGCGGCGGTTCTTTGTTTGTACAATTTAAGGTGAATTATCATTGGCGAGCCTGAACTAGGACACGATTTGACAACACTGTTTCCCCGTGATATAATTTACCGAAAATGTGCGCCGGAATTTGTCTAACTTATTGAAATTAAAGGATAATATGGCAAAACGACACCGTGTCGCCAGGCATTCTGGGGGTAGCCTTGGAAAAAGAACCGACTAAATCTAAAGTGATCAGAACATCGGATTTATACAAGCAAGCCGATGTTCCTGATGGCGTGCCTGCCCTGAAGGTGACCGAGGTTAATATCAAGGACATAAATCTCGACGATAACACCTACGAAATTAGAGTCACCTATCATTTTTCGGACCTGGTAAAAAGCATTAAGGATGACGGACTTCAGTTTCCGGTCGTTCTAAGGGGGCATAAGCCATATCAATTGGTGAGCGGCTTCAGGAGGCTCCACGCATGCCGGGAACTCGGCATGGCGAAGATAAAGGCGATTATACGTGAGGATTTGAGCGATGAGGAGGCTTTCAAGCTCTCCTGGATAGAGAACGAATTAAGCAAAAGCCTTTCGCCGATAGACAAGGCCCACTTGGTGGTAAAACTTAGAGAAAAGGGCAAAAAGACAGAGGAAATAGCCAAGCTATTTGACCTTTCGGACCGGCAGATTCAAAGGTATCAAAATCTCGCCGAGTTGCCTGAAAACCTCAAAAAAGCCCTTAAGAACGGCGAAATTCAGGCAAAGCATTGCATCCTTCTGGCTCAAGCTTTGAAGAAAAACCCGAAACTTGATCTGGGAGCCTGGCTTAAAATAATAGCTGATGAATCTCTTTCTTCGGAAGACCTGAAAAAGCGCCTCGCGAAAGAAACACGCAAATTCAAAAAACCAAAAAGATACTTCGAGAAACGAAAAGAAGGCTTCAGAATTTACTCCTTTGGCTTCAATGCCAAAACGGCAACCGATGCGGAGAAGAAATCCATCGAAACCGCGCTTAAAAATGCATTGGAAATAGTTGGGAAATTATCCGTAGAATAAGGATTGGTTATTCGAAGAAGAAAAAGTGAAAAAGTCTTCATCTCTTGAAAAAAGACTTTATCCATGTTGCTAAAGAGAATATAACGACTGTGCGCGGACTATTTTAGTGCTCTGAAAGGAGAGGATCAAAATGCAGTTGGTTGAAGGAAGCGTGATTCCGGTAGTGTGCGCTGTATGCGGCCAAGAAACTTTTTCGGTACCGGTAATGCAGGGAACGCAGCGTATTCATTGCTCAAATGCCCATAAATATAATTATAATGTGACCGTAATCCAATTCGAAAAAGATAGTCGTGGACAATTCACGATAAAGACTTGGCGTGATTAGTACTCAATAATGAGTCTCTCCCCAAACGTTGGACAGCTTTTGGGGAGTACTTCAGGTGATGCAAACTCTTTTCTGCTAACAGATTAGTTTTGTTAAAAAGGAGGTGTTAATACAGTGAAAAGGAAAGTGAATAAGAAGGCAAAAAAGAAGAAATATCAAAGCCCGGCAGTATTAAACCACATGTGTCATGGGGGGGGCGGGGGAACTACCTGCTAACATTCTTGAATCAGGGGGGTGGCAAGTGCCACCCCCCTCTCTTTTCTTGAATACCAGATGTATATTTCTTTTAAAAGGAGTACAGGAATAATTTATCAGCCTCAATACGTGTATGTCTATAACAGGCCGAAAAATATTTATGATATATTCAATAGCGTTTGCAAGGATTTTTTTGAATTGTTTGATGGCCAGCACAGCAAGAAGGAGATTATCTTTTCCATTAGAGAACTATATAAAGTGGAAGAATCTCAACTTGCTACAGACCTTGAAAAATTAATAGAGTATTTAGCAGGATTAGGTTATATTAATCAAAGAAAAACGCCGAAACTTTCTCTAATTCCAATCCAATTAGATGGCGCGTCTCTTGGCACAAAGCTTGTAAATGCAGAGATAGAGATCACTAATAAGTGCAATCTTAGTTGTAAATATTGTTATGCTGAATCAAATTCTGGCAAACCAGAACTTGCACTAAAAGATTGGCATAATCTTCTTTTGAAATTACATAGAACCGGACTACGTTCTATAATTTTTTCGGGTGGTGAACCATTTTGTCGAAAAGATGTTATTCCCTTACTTAAACTTATTCATAATAAATTTATCATTTCAATAAATACTAATGGTACTTTGATAAGCGAAGAAATCGCTGAGATTATTAAAACACTAAACCTAAAACGTATTCAAGTATCGTTAGATAGTATTGAACCTGAGTATCACGATTCAATGAGAGGTAAGGGATCTTGGGAAAAAGCAATAAAAGGAATAAGATTTCTTCAATCTAAAGGTGTGCCGGTTAGAATATCTTGTACTGTGACAGCGGAAAACGAAGATCAAGTAGAGAGATTAAAATTGTTTTGTAAAAAAAATGGGTTTGAGTTCAGCCCTGAAGTTCTTAAACCCTGTGGATACGCAAAAACCCTGCCGACAGAATGTTTCAGTAAATTATGTGACGATGAGATTGCTCCTAAAATCAACTTTTCTCTAAATACATTTGATACACCATGTCAAGCTCAACTTGGGTTCGGCGCTATCGGATCGGATGGATTTATCAAACCATGCAATCTTTCCAATTCCTTTTTCGAGAAAGTATCTCCTGAAATTTTCCAATCGAGAAGCGAGATTCATTACAGCAATACCGCTACCTTCAAGGCAGTTCAGGCCAGCTGTGAATATGAAAAAAAGTATGGGAGAAAGTTAATAGACAATGTACATTATGATTACCCACAATGCGTTTTGGAACGTTACAAGAAAGCTTTAAATTATAGAATTTAACTCCAATGGCGAAATTGGGTTTGGCAATACTAAGCTTATATCGTTTAATACCGTAAAAATTGATAGGTTTTTTACATCACTTATTTCTCATGCAGTGATATTCAATCAGACACATTAAGTCCTTCTGGGTAAGTTGCCCCTTACCATGTAATTCATCTCTGCCTTTATTTACCATCATTATTTTTACCTATAAAAGCCTAACTTATTGAAAAATAAGCATTTTCCTCCTCTCGATGACAATGGTATATATCTTGCTGCTATTTCCAGCTAAGAAGTCCAAGCTCGGCCTGAAGTCGGGTGATCTGAGACTGGGGCAAGAGTATGTCCAACGTTTTGAAAAAGGAAAAGGCATCTAGATTGCTGCTTGTGATGCCTCCGCAGTTGGGGCTGCTGGGAGGTTTTGCGGCCGGATTGATAAGCCTGGCAAATTATGTTTCTTCTCATTTACCCTCCTTACAAGTTGATATTCTGGATTTAAGCAGTGTACCAATTCAAAGCATAAAGCGGCATATAAAAGAAAAACAATTGCAAAAGGGTGACTTTGTGGGCATTACAACCACTACCGCAAGTTACCATGCCGCAATAGAAACGGCGCGAGAACTTAAGAAAGCATGTCCTCGATGTCTAGTCGTTTTAGGCGGTCATCATGCGAGCGCGGATGCCAAGACTGTTTTACTAAGTCATCATAAAATAATAGACGCGATTGTTGTAGGCGAAGGCGAAAAATCATTTGTTGAGTTGCTGACGAACTATCCCCGCTTATCTTCTGTTTCAGGTGTAGCCTTTCTCAAAGACAATCGGTTTTACTGCAACTCTCCCCCACCTTTCCTAAATCAATCTGAATTGGACGAACTTCCCATAACATTTGAAGGCAATGGGTTGTTCGGAACTCCCGGCAAATTTAACCACGTTACCTATGTGTCTGCCCGTGGCTGCCCTCTAAAGTGCTCTTTTTGTTCTGTGGGCAATGAGAAAATGCGCTACAACAGTGTTGGAAAAGTTATTAAGGATATAAAGCGACTTGTGGATATGGGGTTTTTCAAGATTGCGATTGAGGATAATTTTTTCGCGCATTCACCAACCAGAACTCGTGAACTTTGCCTTGCGCTGGCGAATCTTCGTGAAAAGATGCAGGACTGCTTCACTTGGGATTGCCAAACGCGGGTCGAGTCATTAACCAGAAAAGACACGATCTCTCTTCTGGCAAAGGCTGGTTGTGAAGCCGTCTATATCGGAGTGGAGTCATTTAATTCTGACCATTTACTGTATCTGAATAAAACAAGCAGGCCTGATAAATATTTCGATCAGCTTTGCAATGACGTTGTTCCGGCTCTCATTAATTCACCGATAGATTGTTATCTGAATCTCCAATTCGGCCTGCCTGGTGAAAAAGATAAACATGATGAGCATACAATCGAGACATTAAATAAGCTGGGTTCGCTTGCTCTTTCAAAGGGTAAAAATATTGCAATATTTCCACAACTTCACGTGGTTTATCCGGCCACGGCTCATTTTTATTCGGGTGTATCTCGAGGCCGTTTTCCCAAAGATGTTTTTGAAACATTCACAAAATGGGAATCAAAGCAGGCGCCGGTGCTTTCATGGCTTGGAGAGCATTTTGCTCACGGCACCGGTGGGCTGCCGGAAGGCATACTGAAACCGGAATATCTTGCAAAAGGCAGGTACAGAGTAGATCCGGGGATAGTTCTGCGAATTGCCGCTACTCTGACAGCCATCGATAGAATTCCGGGAATTCGTAATTTTAAATATGGCAATTTCCTGGTAACTCCAAATATGGAGCTAAATCGCAAGTATGCAAAAGCGCGATGATTTGGTTACCGTTAAACTAACAAGGAAAGGAGTTCTTTAATGAGAACGAAACCGCTTTCAATCATGCTTATCACCGTTGCATTATTTGCAGCGGGAATGTTTTCCTGCAAGTCCGAGCAATCGACTCCCACAAAACCTAAAATCAAGGTGATTGCTATTGCGAATTTACAAGAACATCCGATCCTTGACGCAGTACAAAAGGGGGTTCTCGATGAATTGAATCGTGCAGGCTACCGCGATGGAAGCACAGCGAAAATAATCATAAGGAACGCCAACGGCGATATGCAGAAGGTTGCATTGATCGCCAAGGAACTTGCGACGCTTCGACCTGATGTGACAGTCGCTATTACTACACCTATTTCGCAGGCGATAGTCAAAACAACGACCAGACCGATTGTCTTTGGCGCTTTAACTGATCCGGTTGGCGCTGGTATCGTTGTATCATTAGATCAAGCCGTTCCTGATATAACTGGCACAACAGATGCGCTTCCATATGAGGAACAGCTTAAATTGGTGCGTCGAATATTGCCGAACGCCAAGCGATTGGGAATCTTGTTCAACCCAGGTGAAGCGGCATCCCAGTTTGCAATAAAAGAAATCCGCCGCGTCGCTCCAAGTCTGGGATTCGAACTGCTTGAAGGCCCTGTAAGTACAACAAACGATGTTTACCCGGTTGCCCAAAATCTGGTAACTCGTGTAGATGTTCTGCTCATTTCAACAGATAATACAGTAGCCTCCGGCATCGCAGGAGCAGTTAAAGTTGCAATTGGAAAAAAGGTGCCTCTTTTTGCGTGTGATAGCGGGTCGGTGGAAAAGGGAGCGATTGCCGCCGTATCTCCGGGCTATTATTACATTGGTGTTGACACCGGGAAACTCGCCGTGCGTGTTCTCAGAGGTGAAGGTTCACTACGAGTGATTCCGCCGCAAGGAGGAGATATTTACATAAACCGGAAGGCTGCCGAGCTAATGGGCTGCCAGTTGCCGGATGATGTCCTCAAACAAGCGACGAAAATTTTCGAAGAGATTAAATAATGGACTGGCTGCTGCCGCCGATTGATATTGGCTTGACAGTAGGACTTGTCTTCGCGTGGGCTGTTTTGGCCCTGGCGTTGGCGTTCCGGCTGCTGTCTTTCCCTGATCTTACAGTGGAAGGATCTTTTCCGTTAGGGGCAGCAGTGTTCGCTATTTTGCTCAAAACGGGACACGGAACATTTCTGGCTGTTTCCTTAGCCATGCTTGCAGGGGCTGCAGCCGGCGCATCAACTGCCATAATTCATGCTCGGTACAAGCTAAACAAATTCCTATGTGGAATAATCGTTGTGGCAATTGCTTATTCCATTGGTCTTCGCGTCATGGGCAAATCGAATATCGGATTGCTGGAGTTCCCCACGGTTTTTGACAAACTTCGCGCCGCGGACAACCTTGGTAGAGGTGTTTTTCATCCTGGAACGGTTTCGTTTCTGGCTATTCTAGCGGCAATAGGAATCTTGCTTTTACACTTAGTGATCAACAGTCGGTTTGGAATGCGCCTGCGGGTGTCCGGAAGCAACCCTGAATTTGCCTGGTCGCTTGGCCTGCCCGTTACCATCTATCTGGTTATTGGTCTGGCAGCCACCAATGCTCTCGCCGCTTTCGGCGGTGTACTGTTGTCAATGAATCAGGGTTTTGCGGATGTTGGTATGGGCCAAGGTGTTCTGATCCTAGCGCTGGCCTCAATGACGATAGGTGAACACACTTTGCCTCCAAACAAATTACCCTTTCATCTTTTCGTTATATTTGCCGCTTGTGTGGGCAGTATTATTTACCAGATTCTCGCCGCCTTCGCTCTAAGACTTGGCTTTGCTTCCACTGATTTGAAGCTTGTCACTGCCGTCATTGTTCTTATTGTGGTAGCCTTCCAATGGTCAAAGGACGGGGAAAATCTGTTGGAGTCCGGCATATGAACAATAACGCAAAACCTGTTATTTCGGTATCAGGCCTGACCGTTGCTTTTTCTCGTTGGGGAAGCGAGGTAACAGCACTGGATAACGTGTCGCTCACTATTCCGTCCGGGCAATGGGCAGTTTTAACTGGACCAAATGGTTCCGGAAAATCAACTCTGCTTAAAGCTATGAGTGGTCGTATTAAGCCTAAGCAAGGAACGATAAATTTGAATGGATTCGATGTGGCGCAAAATTCACAAAGAATGCTTTCCGCTCACGTCTTCCACATTCAACAAGATCCCTTGCTTGGGACAGCTCCAATCTTAACAGTTTTTGAAAATCTGGTTGTGGCGGATGAGGATGCACTTGATTCGAAGGTTTCGAAAAAGCAATTAACAGCCAAATATTTGGAAATGCTTCGTCCTCTTGATCTCCACGAACGTCTAAAGCAACCAGTGAAAACTCTTTCAGGAGGAGAACGCCAACTTATTTCAATCTTAATAGCTCGCCTGAGGCCGGCTCCTCTGATTCTTCTGGATGAGCCATTGGCGGCGCTTGACCCAAAGAATTCCAAAATGTGCCTGGAGGAGATTGCGAATCTAAATAAAATAGGCAAAACTCTGATTTATGTAACGCATAATGAGGAGCACGCTCAGTCACTGGGTCACAGGACTATCTTGCTGGCCAGCGGCAAAATTGTGAAAGATGAGGCCAGAAGAAACGTTACAGATACGGTATAGTCCCTAAATTTTATGTATAGCGAAGAAAATCGTGTAAACCTTATTAGAGATAATCTGATCGGCCATGTTCATTGGCTTGGAGAAGAAAAGTCCTTTTTATATCCCGTAATGGACCTAGTAACGATCCTCGTTCAACGTCCTCTCGCGTTTAGTTTTTGGGTGATAAAAAACGACGAGTTGATACCTGTTTTTTGCTCATGGCCCAATGATTATCCTTTAACGCGTTACTCAACTGATTTATTAAAAAGCTATCTTGTGCCTATAGATGAAGAGCGTATTTGGATGTTAGTTGAAAGGTTTAATGGACAAAAATTAGAGCTTGATGCGGATATTTATCGTTGCGTCAGACAACTTTTCGATCAAAGTTACGTGGAACAAAAAGAACTATTTAAAAATGAGCGAGTCTGGAAGCTATTTCTAGACAGATTAGGCAAATCAATAAAAAGCCAAAAGCGCCCACAATATGACAAAAAACCACCAACCAAAAGCGAATTTGTAAATCATGAAGATCTCAATAAGCTATTTGAGCCTATGGATAATGTTCTGGAAAGAGCTTATGAGTCATTTAGAAGTTCCCCATATTTGAACTTTAATCTTCGAAATCAGTCTGAAAAAGAATCGAAATTCTTAAACCTTTTTTCACTTATCCGCTGCTCAGGTAAAACCTCGATTGAATTTCAAGACAGTTCCTTATGTGCAATGCTCCGTTTTGATCCGAAACAAAGGTTTTTACTAGATGATTGGGCAAAAATTGAAAAGACCTATAAATTGCCATCCCTTTCGGCGCCGGCTATCTCTTTTCGTACGGGGATTGTCAGTATCTATGAAATGTCTAACGACATCGCTGAAAAAAATGGGAAATTGGGTATAGAGTTTTCTAAGGAAGTTGAAAGAAAATTATTACAAAGCGGCTTGGTAAATACTCTTTTCATTCCTATTCATGTAGGAGGTGTCTGCTGGTTATTACTTTTTACGCGTACATCTTCTCGAACCTCGGATGATTGGCAAAGTAACTATCATCTCTACCGAGATGTTATTCCGAAAGTGGCCGACCAGATTCGCAAAGAAACCGAAGAAGCTTTCACAGAATTGGTAAAAAGGGCAATTTTGTTTCGATTACAATCCATGTATATCCATCCCCAGGCAATAATACCCTCGGATCTGGGAAGACGTGTGTCAGCTGATTGGGAGTTAATTGCCAGAGTTTACCCATTTGACATCTTGGAATTGAAACCTTGCAAGCATACCATTAAACGTTCTGATAATTCCCGAATAATAGAAATCCCTGGCCGCGCAATCCTGGAAATCACTGGACAGGATAATCCTTTTTTCGAAAAGCAGGTTGGTTTTGGTTTGCTGAACTATGAAGAAGTTCTTTATGCGTGTCGTACTGCTGTAAAAGAATACCTTGACACTGTCAGTGCTTCAGAACAGCGCGAACGCGCTTATTCTACACACCTTTTAGAGACACCGCTAAATTCAATCGAAATAGGAGCCGAAAAAATTGAGGACGAAGAAGTAAAGGTAAGAATTATAGCTAACATTAAAGATTTAAGCAGGCTTATGTTTTTCTCTGCATGCTGGTGGGACAAAAGAAAAAGAGAAAGATATAAACAGGACAAGTTGAATAAAACCGATCCTCAGACTTTTTTTCAGATGCTCAATAAAATCATTACAAAAACGATTGACGTCCTAAAATCAAATTATTTTGACGACTCAAAATATGTAAGAAAATGGCACAAAGACGGGTTAATTGAGATTCAGGTAGCTATGCCATTTGAATATCAATTTTCAGAAAGTATAGCTTATTACGTTGAGCAGATTGAGACGGTCGCCCACGGTCTTATTCGCAATGCCGCGTCATATACTCCTAAAACAAGATGTGGCGGCTCATCCAGGATGAAAATCTCAATAGATGTTGACGATGAGGGGAAAATTTTCATTGTCGTTGAAAATGTAACCGGAAGAAGGGACAATTTACTATCAGACTTGGTTGAAAAATTGAATGGAGAGAGTCCCGACCTAATAGGCATAAGCACAATCAAGCTTGCAAACCAAGTGTGCGGATACCTGCCACCTTCATGGTCCGCAAATGAAGGTGAATCCTTGCTTGCAAAAGCCCAAATTGGCATTATTATTGGTGATGTTCCGAGGTGATCTATGAATCTTCAAATTTTAATACTCGATGATAACCTCAATACAGTTACCAAACCGATCCGTGATGCATTAAAACCGTTCCTTGCGCAGGACAAACCTATACCGGAATTAGGCCGCGGGGAAACAATTGGCCCTGTCCCACTCAAAATAGGAACCAGGGAAATCGATGCAACAATAATTTGCAACACTGAATCAGACCCAGTGCTGGTTGTAAAAGAGATTAAAGATATTTTAAATAAGAATTTTTTCGATCTGGTGTTACTGGATGACGCGTGGGGTGTTGATTCTTTTGATGGTCAGGATAAATTGCTCCCTGTTGTTTTTGAGGAAATCAGGGGAAATTCGCCGGAGCTGCCCACCATAGCATTATTCACCAAGCATTGGGATGATGATGCCAGAATTTCAAAATTTATTGACCTCAAAAACAAGGGAAAATTTTGGGGCGTCAACAGGATAGTTGGCTTTCACAAAAATGACGTAGCAGCCTTACGCCTGTTATTCCAAAGTCTGGTTGCCCAAAAATCTCTCATTGAGGATAAGGAACGAGCAGAAGTAAAAGCAAAGCAAGAAAGACGATTGCGGCAAGGAATTCCTCTTCATGCTCATCTTCCTGAAGAATTATCCTTGAGTCGCCCACTAATTGGCAAGTCGGAGATAATGAGGGAGGTATTCTTCTTAATTGAAAAGGCAGCAGCAGCAGAAAGACCGGTTTTAATATCGGGTGAGACAGGAGTAGGAAAAGAAGTTGTCGCCCGTTCTATCCACGAGTTGGGCAAAGGAAAAAAACAAAAACCATTTGTTGCTGTGAATTGCCCCGGAATACCTGAAAATCTCCTTGAAAGCGAAATGTTCGGTCATGAAAAGGGCGCGTTTACAGGTGCTGACAGAAGAAAAATCGGAGCATTTGAGACGGCAGATGACGGCGTGCTATTTCTTGATGAAGTTGCCGATTTACCTTTAAATCTTCAATCCAAATTATTAAGAGTGCTTGAAGAATTTGAATTTAACCGTGTAGGAGGTACTGAATTAATAAAGGTAAAAGTCCAGGTAATTGCAGCTACTAGTAGAGATTTGGCTTCTGCCAGTACTGAAAGGAAATTCCGAGAGGACCTTTTATATCGGCTGAATGTCTTATCAATAAGCGTGCCTCCTTTACGTGACCGACCCGAAGATATTCCCTTGCTTCTTCAATATTACCTGAAGAAAATCGCTGAAAGAGAAGACTATTCATGGCCTGAGGACACGTTAAATTTCCTTATACGATGGTCATGGCCAGGCAACATCAGAACGCTTAGAAACTTTATAGATAAGGCAAGTACTTTCGGTCATTTTGATGGAATGATCGATATCGAAACCGCGAAAGCTCTTCTCCAATCATCCACTTTTTCATCAAACGCATTTAATAAAACGGGTCCCGTAATCCCTCAATGGCTTGATAAAGAAAGAGCTGGTAGCGCGATAAAATATGTTTTAGACCCTGGTGAGCAGGCAGCCTTGCACAACGTCGGACGTAAACTGACAAGACAAATGATCGGTGACGAAATTGGAACGACTGATAAAAACATAATAGGGCACTTGAAAAACTATCACAAAGAGATTTCAGATCTTTTGAAAGAGAATCCGACACTCTGGAGCAATGTGCGCAGCTACTTGGAAGAATGGCTGCCGAGATATCATTGAAAGTTACGTCAATTCAACTAAAGCAACATTCCCTGGAGGACAACCCGCCAAGGGATATTCCGATGGGGATTATCGTAAGGATGACTTGGCGTGTTGATTATTACTGGGAGCAATATATAATTGACACCGTCCAGATGGGCCGCACCCTTCGAGACGCTTCGCTCCTCAAGGGATGTGGCCCATTTCCGCGTCCCTGAGAAGGGCGTAGCCCGTCTCGAAGGGTGCGAAATGTCAAATATATAGTGCTCCCCTTAGTAACTACCACGCCTATCTTCAAATCTCATACTTCAATAGACCCCTGATGCCTAAGAAAACTCCCGCCCGAAGGGCGGAATCAAGGATGGAAGTCGGGTACATGGTTGCACAAAAAAATAACCGACGTGTCAGCCTATTTTGCAAGGGAAATGTGGACATCTTTGTTGGGCACTACAATCCCCAGTTTCGGTGCCGCAGGTGGTTGGTTGGCAAGAATAGCGATCAGAGCTTATGAGTCCCTCCGCGAACAGTCTTGCCTCTTTTACCCACCAAAAGAGGCTCCTTTCGTTATTGCACGTTCCCACCCTTGACGAGATCTGTGCCAAGCCAGCTCAAGCTTTCGGCATTGCCTCTCTGGCCTACAAAGCGCCGACAGAGAATGCTCGCGCCGTCAGTGCGATTCTCAGCGAATGCTACCCACTACGACAGAAGAAGGTGCTTACCTTGGCATCGTCAGGCGATCTGATCATTGGCTTTCTCATCGAGGGCGCGTGTCTTGTAACGGGCGTGGATATTTCGGCGATTTCATGTATGTGGATAGAATTTCGGATACAGGCTCGTCTCTCTCTCGGTCTACGTCGTTTCAATATCCTTATGCGAACAGTAGGGAGCCCTTGCCCTCAAGAAGTTGGTTCTGCCACTACAAAGACCATTGCTGAACTCTCTCTTACGACATTTCCCCTTCTCAACGATCAGACCGTGGGATTCTTGGATCTATCCCGCGTTTGTTCTGGCGGCCTGTTCAGGCAGATTCTACACCCCAAGTCATATCCTGAATGCTTTCAGATTTTCAATAAAACCCTAAACATGGATCCCTGGCTACTTAGACGAGTCAGAATTCTTAACACTCCGATACAAGAATACGTTCATAGCCACTCACATAGATTTGATATGATATACTGCTCAAATCTATTTGACTGCGAGCTGTACGGACTGCCCCCCCGCGCGGACATGTTTAAGCGGTTTGGACTACTTTCGGACCTGCATGCGGCGGTAAGGGATGGAGGAATCATTGTCACCTATCTCTTCGGTGATGCCCTCTGTTCGTTGGGTTCCCTTTTCGCGGCAGCGTCACTGCTTGGGCTCGGTGTTAGTGTCCACAAGATACCCGGCCATCCTGAAAGTCACGACTACGTCATCGTTTACTCTTGCCGCCCTTGGGTCTGTTATGATTATCTGCGGCGGCTGTTCTCGCCTAAAAGTGGGTCAAGAAGTATAAAGCAAGAGGTCACAGTGTCATGTGGTTTTCTCTAGTTGTCTGTATTTTGATGCTGTTATTAGTTGTTCGGGCGACCTACAATGCGTTAAAAGCTTTTACTTGGTCGACTGAGATGGTTAGTGGGTTTTCTCAAACCTCATGGTCAAATGATTGCTCCCTTCCCCACTTCTATCTTTTAATTCCGGCTCTCAGAGAACAGGCAGTGATAGAACGGACTCTTTCCCGGCTTGTCGATCTCAATTTTCCTGTCGATTCCTTTGACATCATACTGGCACTCGATTTAAAAGAGAAGCCAAACAAAGATGGAGTAACGACCTTTGATGTGGCAACACGATTCATTAAGGCAAGACAATCTTTCACCGGCCCATCGATCAGCATAGTAATATACTCAGGTGATGGACGTATGAGATCCCTTCAACTCAATGAGGCTTTAAAATTCGTCAAGGAACGTGTGGACAGTTCTGAGCAAGATCCCACCAAGGTCTTTGTTGGCGTCTATGACGCAGATTCATTTCCTAGCAAGGAAGTCCTTCACTACATTCACTGGCGTCTGGGAGTAAGGCCTGATCTATGCGCATTTCAGCAGACCCTTGACTACAGGCTCAATATCGATGAGATACTCGACCAGCGTTTCCCGTGGTTGCTCTGGGGCAATGCGATATATCAGACTGCCTGGAACACGCTTTCAGAAGTGCCAAGCTTTCTCCGGATGAATACCCAGCTAGGCACTAGGAAGCCAGCATCCTTTCCGCCTTACTGCATGGGGCATGGCGAATTTATTAGACTGGATGTTCTCCAGCAGGTTGGTGGATTCTCTACCGACGGCGCGGCAGACGGCATACAGATAGGCTATTCGCTTTCGGTTCGGTCCATTGAGATCGAACCCGTTCCGTTCGCAGACTACTGTGAATCACCGGTTTCTCACGTCGCCCTAATCCACCAGCATAGTCTTTGGTTCGCTGGCACAACGACGTTTTTCCGATACGCAACGTCAGACTCAGGATTATCAGTAGTCGTCCTGAAGCGGCTAGTCAACCAGACAATAGAGATGGTCAAGTGGTTGACGTGTCCCTTTTGGATAGTGTCCGCACTTCTGATTCTCGCAGTGGAGGCGTTACGAGGCCAACCGTGGGCAGCGATCCTGCTGCCCAGTATCCTTCTGCTCCTTCTAGCCTATTCTAACCTCGTGCTATCCGTAGTGATTCGTAATTATGATGTGAACCTGCCGAAGGATCGCCGCAGTCAAGTTTGGTTGGCCCCGTTCTGGATTCTGGTCGCCATTGGATATAGGTCTCTGGGGGGAATTCTAGGCTTGATTAAGATGCTTCGTGCGTTCGCGCAAGGCATCTCTCCTTCTTTTAGAAAGATAGAGCGACTTGGTGACAGCGGCAAATGACGGTTTCAGTAAAGGCCCAACAATGGACAGTATCTCTAATGCTCTCTCTCCGCTAAGACAATACCAAGCGGCAGAAGGTTTTGATTCGATCCAAAAATCTTTCCGTGTCATCCGAGCTGGAATTATCTCCATGCTGAAGGATTAGGCAATCCCTGAATTGGTGAAACGGGCCCCACACAACGGGGCTTATTTCATTGAACAACGCTACTGTCGGGACTCTTTCGGCGAATGCAATATGCATAGGGCCAGTATTATTCGACAAGACAAGATTGGCTGTAGTCACCAATGCGGTAAGCGTACCGATATCATCGCCAAAGTGTGGAGCCGCGAACGAACTGAGTTTGTCACATATGTTCTCAACTAGTACTTGCTCGTTTGGCGCTCCACAGACCACAATGGCACAACCTAATTCCTCCTCAAGCCAACGCCCAAGATTCACAAAGAGGGTGAGAGGCCATCGCTGGTAATCGAGACGCCCCCCGGGAATCAGTACGGCCCTTCGCAAGGAATCCTTATGCCACAGACATGCGGCCTGATTTGCCGATTGGCTAGGAATCTTCCAGTTGACAGAGCACGGTACTGTTGATATGCCAAACCGCTCAAGCGGGAACGCACAGTATTGGGACCAATGGAATCTGCACTCGTTTCGACAATCCCGCGTGGTTGAACTCAAACCAGATGCAGACGGATCCTCATCTGGCCAGATCCATCCCGCTGTTGTCCTGGCACCCGATTCCAATACAAGACGGCGTGAGTCGATACCCTTCTTCAAGGTGAGATCCGCCGCCAGATCATATTCGCTGGCGCGGATTTCACTGACTATCTGATGGAAAGCGAAACTCACCTGATCAGCGTCTTGGACTTTTGGTGGTCCTATCGGTTCCGTGATGTTCGTATACTCCTGGGCGACAAGAACCTCTGGAAAGCTGTGAAAACGAACGGGAAGATCGACCAGAGAGAGCATCTTCCTAGGCAGATGTCTCAGAGCAACTCCAATAGGTTGTGAGACTCCGGCCCTCAGCAAAGCTTGAATTACGGGGATCAGCAGCAGTGCATCTCCGATCCCAGGAAAGAGATAGACTAGGAGTATTGATCTTCCACTGAGGTGGTATTCGTAATCTGTTGATTCGCTCGGGATCAAAGGACTTCCTCCAAGACATTCAAGCATTCCTGTATTTGTCTTTCGACCTCGAACGGTGAGATATCCAGGCACAAATGGCGTTCATGGAAACACTCAGTGTGAGTCAAGGGGCCTGCTTTGGGAGAGTCCGCGAAGAAGGGGTGCATGTGTAGAGGTGCATACAGCCTTTGAAACGGAACGTGCGCCTCTTTCGCTTTCTTCAGAACTGCGTCGGGAAGGGCGGGGTCATTAAACATGATTGCCCATCTGTGGGGAACCTGTTGGCATCCTGGTGTGACCTGTTGACACGCAATGACGTCGTTCCCTTCCATCGCTTGGTCAAGTTCGCTTTTGACACGTCGACGGGCAACATTCCAAGCGTCAATCCTCTTAAGGATTGATCTTCCCAGAGCTGCTCCCAGTGCGCTCATGAGATGGTTTGTGCCCGGCCTGACCGCCAGCCAGCCACCGTTGACAAGCTGGAGCCCACAGTGCCTGAGGCTTCTGATATTAGCCTCCTGATCAGTCCCTGAGAAGACTAGCATTCCCCCTTGCCCAATGGGTAATTGTTTCCGAGCATCGAAGCTAAACGCAGCGACTCGGCCAGCAGATTCATGCGAAGGGATCTGAAGAGTACTACCTAGGGATTGTGCCGCATCTTCTATCAGGAAGAGAGAGCGATTTTGGCAAATCTTTTTAATGTCATAGACAGGCGCCATATTGCCAAAAAGATGTACCGCAATCACTCCCCTTAGCCCCGGCGTATACAAGACGGGTGCAAGGGTGTCTGGCGTGATGACCCATGTGAGTGGGTCAATATCCACGAAAACAGGGATTCCGCCCAGAGTGACTATGGCCTGAGCGGTCGCGCTAAATGTCAGACTAGGGATAGCAACAAGATCCCCAGAGCGGATGCCGAACATTTGCAGCGCGAGCAATAACGCGCTTGTGCCTGATGAAACGGAAAGAGCCTTTCCCCACCCCAGCCATCTGCTGAATTCTTCCTCCCATGCTAGGACCTCCTCGCAGTAAGAACCCAGATCCGAACCATTTAATAGCTGCTTTAATGCCTCGAAGTCACCGGGGGCAGCTCGGTACGGTCCTGTCAGCTTGCGCTCTCTTCTAATATAGTCCCTCCCGTCTCAATGGGCCGGCCAGGCAGGCACATGTTGCAATTGGTGAGAACAAAGCCTCTAATCTCTCTGCTAGGCCAAGGCTCTCAGACATATGCTTCTCTCTTCCCAGAAGGGAATTGAAGAAGGAGGATCCCATCCGAGCCAGCATCTTAGCCAGATTTCCTTGATAATACACCAGGCAAACAGCACTCGCATCCAACACATGTCGAGTCCTGCAAGATCAGTCCCGATTGCCGAGTAGTTTTCCATCACTATTCTGGGATGAAAGCCAGAGGGAAACATAGTAAGTCCTGTCAGCAGCAGGTATGCAAGATCATAACCCTCAGGTCCCCAGTGGATGCAATCGGGGTCGATTATCAGGCAGCCGCGCTTAGTGAGCAGCATGTTGGTAGGGTTCAAGTCGCCGTGGCAAAAACTATTCCTTTCACCATACCTCTGGGCATCCGTTTGGAGATCATCGGCGAGATCGCCGATGTGGTCTTTATGGTTCGATAGAAAGCTGCCCCAGTGCTCCTGCGTTGCGACATACTTTCTGAAGCTAGACATCGCTTTGTATATAGGTATTGAAAAAGGCGTCTCCCCATATCGTCTTAGACTGGCAGTATCATCGCGGTTTTTCAGGACACGAAATGCCTGTTCTATCCTGGCGGCGGACTGTCCCCAAACCCTAAGTGACTCAATAGTAGCCTCTGCCTTTGTCACTGTATCATCCCTGAACACAGCAAGAGATTTCTCTCCCATGTGACATGCACAATTCCCAACTAGAGTCCTGACGGGACTGGACACAAGCACCCCGACGGCAACTTGCGCCGCTTCTTGGAATAGGCGACATTTGGCTTCGACTATGTCCTCGGACTGAATCAATACCTTGACAATAAACGAAGAGTTCTCCGATCTAGCTCGAAATGTGATTGATCTCTTTCTGTCGACGAGAGGCTCAATGGATTGGACATCAATGCCATAGTAATCTCTTAGACTGGCGATTACATATTCAGAGTTCATAACTCCCCCATCCGTGGGTTTCTTGTTACGCCTGGCGTCGGTCAGCTAGCGCTTCAAGATGGCGAGCCACATTAAGCGGATCGCAAGCACGGCACGCAAATGAGATCCCTCTTTCATGGCTGTCTAGAGCTTTTCTCCGCGTGAGCAGAATCCTCTCCATTGATGACGTCCCAAGTTTACCGTATTCAACAGCGTCCCTTGCGTCCCAGAGGCTGCAGTTGCAGGGAAGAACAGAACCAAAAGAATCAATAAAGAGGAGCGATTCCCTGGCAAGACACGCTCTATCTGTCCAATAGCCTGTCGTGTATAGGCCTAGTGCAACGTTTGCAATACTCTCTGAGCAGAAGCCAGACGATAACGGACCAGTGAAGTACACCCCGTCATCATGAGCCCTCTGCTCGGCTTCCAACAAACGCTCGACTGCCTCGCGGCGTTTTTCTTCAGTCCAAGCATAAGCAAACGATCCCTTAACTGGAATGATATGCCATGAGTCGACGAAGCGCCAGAATGGCGTAGTCGGAATCATCTGAATCTCTTGAAGGTGGTCGGGCATCATGACGGTGTTGAGCTGAATGTCAACATTGCGTCTCGAGAGATAGTGCATGGCAGCGACTATTGTATCATCCAGATTGGGCAGACTTCGCGATTCCGCATGACGGTGGCCGTCAGCAAAATCCCGAGAATAGACCACGGATCTTAGTCGAGAGATGTTCTGAAGAAAGGATTTATCTAGAGAGAAGAATGAGCCATTGGTTATGAACGAAATATCAAGGCATCGCTGAACTGCCGCGTCAGTCAATGCCATGGCGCTGGGATGGATAACAAACTCGCCCCCCGTGAAGATGACGTGTCTCCACCCATTAGCCGCCAAAGAGTCCAATGCCCGTACCACGACATCCGGAGCGAGAGACTCCGAGTTCTGCCATGAAAGACACATAGGGCACTTCGCGTTACATCTGCTCTGTACTTCCAAATATACGGTCAATTCCATACTGGTTTCTCCGATCAGAACTCCCGTGTACCATGCGAGCTAGCAAACAACAAGGATCCACTGCGCAATAACGCTAGCATCTCCTACAATCCACAGAAAAGCGTCGATTGAGTTCCTCCTCAAGCTCACGAATTCGGTTTCTCGATAGTTCTTTAGTCTCTATCTCCAAGATCCCATCGAAATTGGAAACCCACAATCCGTCAACTAGAACTCTATCATAAAGGGTGCAACCGGGAATCCCAACATAGGCTTGGAATCCGCACCACTGGGGAGACAGTCTAAGAGCCAACTCATAGCTCTTCCAGACATCCTTTTCTGTTTCTCCGGGTAAGCCAATCATGAATAGTGCCCCAGTGGCGATTCCTATCTCGTGGCACACATCATAGAGATGCACAGACTGCTCCACAGTTGTCCCTTTTCCGATGCCGTCAAGCACCTTCTGAGAACCAGATTCGACACCGCACCAAAGACCGCGGCAACCTGCCTTGAACATGAGTTTGACCATTCTTCGATCCAGAGTGTCGACTCGCGTCTCACATTCCCAAGTTACTGAAGAACTTCGGCGAAGCAATTCCAAACAGAAATCACCCAGAAAGCGACGATCTGCCGTGAAGTTGTCTTCCCTAAAGTAGATGGCTGCGGCCCCCTGGTGTTTCACAAGTCCCTCAATCTCGTCTATGACGTCAAGGACGGGACGCTTGCGATATACCCTTTGCCAAGGTGGTTTCCCACAGAACGAACATCTGTAGGGACATCCTCGGCTACTCATTACGGTGTAGACAGGCTCCATATTTAATGTGCTCCCACGCCAGTCGTACAAAGAACTGTCAAGCAAAGACCAATCGGGCCTCGGTAGTTCGACAAGATTGACTGGACTTGAGAAATCGCCTATTACTGGCCCACACGCCCCTTTGTATGCGATGCCTTGTAGATGACGCCAGTTTGCTCCAGCCTCGATGGCCAACACAAGCTTGGACATCGTTTGCTCGCCCTCCCCCAACACGATTGCATCTAATCCTTGGCACTCAATCAGGCATTTAGCAGGCATAAGGGTAGGATGAACGCCCCCCATGACCAAGAACACGTTCGTGAGTAATGCACGCAAGTCACCAACCAGTTTCTTTGCGTACTGGTAGTTGGTGGTCATCGAAGAGATCCCCACAACATCAGGTTGCCAGAGGGCAATTTGGGAGGTTAGATCCTCATGTGGCATCTCGGCGCTGTAATTGTCCCAAAGGGATACCGTATACCCGTTACTAGCAAGGCAAGCTGCAATATAAAGCAATCCCATGGGAGGGCGATACTCCGGTTTCTTCAGGCTATTTGTCTGTATGTTCTCCCATATTGGGCTCATGTCTGGCACGACAAGAGCAATCCTCATAGGCTAGCCTTCCTTCTCAATAAATCTCTTAATTATGCTTCTCTCAAACATTAGATGGCAACAGGTTCGGCAAGCTGGAAGTATTGAGCGGTGAACTCTTTTTCGGAAATGATTATACTTCCTGTCTGTCCAAACACCCGACAAGGATTTCGATGACACTGAACCCATTCTGAAATGAGCGCAGCTATGGACCTCTCCGTTCGGAAGCAGATAGCAACCATGCCACGGCCAAGTGCATCGATCACTTAGGAAGAAGGTCTTGTCCTTATAAAAACGCTCCAGTTCGCCATTCTGGACATCTGGATGCTTCTCAACCCACTCAGGAAGAGCCCTCATTTGGGCAATGAGATCAGAAGTTTCAATCCTGGAAGATGCAAGTTCCCCATCGGTGGGAGCGTTTGAAGTTACATCGAGGACCTCTCCTCGTCGCCATTGGAGTTGACTCACAGACATCTCATCGAAGCCGATGGACTTGGCCTCGGCTGCAACGGAGACAATCTGCAAGACATTCTCCGGCCGGACAGTTAGGTTCAGTTTGATTCTCGGAAGATTTGATGATCTTGCCTCCCTCAGAATGCGGACGCAGTCCATTACTTGTCTAAGAGTTCCTCTCTGAGTAGCGGTGAAGTGCGCATAGAGGTCTGGATCAAGTGTGTCAAGGCTGATCACTATGGTGTCTGGCGGATAGCGGACAAGTCCAGGGAGTAGCTTGCCAATCTCCGTCCCGTTTGTGGAAAGTGTGAATGGAATATTTCTATCAGAAAGAATGGAGAAGTACCTGATAATATTTGGACTAAGCAAGGGCTCGCCCCCCGTGAAGTGGACCCCGGTTGATGAGGGAATGTTCTCCAGTACCTCTGTGATAAGGGCAGGGGCTTCGGGATGCTTCGCGACGAGATCTCGCCTAGTATTGGCTTGTCCACACAATCGACACTTCTGGTTGCATTGGAACGTCGGGATGCAAATTACGGTGGTTGGCCATTTGCCCAGTTCGGAACTAGTCATCTAATCCATACCCCCTTATTGCGCCCCTAATACAAATTGAACCTGGGGTGCTCCTAGTTCTATAAACCACTCAAATGTTAGAACCGAGGTTAAACCTGAGGCTTGATGGCCCGACTTGAGAGACCATACCATATTCGTTGAGTTCATGCTAGACTTTTCTCGCCCGCCCGGAAGATAGGGGCGTATTGGGTTTCATTGATGTCTCCCTCCAGAAAGATTTTTTAACACATGCCATGAGATGACCACTGGCGATACGCCGCTGGCAATGTTTCTTAGCCGCTTTGCAGATTGCAGAAACTTGTAGTGTCCCAATAACGGCTTTACAATAAAATCCAGAAAATCATTGTAAAGAAGAGTCTGGGACACTACACTAGCGGCTGCAGATATGGTCGATCAGTTCCGATGGGCTCGCGTGAGTTATAACCTATGATCTTCGTTTGTTGCGAATATCATCCCGTAACCAGGCTTACCTGGCTCTTGTCTCAAGTCCACCTGGAACCCCGAATTGCTGAGCAGAGCTTCAATCCACTCAGGCGATGCTTTGGACATCTCAGAGCGGACTGGATGGTATTCTACGGCCATCGTCTTAATATTCTGCAGCCCCCAGTGCATCAAAGAAGCAAGAATAGGATATTCCGCTCCTTCAGCGTCTATTTTCAAGAAGTCTATTGATCCTATCTGGCGATCCTCCAAGAAGCAAGGAAGAGGAAATGCATTCAACTCGATGTAGCACGTCTCTGAGGAGGGATGTGGCTTGAATGAGCTATGTCCCCCCGTGTTAGTGGGCGATAAGTGGAGGTTGATCGGGCCAGCAGAACTGCTGAGCGGAACTTGATATAGATTAAGATCGCATCCTTCCAGCATGGACATATTTCTTTTCAGGATCTGGAAATTGTCTGGATGTGGTTCGAAGGCGAGCAGACGTTCGCAATGAGGCGCGAGTATCCTGGTAACGCAACCTATATGGGCCCCTACATCTACTATGCAGTGGGCCCTCTCCTTCAGAAACTTTTCAGTGCGGTATTCATCTTCAATAATGGCTCGCCTGAAGATGTGCCAGTCGATAGTTCCCGCTCTGATCCAGAAAGGGTGACCGTCTTTGAGGTCTAGTTTGACGACTTTTGGCTTCCCCATGTAGGTTTCGAGACGCGTAAAATCTGAGGGTTTCTGAAGCCATTTCTGCAGAGAGTTGATATTCATCTCAATCCACCTAGTGTCCCAATAACGGCTTTACAATAAGCAACCTTTTCCAAAATTTCGTCCACCTTCTTTGTCCAAACGAACGGCTTGGGATTCTCGTTGTTTGCTTGGATGAAGTCCTCAATGTCGGCAACCAATTCTGGCACACTCCGGAAGACCCCGCGTCGGATGCGTTTGCGGGTAATCTCACCGAACCAGCGCTCCACCAGATTCAGCCAGGAAGAACTGGTAGGAGTGAAATGTCGGTGGAAGCGCCGATGTTTGGCCAGCCATGCCTTGACGTTGTGATGATTATGCGTCCCATAGTTGTCCAGGATCATATGGATGTCCAGTTCCGTCGAGATCTCGCGATCAATTTTGCGCAAAAATTTCAAGAACTCAATGTTCCGGTGTCGTGGGTAGCAGGAACCGATGACCTTTCCCGCCAGGATGTTGAGCGCGGCAAACAGGCAGGTTGTCCCATTGCGTTTGTAGTCGCGGGTCATAGTTCCGCAACGCCCCTTTTTCATCGGCAGGCATGGCTGTGTCCGGTCCAGCGCTTGGATTTGGGACTTCTCGTCCACGCACAGCACCAGCGCCTTGTCCGGCGGGTTCAGATACACGCCCACAACATCCGTAAGCTTCTCCACGAACCGCTTGTCCCGAGACAGCTTGAAGGTATTCACCCGGTGCGGCTGGAGTCCATGGGCATCCCAAATCCTTTGCACCGTGGACTTCCCCACCCCCTGCGCTTGGGCCATTGTTCGGGTGGACCAGTGCGTCGCATTCTTGGGCGTTGTCTGCAAAGTGGCCTCCACGATGGCCTTCACCTTCTGCGGAGCAAGAGCTTGAGGGCTGGGGCCGTGCGGCTCGTCCTCGGCAATACCATTCGGCCCCTTTTCTTTAAAGCGAGAGCGCCATTGAATCACAGTCGGGCGGGAGGTTTTCAATTTGTCCGCAATGGCGTTATTGGACATCCCCTTGGTCGCCAACAGACAGATACGGGCCCGCAAGATGGTTCTTTGCGGAGTGGTTCCGGCTCGAACCCACGCCTCAAGGGTCTTTCGTTGCTCCGCGGTCATCATCAAAGGTTCAACTTTTTTCCACATGCTTCCGACTATAGCACATCGGAGCGTGATTGTAAAGATATTACTGGGACATTACACTAGCGGTGATAGCGACAGAGGGCTGATGACCGACATTGTGCTGCTCCCAGAATTCATCTTCGGAATTATTACTTTGGCAAAGCAGATCATTTTTCGTCCCCCGTTTTCCAGGGATCGTCTGCCTCCTCGATTAATTCGTTGATAAATCATTCCTTATCATCGAAACCTTGAAGGGCTTTGATTATATGATCGGGTTCTAAACTTTTTTAATATCCTCTCTATTTTCACTTGATGCCCATCTCACCATCATCAAGTTCCACCTTCGGGTCTTTCATAAGATCAAGATATAAACGCGTTTTTACCCATGCTTTTTGATTATCCCAACTCATGTATTTCACTTTTACAGTATAAGTGTACGCAGCGGTTGAAAAGCTCAGCAGGCGGTGGCACAACAGTTATGTCCCAGTATCGGCTGAATCGCACGGCCTCTGTCACTTTACCTCATACACCTTCAGCACTTCGTCGCCGTAGTGGTTAATGACCTTGACGGCGATTTTGCCCGTCTTGGGCTTATCAAACGGGCGGCTGACGGTGGAGTAGAGGCTGCTCCATGCCGATTCGACGATCTCGGCTTTCAGGGATTTTTTCAGCTTCTCATAAGGCTGATCTGCGCCGGTGAAATAGGCGTGCCTCACAAAGAAGCTCTCGCCGTTGTAGTCCGTGTCTATGAACCAGCAGGCGATGTCATCCGTTTTGCTCGACCGTATCTCGCCCGTGGTCGGGTCGTATATGTCCACGCCCTTGATTTCGACGGTTATCTGGCCGTTCTTTTTGGCGACCTTGAGGTCTGGCTCGCCGAAGACCATGAAGAGGTTGCCCGCCCCGGTCTTTTTCAGGAGGTCGTCGTCCATCCAGAGGTCGGGGTTCATGCGCACGGGCAGCACCTGTAGTTTCCCATACTCTTTTGTCTCCTCATCAACATGCGCCTCAAACGCGAATCCGCAAACAAGCAGAAGATCGAAAGCAATGCCCTTCACGGCTTCCTTAGCCGCGTCTTTTATCCATTCCGTGCCGACCGTCCCGTGTTCAGGCCCTATCGAAGCCGCCACCCGGCGCGTCTTGCCGTCCTTGTCGCTGTATTCGCCCTTCGCATGAAGCCACGTCCCGGCGTAAGCGTCCAGCGTGTCGAATTTGAGGCGCTCCTTTGCCCGCGTGTTCTGGACTCCAGCCTTTCTGAGGTTCTCGATGATGCGAAGCTCGTACTGGCCGTTGACGTCGCTTTTCTTTCCCTCGATTTCAGAACGGGGCCGCTCCTCGTCTGCGGAAAGCATCCTATGCGGGCTGAGGCTCTCGACGGTGAATGGCCCGCTCACCCGCACCCGCTTGTTATCCTCATAAGGCTGGTCATAGAGAAGCTCGATGTCCGCGTTTCGGGATATGCTCGCGTCCATTTCACTCTGCCTCTCGCGGCGTAGCTCCCACCACTTCTTGAGCGATTCCTTCGCCTTTGCCGGCCATTTATCCTCGGCTTTACCCGCCGTGGTGGGCTCTCGCGGGATTTCCCATTCTTCCCACGCTTGCCCGCCGTGGCGGGTTTGTTTGAGTAGTTTGTTCAATTCCTCGCGGATAGGCTCAAGCTTCGCCTGATATTTCTCGTGGATAACGTCAATCTCCGGGTTGTTGGCGATGGATTTCAGGGTGATGTGCGGCACGCGCTTGTAGACGAAGCCCCGCTTGATGTCGTTTTCGGTCTTGTATGACGGCGGAATCTTGCCGGTGGACTCTGCTTCCTTTTCCAGACCTTCCCTCGAGTCGGAGAGGATGAAATACGGATACCTCGCACTCATCAGCCGCGTCCGTGCCAAAGCCAGCGCCACTCGGCTCGTGTCTATCGTTATCCATCTCCTGCCCCACTGCTCCGCTACATAAGCTGTCGTCCCGCTCCCACACGTCGGGTCGAGAACCAAGTCGCCGGGGTCGGTGGTCATGAGCATACAACGCTCAATCATGGGTGTTGAGGTCTGAACAACATATATTTTCGGATCCGACCTGCTCTGAACTGCGCCACTTATATCGGTCCATAGATTTGCAATAGCTGCATAACCAAAATCATCTTGGAATCTCTTATAATTCAACTTTCCTTTGCCTGTAACCTGCATTCGTTCAGCTATGAAGAGTCGTTTGAGACCAATTTCAGTTGTCTTGAATGTGCCTTTCCCTGGGTCAAAAGTTTGTCCATTCCATGTGTATGACCTAACATCCCCTTCACCGGCAGGCCGAGAACTTGTTATATTATCGAGACGATAATTTCGACTATCAGGGCCGTTTTGATCGTATCTGCTTTCCGCACCCTCACTCCTGATCTGATAAATTACCTTAAACTTCGTATGCTCACGGTTCTTTCCGTAACAGATGAGAAAATCACATGTTGAACCTATGAGGGTGCTGCCCTCGCTCGTGGTCTTGCGCACCGATATGATTGAAACAAAGTTTTCGTAGCCAAACACCTCATCCAATAGGTTTCTTACGAGGTGGACATTTTCATCCCCGATCTGGACGAATATGCTTCCTGTTTCCGTGAGTAGTTCTCTCGCTATGGTGAGCCTGTCCCGCAGGTAGGCGAGATAAGAGTGGATGCCGAGTTTCCATGTGTCGCGGAAGGCTTTTATCTGTTCGGGCTGTCGAGTGGCGTCTTCGGCCTTGCCGTCTTTTACGTCTCGTTTTCGGGTGGATACCTGCCAGTTGGAGCCGAATTTTATGCCGTATGGCGGATCAATGTAGATCATCTGAACCTTGCCCTTGAGTCCTTCCTTTTCGGCGAGCGACGTCATGACGAGCAGGGAGTCTCCGAGGATGAGGCGGTTGGCCCAGTTCTGCTCGTGGTGGTAGAAGTCTATCATCTGCTCGAAGGCGATACCGTTGAAATCGCCGAAGAGGTTTGTCTGCTCTTCCGGCCTGTCCTTTTTTGCCTGAGCGCGGATGTCTTCGATAATGGCCTGTGGGTGAATTTTCTCCTGAATATAAACGGGCACGGCGGGGACTTCGAGGTCTTTCGAGTCCTGCTCGTCCTTTCCCTTCCAGACAAGCTGCGGGTCGAGTGACGTATCGCGGGGATAGAGAATCTTCTTCGGGCTTATCTCCTCGTCCCTGACAAACCCTTCCAACTCCTTCGTCGGGATATTCGCCCGCTTGTCCTTGTGCCGGGTGGACGTGATTTCCTTGTTTGGGTTGCCTTTTTTATAAGCCATCGTCACCGTTCTCCTATCCGAGTCGCAAAACCTTTGCGACTTTCTTCAGATCCTTTTAGTGCCTGTTTTACTCCTCAATTCAATGCCATAGATTAGAACATCCATTTGTTTCGCTTGCCCTTTTAGGTTCTTGCTTGAGGCCAACTCCGTAATCTTATTGATCAATACATCTTTATCTTTCTTGATTGCAATTTCATCGTTATAACTTTTTATTCCTCTCAAAATTATATTTATCGTACTAATGCCGTGATACTCTTGCCAGAGAGTTCTGCCATTTTCTAATGCTCGGCGAAATTTAATGGCACTATTTTTCGCGCTGCCATAATGTGAATTTTTCTCTATTTCCTTGAGAAATTGACTACCTAATGAGCCACCAATCGCAAACGAAATCTGAGCAACTACATTCACAGCTGGATATTTGTCGAAGTTTATTTGCTCTTTTAGAAGTTTGACCAGGGTCTCCCGTTTCATCTGTAAAGCCCAGTAATACACGGGGCAATGCCTATACATCGAGCTGACAAGAAGACAGTGGAGATTTTCCTCATTGGTTTTGATATGTTCACGATGTATATAAAACTTCCAGAGTTGGCTCTCAGGAACATACGCGGTGGGGTCGGTTTTCCATGCTCTTATGCTTCCAATAAATTCATCATTAATGTTTTCATATTTACCGTTCTGTAACGGAAACCGAAAAGGTAACTCTGGCGCTGACGGGTCTGAGGTTGGTCGGAAAGCCGGTGCAGATGGATCATTGACAATGCGAAATCCTTGTGGAACTTGTTCAAGTTTATAACCTTCCGGTAATGTAGTAGCTTTCCGAATACCTTTAAGTAATTCAGCCCTTTCCTTTTTATGATACTTATGAAACCATCTAATCAAATCGGCTTGATTAGCAGGCTCACTTTTTGAGCCATGTCGTGTATAAATACTTCCTTTAATAAATGCAGACTTCTGGCGACAATCTGAAGCCATATAATTCCCGTCTTTATTAAAAATCAATGGAATTGCAGCTGGTCCAATTTTAATCAATCCGTAGTTGTTGCTTTTTAGTTTATAAAAGGCGACATCTATATCACCGAATTCAGTAGTCACATACCTCTGTAATTGATCAACATATTTGGCTTGGTCCAGAGCTTGCATGGCTGATAGATCAGCACCCGACGGCTTTCCAGTGTTTGTCGCGCCAATGATTAAAAACCCTCCTCCAGCGTTCGCAATAGCCACAATATCCTTGAAGAGCTCTTGCCAAGCCCCTGCTTTGGCTGGGTCAAACTCTGTTTTGAAGTCGAGTATTCGCTTTTCTCCACCAGAGCTTAATAATTCCTCCAGTAATTTTTGAGATAGTGGTTCATGACCATTGATTGATTTATATTTCAATCTCTTAGGCATTATCATATCCCTTAATTACTGATTTTCCTTCTGCCCTATCCTTGTTCGAATTAAATTCATTGCATCCCACGGGTCGTCTATCTCAATGAAAGCCCATCTTCCGAACCCCCCATGATTGTTGATGGCCGGAACCCACTGTGTTTTCGCTGTGGCGACCTTTGCGGCCTTGTCCTTTTTCTTCTCGCCGGTGACCTCGATAATGAGGTTGAGCAGGTCATCCTTGCCATGTCCGTCGTCAATTCGGGCGATGAAATCCGGCAGGTAATTTTTTTCCTCACCATTGATTGTGTATGGGATGTTGAAGCTTAGGTAATAGTTCTTAACGTAGCTTATTACGACATCATCCATGTCTTCGAGGGTTTGGGCCATTTTCTGTTCCCATGAGCCGGTATCGGCCACGACGTGGGATATATGGCACTTGTCTGGTTTTGTCTCGTAGACGGGCTTTGTGGTGGTGAATTCGACGTATTTTGTGGAGCCGACGGTGTTATGAAGGCGGAGAATGGGTTTCAGCGTTTTGCCGCTGTCTGTGGATGACACTATGGCGTTGTAAATCCTGTCCGCCGCGTCATGAGCGAATTCGATCAGGAGCAATAGCTGTGGGAAACAGTTGTCCTTACAAACCAGGCATTCATCCATCCATTGCTTTGCGATGGCCAGCACTTGGGGAAATAGCCAAGATTTGACCTCGCCGTCAAACTGGTGAACCTTCTGCTTTTCGGTTTGCTTCGTGCCGTCCTGACGGAAATACTTCTCCAATACGAGCTTGGCAATGAGAAACGCAACTTCCTGCTCGCGGCGCGTTTTCAGGTCATCGAGCGTATGAATGGTAGTCTCGCCGACTATCGGCGCATTCTCGGTCTTGGTCGGGACATCGGCTGTGGATAGAACCATTTTGCTGTCTTTGGTAAAATTAGCCGCCAGTTTCTCGCCGGGAATATCGTAGCGATAGCCCACGACGTTCGGGAAGTGGATTTCGCAAGCCTGCCGCTCTTCCATAGCTCGAACGCGGGTGGGAGTGACACCGGGTTGTGGTTGAGCGCTTGACCCCGCACAAGGTATGAATGAGAACGGGACGCCGTATACCTCGGCATATTCCGGGTCGAAAAGGCCGCTTGTGTTTACGGCATAACTTGTGCGCCGTAGTCCTCGACCGACCACCTGTTCACATAAAAGTTGGGTGCCGAATGCGCGGACGCCAAGGATATGCGTCACGGTGTTGGCGTCCCACCCCTCAGTGAGCATGGAGACTGAGACAACGCACTTTACGTTTTCGCCAAGTTTGCCGGGCTTGCCGACCGTGTTCATGACCTCGCGGAGCAGGTCTTCATCGGTGAGTTTTTCCGGGTCTCTGCCTGGGAAGCGCTGGCGATATTCATTCTTGAATTCCTCGATTTCCCGCGCCGCAATTTTCTTATAATCAGCGCTCATGGACTCGCCGCTTTCGAGTTGTTCGCTGTCAATCAGGATGCTGTTTGGGCGCGGTGTCCATTGGCCGTTCTCGACGTTGCTGAAAATCGGGAATGCGCCCGGAACCGGAATGGTCGTACCGTCGGGCAATTCCTTTTCCCAACCGGCGACGTAATCAAAAACGAGTTTTGAGACATTGGTGTTGTTACAGACCACGATAAAGACAGGCGGTGTCTGGCCTTTTGCGCGGGCTTCGTCGCTTTTCTCCCATTGCTGATAATACTTTTCGTAATTGCCATAGAGACTATGTAAAGCACCTTCTAACTCTTTCGGTAATTTCGGTTCTCCCTCTTTGGGGTCCTTACCCCGTCCCTTTTTAGGCAGGTTTTCTCTTATAACGGGCCAGATATTGCGGTAGGTGGGAATGCCGCCAGTCCGCATGGAATCATCCGCCACAGGGACACGCGGGACTTTGACTATGCCACATTCGATGGCGTCAATAAGTGAAAAGTCTGAAACAACCCACGGGAATAGATCGCCTTCCTTGTAACCGGAGCCTTTGAGGAAGAACGGCGTCGCGGATAGATCATAAATTGCGCGGATGCCTATCTTTTCTTTGGCCGCTTCGAGGCCCGAAATCCATATGCGGGCCGCTTCTTCGCGCTTCTCTGCTTCCTTGCGCTCGTCGCCCGTGAGTTTCTCTTCTTCTTCGTATGTGACCTTGTGCCGGTAGCAGTGATGCGCTTCATCGTTTATGACGATGATGTTTTTCTTGTTGCCAAGCTCGCGGCAAGCGCGACGAACCATCTGGTCGGGAGTTTCCGTGAAGGCGCTGGTTTCGCCGTTCTGTCTGAGGATTTTCTTTGTCAGTCTGGCGGCATCCGTGCGCTCTCGCGGTAAGAAGGCATGAAAATTGGTGATAAGGATTTTGGCTTTGTTCAGTTCCGCAAGCATGTCCGGCGGCAGGATGTCCCGTTCCACGTAATAGTTATTCGGGTCGTTAGGCAGCAGGACGCGGAGACGGTCGCGGATGGTAATGCCGGGCGTGACGATAAGGAATGTATCAGAAAAACGCGCGTCCTGTGAATTGGCGAATTTGTTGAGCGCGTGCCATGCGATAAGCATTGCCATGACTACGGTCTTGCCACTGCCGGTGGCCATTTTGAAGGCTGTGCGGAAAAGCAGGGGATTGGCTTCTTCGTTGCCCTTGCGGAGATCGTTTTCTATCCACGCGTCGCCGTATTTCCGGGCAACCTCGGTGAGGTAAATCGCAGTTTCCAGCGCTTCGATCTGGCAGAAGAATAGTTTGTTCTCGCGGTCGGGATTCCAATAATCGAGAAGGCGCTGCGTGGTCTTGGTTATTCCCGAATAGCCGCCCTGTCTCCATTTGGTGACGCGATTGCGCACCTTATTGATGAACTCGCTTTCCTTTAGCCTGTCTTGCGTCCATTCGGTGTCAATCTCCAACTGTTTTCCTCTGGACTTGGGACGTGGGATGGGAACGAAATAACCGCTTATTCGACGCGCCTCAACGACCTCGTTGGTGATGCCGTCATCGGTGAATTTCCAGTGGCGCTTAGGTTCTTCGTATGGCGAATTGAGAACTGGGTTTTCGATAATAACCTGTCGGGCCATTCTGCTCTTTCCTTGCTTGAAGGGTGGGCTTTTACGCAGAAACCCTCCAATTACCGATGAAAATATCGTTTGAACATTTAGTTTTGTCAACGACGCGCTGCATCGCTGGATGAATAGCCTTTACGATTATAAAGGGCAGTTGTGACAGGAGCGGTCACAAATTAACCGGCGATAGGAAAAAAAGCACCCATAAAGCCCAAACACCCCCGGCCTTCATATTTGCCCTATAACCGACGTTCGTTCACCGGATAGTACAGAAAGACCTCAGTTTAGCTGCTTGAATTTAAGAGTCGGTTGATATGGGAATCTTTTTTATATGCAAGATATTGATTACTAATTTAAGCTTAAACCAAATGCAAACGTCACCATGCGTTTTGTTAGAATATCCAATAAAATCAATTAGTTGTAAAGCGTGGAGATGGATTGCGCTAGACATTTGTTATCTGCAATCGGACGTAGCTATTTCAAATTAAGGAGTGTTCTGGATTATTACGAGTTTTCAGTCTTTACAAGCCATATTGGAAACTCTTGTCCCTATTTTTTCTCTAACTAACGCCACTATCTTAGTTTTATAATTCCTTTCAAGCCAATTATCGAGGAATTTGTTTGGGGTGTCAATCAGAATTTTTTCTATTGATTCTCCGCATCTTATTTCTCCGATAAAGCAGGATCGAAGGATGGCTTTAGCAGGGGTGCTTCGAGGTTCAAGCTCCTCAATTATTTGCCGGAAAAGGTCATCATATTGACCGGCGTTTTCATATCTGGCACGCCGGGAGGTAAGATCGTGCTGCATTTTTTCATTTAAGGTTCCATTTTGAGTGCTTTTGGCATGTTCTTGCCTCGCCGCAATATTTTCCTCTCTGCGCTGAGCTTTAAAAGCGTCTGGTTTCTCAAGCTGTTGCTCGCAGTAAACGATGAAGGCTACGACGGGGCCTTTTCTGGCCCAAAAGTTATCCCTGTAAGGGAACCACTCAAGCTGGCTTTTAACGTTTTCCACGCTGGTATTTCCGATAAGTTCCATAATCTTCTTCGTTGAGATTTGATTTTTAAAATATTTTCTCACTGCCGCTGCTACCTCTACCGATTCACTATCTCGACTTTGTTCCCCCTTTACCATGGATACTCCTACTACCGTGTTAGCAGTAGCAGCAGCTATATTTATATTATTATATATATTACATATATTCTCGACATTCTGGCGATTAGGTTGTTTGCTGAAAGATGCTTTCTTTCGGACATTCTGACATCTTGCCTGTTCTCTGGAAAGTGCTGCAATGGGAATATCCTTTTCATTTTCCTCAATTGAAGGGTCATACAGCGCGATTTGAAAGAGGCACTTTCCCCTGACCCGTTTCTCCAACTTGGTATCGTAAATATAGGTCGGCGAATACCGGATGAATTTATCAGCATGGGGACGCTTCATAAGGCGGACCACCTGCTTCACACTGAATCCGGCGTTTTGGGCAAAATCGCCTAGAGATGAATGGAAAGTGCCCATTTTTCCACCGGGCAGGATGCTTTCCGAGTACCTGGCCCGCGCCTCCATTATGAGGATACTCAGGGAATTCCCTAGCAAGGGCCGCCATTTTCGCCAGAAATACCATGTCGCCCCCGTTGCTAAACGTGGTTTGATTATTTGCCTTCTTATGGGTGAATTTTGAAAATAGTTCATGTTTTTTCTAAATTTTTGACATGCGAAAAACAAGGGTGTAAAATCCCTTTAGAAGCGGCTTTGGTTGCCGTAGTAGTGGCGTTAGGTTTTAAGGTTATTTTTCGTAGGGTGATAAATGTGCGCTTTTGAGCACGGGGATGTGGAAATGTCTCGAAGGATCGGCGAAAAAGGTTCGAACGTCGTCCACTAGCCCCCACCCTGGTGGACTTTGGGCACGTTGGACTGCAAGGACAAAGGGTTTTTTCGCTTCAATTAGCAATTTTCTGTCGCTGAGCCAAAGGTTCGAACTCACAGTTTCAAGAATTTCCCTTTTTAACTCCCTGTCTCCGCATAGGAAACAATCTTTGGCTAACGTAAGGAACAAAAACAGCTTCTCCGAAGGTTCGAACCAAATTTGCGAATTGCTCTCCAACATTGAAAGCCTGCCCTCAAGTTGCATTCTTTTTGCCGTCAATTCCGATTTCTGCTCAACGAACTCTTGGTCGGTTAATAAATCCTTCAATTTAAGGTTCAAGAGATTATCGAGCTTCCTTTTGCAATCGGCAACGGCATTTTCCAATGAACGATGAATATCCCCCTGGAGTTTCTCCTCCTCAGTTTGGGCTAACTTTAGCTGAGTGATTCCCCAGGCCACAAAGCTCTCAGGTAGGAGAATACTCTCCAAGTATGACGCTATCTGGTTCTCCAGTTCCTCGACGCGAACATACTTTTGGCCACAATGATTGTGGATACCACCTTTTTTCTTACTGCAATGGTAATAAGTGTAGTGATAGCCATAGCGGTTGACCTGTTCCTCGGCGGTGACCATGCTTCCGCATTCTCCGCACTTGATCAGGCCAGTGTAGGCAAACTCCTTCTTATTGGGCTTTGTGGTCGGTCTGCCCAGAATTTTCTGGACTTTGTCGAACTCGTCTTTTGTCACCATCGGCTCATGGCAGCCGGGGTAGATTTCCCCCTTTCTCAAGATTGCCCCGTAATAAAAGGGATTGCTTAGAAGCTTGTAAATCAAGCTTTTAGTGAGAGGCTTACCGCCTTCTTTTTTCGTTTGCCGGGTTTTTAATCCCCAATCCTCTTCAGCTATTCTCAGGATATCAAGGATGCTGTATTCACCCCTGAGAACCATATCCCATATCCTTCGAATCAGGGGGAAACGATCAGGGTCTTTTACGATCAGCCTCGATTCCTTGTCATTCAGGTACCCGATGGGGGCCTTGCCCGGCAGGATGCCTTTCTCAAGCTTGGCGCGATTGCCTCTCTTCACATTGTCCGAAAGGTCGTCAATGTATTTTTTCGCCATGCCGAACTCAAGCTGCATCCAGAATTTGTCGTCACCGCTATTAAGAAACCTCCTGTGGGGGGTAACGATCTGCTTGATCCTCCCTTGCTCGATTGACCAAATTAGCTGTCCGCCGTCCACGGGATTACGGGCTAGACGGTCCAGCTTCCAGCAAAGGATGCCCATTTCCTTTGACTGGTACATTCGCTCGATTACCTTGTTAAAGATCGGTCGGCCCGGGGCCTTGGCTGATTTTGCCTCGGAAAACACCTCTACGATTTTTATCCCTTGATTTAACGCCACTGCTTGTAACTCTTTAATTTGCGCTTCGATGCTGAGCACCTGGCGGTCTTCCGACTCGGTGCTCTTGCGAGCGTAGATAAAACAATCCATAAAATTGGTGTAAAAGTTGTTAAAAAGCAGGTTTTTGAAGGGCTTATTTAATCGTAGCAAAAAGAAGGATTTTCCGTCAATCCCCCTTTAACGGGATTTCGGCCGATTTTTCCCCAGGGCCTTGAACAGCTTGAGCAAGCCTATCCCCATATCCCAAGCCTCCTCATTGGTGAGTTCCTCGCCGAATTCCTGAAGATGGATTCTTTTAAGTTCATTTATTGCATTTTGATCAAGCGGCATAAGGGTAAAGTTAAACCTGACCTTTTCAGCTTAATTCATTGCAGCAACCATTGTAAGGGGGAAAAATGTAACCATTTAAATACGATTCTAAGCTTCTATGGGGAGTTAAAACCACTGGTCAAACCCGTGGTTTTTTTAATCAAAGATTGACAACCCAGGTCCTATCCTGGTAAGTTTTTATGTTATCCACAGAATTCGGATGAAATGTATCTTTAAGGTCACATTTTGCCATCTTTCATGGCATATATTTAGCGATATAATTAACCAAAATTCAACCCATCGGTATTTATGGAATCCCCCAAATTTCCAAACAGTATAAAACATTATCGACATAAATTTTATCCCCGTCCGCTGACTCAAGACGAACTGGCTGAGTTAGTAGGAGTCCATCGGAGCCGCATTTCCCTTTATGAAATCGGTGCTGTTTTTCCAAGCGGCCAGACGCTATTTCGCATTAGCATTTCTCTTAATGTTCCAACTGAGATTCTATACAAGGATTTCTGTGACAAGGAGAGAAGCCGGATATTGGAGTTAAAAAAGAACTTGGGAATATTCGGATCGAATAATCGTTTTCATTAGTCTTATCAATTAAATATCAATAATTAATATATTATGGAAAAACAAAACCACATCCTTGGGATTGTGCCCGGAAGGAGAGTGGCGGGATTTGCTATACTTAACGACTCCGGTCTTCAGGATTTCGGAGTAAAATCCTTGAGGAACAGAAAGACGGACAGCGAGAAGTTTATCGCGGTTAACCGGCATTTATGCAAACTGGTGAACAGTTTTCATCCACGGGCAATCATCATTCTTAAGCCGTCGCCCCATAAATCAACCAGCTTCATTTTGCAGCTTATTACCTTTATCCGGGGATTGGCCTACAGTCGCTCCTGCCCTTTGTATTTTATCGGCATGAAGCAGATCAAAGCGGTTTTAGGAATAGAAGCGCCGATAATGAACCACCGCCAATTGGCCAAAGCTCTGAGTGTCAGTTATCGGGAACTTGCACATTATTTACCTAAAAGCGAATCTGCGTTCATAAACGACCGCGAGAGATACTACCAGCCCATGTTCACTGCAGTGGGCCTTGCCGCTTCATATTTAAAGCTTCTTCAAAATGAAAATAAAACAAACTCAGACGGAAAAGAGAATACCTGACTCCAAAGCCATATTGCGTATTGTGGCTCAATATCGCTACCTCACCGTCAATCAACTTCAGGCAATCCTTAGAATTTCTTCTTACAATCGCGCGCGAAACATCCTTTTTGCTCTTTGGAAACATGGTTTTCTTGAGAGGTTGATTTTGACCAAAGCTTCCCGTTGGGTCACCTATATTTATGTTTTCGCCCTGAGCCAGCATGGAGGGAGGCAGTTATCATCATCGGGACAGAACCGGATATTTTATCTCAAACCCGGCGATAAACGCTCCACGGTTTTTCTTGAGCATACCATCCTTATCAACGATTTTCGCATCTGCCTAGAGCGGCTGGAGAACCTGATAAAAGGCTTCAGTTTGGAATCATGGAAACAGACCAGGCGGGAGGTCAAAATCAAATTCGGCTAATTTATGTATGAAAATTTCCGAAAACAGTTTTTAATACCAGACGCGCTTTTTATCATCAGGTTCAGGGGGCGCGGCCATTTTTTCATGCTTGAAATGGACCGGGGAACTATAAGTTTGAAATGGATGGTTGCCCGCTATCAGGAGTATTACGACTGGTGGAAGAACAAAGGCCATAAGAGCGATTTCAAGGTTTCATCCATCAGGATTCTGACTGTAACCCAAAGCCAGAAACGGATGGAAAACCTTATTAAGGGCTGTTGCCGCGTGAAGGAAAGCGGGACGGGGTCAGCTTTATTTTGGTTCACGACCATGAAGCATATCGATATTTTCAAACCGCGACTTTTAATCAAACCTATCTGGCGCAAAGCCCTGCCTGACGATTCCAATCTTTACAGCTTACTGGATTAACACCTCCCCGGCATCCTGGCCGCCAAGCTGGGTTGTTTTTCACATGTCTCTTGCCGGAATGGGGAAGCAGGTCCTTATCGGTGGCTAAGACCGGTAAGGGCCTGGCGGGGAGACTACGAAATGAGTCCCGCCTTTAGCGGAATTCATTTCGACGCCTTTCATTTCGGAAGGGCGTAATTCGCACTTTAAAAACAGGAGGTGAAATCATGGCTAGTTTCAAGGATGTCTTAGAAACGGTGGAAACGCGGTTTGCGGAAATGAATCCCGTGGATCGCTATGCCCAGCTCAACCGGTTCAGGTTCAAGGTCGAGGACAACCGTTGCAATCTTATCCCGCTCAAGGAGTCAAAATCGCCAGTTATCGAAAAACTGGCCTTGCAGGAGCACGCCCTTCAACAACTCTGCACACGCGTAGGCGTACCCTTCGTCTACCTCAAAAAATGCCCGCCAGCGCTTCAGGAACTCAATGTTGCGTGGTTTATGCAAAACGCATCTGATGAAAAGGACGTGATGATGAGGATCGTGAATGAAAACCGGGTAAGGGCGATCATGAGCGACCGCTACGCGCCCTTTGACGACATCGAGCTTTTCAGGATTCTGGCGGAGTTCATGGACGGCACAGAGAACGTCATCACGGATTCCTTTGAGGAGAAAAGCTCCCATGTGAGCATCACGTGGCCGTCCAGCAAGGTGGAAGTTCAACCAGGCGACGTGGTTGAGCAAGGGATTCACGTTGCAAATTCAGAGGTTGGGCTTAGGTCGGTGACGATCATAGGCTTTGTTTACCGCCTGAAATGCAAAAACGGCCTTGTCTCAAAAGAAAAGAAAGGAGGTTTTCGGCACATAGGAGACCCGGAAAGGATAAGGTCGAACATACGTCAGGTCATTGATGACGTTAAAAACGACGCTGGACGGCTGGTGGAGAAGTTCAAAATGAGCGTTGCCAAGCGGATCGAGCAACCGATGGAACTGATTGACCAGCTGGCAGAGGAAAACGGTCTTTCACAAGACGAATACAAGGCAATCCTGAATTCATTCCTCTCCGAACCCACAAAAAGCCTGTACGGTGTGGTCAATGCCGTGAGCAATTCGGCACAGGTGTGTTCAGACGCTGATCGGCGGTTCGAAATAGAGGCGATTGCCGGTGGCGTCCTCGATAAACACCTAACAGCCTGAGAAAGGAAAAGAACGTGCCAAATCACAGATTCAACGGCCCGTACAGGCAAAGCTTGCTAAAACTCTATTCTGAATGCCCGCGGAAATTCCGGCTTCTGAATGTTGATGGCATCGAGGTCGAAGAAGCCAAGTCGGTTCCTCTCGTTATCGGCGCTAATGTCCACCGGCTCATCCATTCTTTTCACAAGAGAGAGCCGATTGACTGGCATCGCGGCGAGATTCCGTACCCAGTGTGGGAGCAGGTCATGGAATTGGTCAATACTTACACGAACAACAATCGGGCATTGGATGTAATGCATTCGGAAGCAACCTTCGAGTTCCTTATCAACAGCTACACCATCACGGGAACCATAGATCTGGTTTATCGTGACGAACAGGGGCGGATTGTTCTCCGAGACATCAAAACCGATTCCACTGAGCCGTCGCCTGACTTTCTGGCACGGGACATCCAGTTTTCCATTTACTACCTCGGCGCTATCAGGGGGCTAGGCATCAAACCTGATGTGATGGAGTGGTATCACCTGAGAAATCTGGTTCCCTATAAAAAAACCACGACCCGAAACGGCGTGCAGTATCAGGCCGGTGAAATCAGAGGTGATCCCAGCTTCATTGTGGCGCGAAGCGAAGAGGATATCCCCATCATCGAGAAGGAAATCCGGTACATCATCCAGGGGATAAGGTTCAATATCTACCCCATGAGGCCGCTTAAGATCGGCCACATGTGCCCATGCAATTTCTGTGAGGCCACCTCATATTGCACGCCTCACGGGGAAACGGTAGAGCAGAAGGCCGACTTTGAAGGTCTTCAAGGTTACGAACAATACTTTTAACAGAAAAGGAGGCTAATAATGGCCAAGAAGAACAATGCTGTAGCGAAAAAAGAAGCTGAAGCGGAAATCGCAAAACAGGAAAATGGTGAAATGCTGGGGATGGAATCTTTTGACACTGGGGATCTTGTCATCCCGCGTTTCAAAATTGTCCAGCCAACCAGCAAAGAGGGGACGGTAGGCCGGTTCAAGAACAACCTTACCAATGAAGAGACGGATATGGTCAATGTCGTGGTGCTGGCTGCCTCAAAAGGCCGGGTATGCTGGGGGGAGAACCTCGATGAAGATCCTATCTGCCGAAGCAGCGATGGCTTGCATCCATCTGAGAACATCGAAACCCCGGTCAATTCCATTTGTGGCAACAAGGAAAACGGAAAACGTTTCGAGCCGGTGTGCCCAAACGCGATGTGGGGAGAGAAGAAGGACGAACGGCCGATCTGCGACGAGGTTATCAACCTTCTCTGCATCGGCAAGGACGACATGGTTCCGTTCTTCATTTCCCTGCACGGCACCCAACTCAAGCCGGTCAGGGCCTACCTATCGGCAGTAGGCCTGAGGCGGCGCAGTCTCTATGAATATCAGGCCACCCTGAAACTCAAAGAAACCAGCAACGGCAAGGGAAAATACTTCGTCATCCAGTTCGAAGAACTCAAGGAAAACACGGCTGACGAAAAGGAAACCTTCCGCGCCCTGTATTTCCAGTTCGCGGGCTACCCGATCGACCGCACCTTCGACGCCGAAAAGGCGATGAAAGAAGCCGATCAAAATGATGTTCCGATTTAATCGGGACATGGGACAGGTTTTACATGAATCTGTCCCTTTTTTATTTCGCGCTTGCGGCTTTCAGTTGCCTTCCAATGAGAATAAATTTACTTTTAAGGATAAGAATAATCTGCTAATGGAAAATCCTACCTACAGTACTAGCCGCTATCGGTTCTCAATCTACCTGGTATTTATAGGGTTATTATTTTTAATGGGTATAATGATTGATGCCTCGGCCAAATATTTGCCGAATGTTTCTTTAGGATACAGGTTCATCGGGTTGATTGTAACAACAACATTATGTTTGGTGTTTTACAATAAACTGCCATCGCGTTTCCAAACGAATCGACGCCTTATCAAATCTTTTACCGGCGGGGTAGGGGTGTTTCTGCTCCATGCATCTTGGCCTTTCGGCAAATTGCTGGTTTATGAAGATGGAATAGAAATTCGATTCATGTTTCATTGCTATTACATCAGTTACGAAAAAATGGCAATGTCCACAAATTTTCTGCTATTTATTGGAGGTGTTATTATCGAATCTGATTTGCCCAATGTCCCTAAAAGTATTCGATTCAGCGGATTTAAGAATAGAGAAATTTACGACTTGATCAAGAACTGCGGCGAGAGCCATGTAAAAAACTTGTGACTATTGTTCGCATCCGTTGTATAATAGTAATGTTGCTAAGGTTCAACCATTGAGAAATGAGACAAAACCAGGAAAACACCTCGGTGGCCAAGCCACTTTCGGATATGAGTGGAAGGATTATCAACTGGTCCCCAATCCAAAAGAATTACCCATCAGGAAACTGATCTACAAATTGTTTTTGGAGCATAAGAGAAAGAAAACCGTTGCCCGCATCCTTAACGACGCAGGTTATAGGACCAGAAGCGGGGCCAAATTTAGCGATACCACCGTCGGCAGGCTACTGAGAGACCCGACTCCGAAGGGGCTTCATTGGGCAAACTGCACCAAAAGTCTCGGAGCTGGGAAAAGGTGGGTGCCAAAGCCGAAGGCCGAGTGGATTCAGATTAAGGTCGAGCCTATTGTTACCGAAGAACTCTGGGACAGGTGCAACCGGATTCTCGACAAGCAAGAGAGAGAAAATAAAAAACCCGCCCGTAAAACCGTCAATCTTTTCAGCGGCTTGACCTACTGCCACTGCGGAACCAAGATGTACGTACCGTCCAACAGCCCGAAATATGTCTGCCGCAAATGCCGGAACAAGATTGGCGCCAACGACCTTGAAGACCTCTTCATTAACGAACTCCAAAACTTGTCCTATTCACCGGGAGACCTCGCAGGCATTCTATACAAAGCAGATAACCGAATTCAGGAAAAGAAAAAGCTTCTCAACGACCTGATAAAAGAGCAGCAGACGATAAGTAAAGAAATAGGCAGCTTTACGGCGGAAGCTCACGACCTCAAGAACCTCCGATTGAATGAAAGTCTGCAACAGATTGAACAAAAAATTCCCGACTTACAAAGCGAGATAGACTTCCTTAAGATTCAACACCTGAAAAAATCAAAAGACCTCAACTCACAGTGGCCAGACCTGCCAGACTCAGAAAAGCGCAAAATCATTGAAGCCCTCACTGAAAAAATCACAATCGGAATAGAAAGCGTGACGATAGACTTGGCTCATCTACCTAATTCTCCAAAATGATGTCAAGAGGGCAACACAACCCTTATGTTGCATTGCCATTTTGTCATAACCCTTCCCCAAAGGCTTTGCATCGAAGAAAAATCTTTTTACCTTTCCATTTTGTTAAACCTCATTAAAAACCTGCCTGCCTAATAATATCACGAGCATCTTTCAAATCTGATTCTTTTGGAATGCTGATAATCAGGATTATATTCCCTTTGGCCCTCCTGACACCTTCAGCCATTGCGTAAAGAGCATCAATGAAGCCAAGTCGCCATCCCCCGCCCATCACCGCTGAAGCGGCATTTGAAAAATGATTTCTCAAAGCCCATTCCAGTGACTTAAAGACGCACGATGAAACATAAGATTTGAAGGCCGCTGTACCGGTATTTCCAGGCAGATGGGCGTGGGTTGAACAAAGGATGACCTGCTTGAAGTCTCTGAAATCATAGATAGGAACCGGCAATATGTGGCCCAGATTCACAGGAACCTCTTCGACCTCACGCGCAACCTCATTCCAATCGGGATACACTTTTTTAAAAGCGCTTATCAGGTTGCCCTCGAATTTCTTGTTCATCCCATCATAGGGTAAGAGCAGAACGTTTGATTTTGAATCGAAAAGATCACCTTTGACAATTTGAATCTGAGCCATGCTAGATGCCGCCTATTTTTCTAAAAGTGCTTACGGATATAAGCTAGACAAAATGGATGGGCATTTCAACCCCGTTGCTCTTGGAAAAATCTGAAGTTTTGCTACCCTCATTTTTAATCTTTACGGGGTAGGACATGGCGACAGCGGAACAAATAAAATCCTTGATTCGGTCGCATTTCAGCGACGATCAGGAGCGATTTTTTACAATCGCGCTTCAAGTGGCGGCGCACGAGGCCGAGCAGGGTCACGGCGCTTTGGCCCATGAAATCCGTGGCATCGTAGATAAGGCCCGCCAGGAAAAGGGCGCTGTTGTCTTGAAGTTCCCCCATGATATGCGGGGGCTGGTGCTGTCGGAAAAGCCCGATATTCCCAAAGCTACGCTGGTTATGCCTTCCGATCTAATCGAACGGATCGACCGGATAATTCACGAATACTGGCAACAAGACACGCTTAAAACACACGGCCTCAGTAATCGCCGTAAAATCATGCTCGTTGGGCCGCCCGGTACAGGTAAGACGATGACCGCCAGAGTGCTTGCGCATGAACTGCGCATGCCCCTGTATACCATCCAAGTGGATCGCCTTGTCACTAAGTTCATGGGCGAAACAAGCGCCAAGCTCCGCCAGATTTTCGACCTGATTCAGCAGGAAAAAGGCGTATATCTTTTCGATGAATTCGACGCTATCGGTGGCGAGCGATCATTGGATAATGATGTTGGGGAGATGCGTCGTGTGCTGAACTCATTTCTGCAATTCATCGAACAGGATACCTCTGACAGCCTTATAATCGCGGCCAGCAATAGCCCGAAACTCTTGGACAGGGCACTGTTTAGACGGTTTGACGATGTACTCTATTATAGGCCACCCACTCCCGAGGAGCGCAAACGCCTGATTCAGAACGTGCTGGGAGTTTTTATCGCCCCCAAATTTGTTTGGAAATCTGTTTTGAAGGAAAGCGAAAAACTAAGCCACGCAGAAATCGATCAGGCCTGCCGGGACGCCATCAAGCTGGCCATCCTTAGCGATAACCCGAAAATTAGTGCATCTCTTTTACGCCTGATGCTTAAAGAGCGGCAAAGTGCGCATGCCGGACAAAGGGGATAATTTACTTTGGCCGGTGAGCGATACAGACACATTTTTCTTTCAGGTCCATCCAGCACCCAGAAATTTACCAACCCCAGGAGGGGCGGACCTGCTCCAAGAATTCCTTCTCGCAATCGTGCCCAACATAGCGCATTTTTAAAACAGCGGCTTGAGGAAGCTTGGACAACCTTTGACCAACAGAGGCAAGCTGTTGCCCATGTCGAACGGCACGGAGCATACGTGGAATTTGTGAGTGAGCCGGGTTTTGATTTAGTTGTAAAAAGCCTTGAAGCTTTACGTTCTGGAATTCGTCTCCTTAATGTCCGGACAGAAGGTGAGGGAGCACACGAGAAGACCCTAGTCACCGTATACATTCCTCATGCTCAAAAAGCATATTTCCTTCGCAGGATCAAGGCCTATGCAGAGGAGATCGACAAGCGAAGTGGCAAACCAAAACACGCCAAATTGGTCGAAAGTATTTCCGATATTCACTTGGCAGTCCTCCAATCCTTTTGGCGCTCGGATGAACAATCCTTGATACCCGGAGATAATCTTGAATGGGTAGAGGCGTGGTTAAGTAGTGATCAGGACGGGGCTATCACTCGTTTCGGGACATTACTTGGAAATCTGAACCTTGAATCTTCCGAAGGCGCGTTAAAATTTCCTGAAAGAGCGGTAAAGCTCATTAAGGCGAACAGAAACCACCTTGAACAGTTAATAGAATTATCGGATGACATTGCCGAGTTGAGAATAGCCAAAGAAGTGGCTTCTTATTTCATCAAGTTGGAAAACCGCGAGCAGTTGGATCTTGTACGGGGTTTGCTGGAACGAAGCAGTTTTGATGCCGAACATGACGTGTTTATCTGCATCCTTGATACAGGGGTGAACAACGGTCACCTGCTTCTTCAGCCTGTTCTTGATAGCGACGATCTTCATGCGGTAAAACCTGAATGGGGAGTCCATGACCATGAAGGTCATGGAACATTGATGGCGGGAACGGCTGCTTATGGCGACTTATTGACTCTGCTTAACAGCGGAGACCCGGCGCGCGTTCATCACCGTCTGGAGTCTGCTAAAATCCTGCCTCCACCTCCCAAACAAAATCGCAAAGAATTGTGGGGGCATTTCACGGCTCAAGGGATAGCCCGTGCTGAGATTAAAGGCCCCGGACGCAGGCGAATTGCATGTATGGCAATCACTGCGACAGATGATCGAGATCGCGGTCGCCCTTCTTCCTGGTCTGGTGCGGTGGATGAACTGACTTCTGGCTATCAGGATGATAAGCAACGACTTATGATCATCAGCGCGGGGAATGTTGATGATCCAGAGAACTGGCGCAATTATCCGGTGGATAATCTGACAAATGAGGTTCACGATCCTGGTCAGGCATGGAATGCTTTGACTATTGGCGCGTTCACTGAAAAAACACTGATCACTGATCGCAAGCTCCAGTCATATTCGGCGATTGCTCCTGCTGGTGGACTGTCTCCATTCAGCACCACTTCCACAACTTGGCCTGCGCGGAAATGGCCCATCAAGCCTGAGGTCGTTTTTGAGGGCGGAAACGTCGCGCGGGGCCCGAATGATTCTATTTTTGATACAGAAGATTTAAAATTGCTATCCACCTATCGTGACCCTCAAGTGGCCCAGTTTTTCCCATTCTATGCGACAAGCGCTGCGTCTGCACTTGCCGCATGGATGGCTGCGCAAATTCAAGCTCAATATCCCGAAGCATGGCCGGAAACGGTCAGGGCCTTGATTGTGCATTCCGCCAGTTGGACGGATACAATGAAGAAGCAATTTCTCCAACCAGACGAGTCAAAGACATCGTATACTCGTCTTTTACGGATTTGCGGTTATGGCAAGCCCAACATGGAAAAAGCGCTTTATTGCTTATCGAATTCCCTCACTTTGATCTCACAGGCGACATTGCAGCCCTACGACAGGGTGACCAAAGAAACGGTTAAGGAGAACGGGAAGAAAACGATTCAAAGGCCGTTTGTAACTCGTGACATGCATCTATATGACCTTCCCTGGCCTACCGATGTTCTTTCTAGTCTGGGAGAAACACAGGTTACCATGCGGATCACGCTTTCTTATTTCATCGAACCGGGTCCCGGGGAAGTTGGCTGGGAAAACCGTTACCGGTATGCCTCTCATGCGCTTCGCTTTGACGTAAAAGGCCCAGGAGAATCTGAAGCCGAGTTTGTTCAACGTATCAATGACCAGGCCAGAGATGATGGTGAACGTCCAGGAACCGAAGGTATAGGACAAAATTGGGTTATCGGAGAAGCGAGAAATGTCGGCTCCATCCATTCAGATATCTGGAAGGGACGTGCCGCCGACCTTGCGGCATCCAACATGGTAGCGGTTTACCCCGCTGTAGGTTGGTGGCGGGAAAGACATCACTTGAACCGATGGAATCGGAAATGCCGGTATGCTCTGATCGTATCCATCTATACTCCCGAGCAGGATGTCGACATCTATACCCCCGTTGTAACGAAGATCGGGCTTATGGTTCCAATCGAAATCCCCGTTAATCTATAATTCAGTGCAGACAAAGCCGAGTCTCCATTTCAATTCTTTAAAATGATGGCAAGATGGCAACGCGACCTCCTACCGCCGATGATTTCAATAGATAAAACTGATTTATAAAACGAAGTGCTATAAAAAAGTTGTTCTATTTGTTCCAGAATTGTTCCAGGTTTTCGTCAAAACGGGCCTAAACGGGCCGTTTTATCAGGTTAATCAGTAGCGGCAGCAGACCTACTTTTCTCTTTGTTTTCGCTAACTTAGCGATTTTTAAGGGTTTTACCCGTCAGTGCTATTACAGATTTTAAGTCCCTTGCGTCTACCTGTTCCGCCACCCGGGCGTCCTTTAAAATCAATAGGTTAGCGCGCATCCAGAATTTCACAATACCCCCATTGTTCCAGGTTTTCGTTAAAACAGGCCCAAAAAGGGCTGTATTACCAGGCTAATTGGTAACGGCAGCAGTCGTGCTTTTCTATTTGTTTTCAATAAGTTACTGGTTTTTAAGGGTTTTCTCGGTTTGCGCTACATCGGACTAAAAGTCCCTTGCGTCCACCTGTTCCGCCATTCAGGTTTTTTAGAAAACCAAAACTCAGGCAAAGGCTTGACGAATTTTTAAGAAGATCTCTGTGGAACCAGCTATCTAGCCAACCTTTAAAAAATCTTATATCCTTACAACCGAGTTAAGAGAGTCTCCGGAGGTTTGAAGATGACCATAACAGATCGAATTGAGGTAAATCCGAAAGTGATGCTGGGCAAACCAGTGATTCGCGGGACGCGCATACCCGTGGAATTGATCTTAAGAAAAATCAGCGAGGGCGCAACGGAAGAAGAACTATCTGATGCCTATCCGAAGCTGACTCCCCAGGACATCCGGGCCGCGGTGGGGTACGCGGCGGACACGTTGGCCCACGAGGAAACGATTATCATAAAACCCACAAAACAAATCGTCAGGAAGTAATCATTTGAGATTCTTGGCCGATGAAAGTTGCGATTTTGCGGTAGTGCGTGCCCTCCGATAAGCAGGCTATGATGAAAAAAATGAATAATGTACGTAAAGTAATTGTCGAAGAGTTTTCGAAATGGGCGGTTCTTTCATCTTTCCGGAGGGGGCCAATTAGGTCTAGAGAAAAGGTATATGAACTTCTCTCCAGGCTCGAATATGCAACTCTGATGGATGGACCAGAAATAAATGAAACTGAATTCATGTCATGGCATAGGAAAAATATTCAACTGATTCAAGAAAAATGCAAAGAGAAGTTTGGAAAAGAATTACCAATTGGTTGGGGAGTGAAGATGATAAATATGTACTTAAAGACCAAGGTTTATATTGCCCAAGAAAAGGTTCGATCTGGGCTCGTGAAAATGATTCACCCCCCCATAGATAGTTATTTATGGAAAGGAATAGAGAACCGCTATCAAAATGATTTTGAAATAATATCTAGAACCCATGTTGTGAGAAAAATTCAAGACATTGATGATTACGATGCGAAATATATAAAACTGATTGAAGGCTTTAAAATGATTGCCAAAAAAGAGAATTGTTTACTCATCGAAGTTGAACAATTCTGGCAACCAACAGGGTGAGATGAAAGAAAAAAGGCTTGAAGACATATCGGGATTTAGGATTCACGAGTGATGGGGGAAATCCAAACACTTTATTTTTGATTGAGTAAAAAAATGGCAAAAAAGAAAATAATTGACCCTGAAATCAGAGAAATCATCGAAGAAGCCATTGTTGATGCTTACGGGGACGAAGAACAAGAAGGGGGATTTCTCGTCCTGCTCGAAGAAAACCTGCCCTTTCCATTCAAGGCTCTTACTGTTGGAGAAGAAGTTGAAGCAATTGGCGTTGATCTCGACAATGATGAGCGCGGCATTATGGCAATCTGCAAGCGCGGAGGGAAAAAATACCGCGTCAGCGTAACCTCATTGGAATGGTCAGGGAAAGCTCCCAAAGAAGCAAAATTTATCGAGGCGTATAGAGCATGGATTCGGGGAAACTGGTGAAGGGCAGATTATGCCCATTTGGTTCTATTTAGATATTTCATGAAATTTAGTTTTCTTTTGTGGGCAGATCGAACGGTTTCAAAATATTTTGAAAATTCTTCTTTTCTTCCGGTATTGGCCATCAATTTGTTGATTTCCTTTAAGAGGTTAATTGCGTCTATATATGCCCGTTTATTTTTCCCATTTAGAGTCGGTTCCACGAGGCTGCGGTAAATGTCAATCGAGTCTTTGGGGCGGATGGTTTCAAGTTTTTTAGCCAATTGATACCAGAGGCGTTGAGAGCAGCCGCCATTTTTTGCCTCGATAAAGGCGCTTTCAATATCCTTTTCCCAGAGGAATATTTCCACCAGCGTGGAATTATCCATGTGAAACCATGATTTGCTCGCTCTCTTTTTTTTGATTTCATCCCTGATAAATGAAAGGGCCTTCTCGCGCCATGTTTGCCATTCCCTGATTTTATCGGCATGAGTCTTCAAAAGCTGATAATGTTCAAGGTTGGCGGAATGGGCGAAGACGGCCCATATCTGTTCCATGGCGTCATCATCGCGCTTGGCGCGGTGATATTCGTTGGCAAGAAATTCCTTTAGTCTGGAATCGGGACGATCAGGAAATGCCTTTACACCGCGCTCTGCCCATTGAAGGGCGAGGTTGCGCTTTCTGGCCTTTTTGTATATCTCTGCGATTTGGAGGAAAGACCACGGGCTTGATAGGTCGTGGCTTTTTATATCAACAAGTTCTTCCACATCCCGTGATTGTTTTGCCAGAGCTTCCATAATTCTTGTTATTCGGCGGCGTTTTCCATATTTTTCAGAATCCTTGCTATCAGGCTCAAATTTTGGCAGTTTTTCCCATTCCGCCGTTGCCAATTCACGGTATACTGCAAGCCCTTTTGCCCCGAATACGTCGGCGTAGGTTTCCGACGCCCCATAAAATACTTCACACTCTGAATTAAGCTCCCATGAAAAAATTCTCTTTGCCAATTTCTCAGGGTCGGGTCTTGAGTTTTTGCTGACCTGAAGATGCATTTCTTGAAGCCTGTCGAGGATATAACCTAAATCCCCACTGGAATCATCAACGCTATTCATTGCCCCCTCAACCGCTGCAAGGCAATATTCAGTAAGCTCACTCACTTCGGCGCTGTATCCCTCATTGAGTAAATCTTCTATCGAACTAATGACATCTAAAATGCCCCGACTATATTCACCCATAGAATGATAATCTACGAAATCATCAGCGCTTACCGCAAAATCAATTGCCGACCGGTAGGCGTCGAGGTCTAATCCTTTGGCGGAATCGCGGGAGGTTTTAACAACCAGTTTGTGCATGAGTTGGCCATCATATCTCGCCTGCTCAAGAATGGTGTCCACGAGAAATTGCTTGTCTTGCGATAGCAGAAAATTATTAATGTCCTTAACGGTTATTTTCGGCTTTTTAGTTTTTTTACTTTTTCCGCTGTCAGGTTTTTGTTGATCCAGCCATTTGAGACCCGTTGCCACACAGTGCTTGCAGAATTCTCCATTTTCTCCCAACGGGCATGAGCACGAATACTCCAAACCGCCATTTTCGATCCATAAGTTCACATCATACTTTTGTGTTCCATGCACTTTTGCCGTTATGCGGTCATCGAATTCGACAATATTTTTTACATACCCTGCCCGAAAATATCCGTGACCACGGTCAAAATACTTTGACCCCGCCATTCGTTTCAGGGTATTTTCGTTTAGGATTGCGGGAAGGGATGAGGATGGCGACTTGTTGTGGTTTTTAACCAAAGGATATCCTTAGAATCGAGTCAATCAAGCGGCGAAGCGAATAATTTCGACCTCTGCGCCTGCCTTGACAGCTTGCTCTGCCTTTTTAAACAGTTTTCCGGTGATTTCCTTAGAAAGATAATACTCTCCACAATTATTGCACACCTGGGCGGGAACATCCTTGATAACTACGGTGGTTTCACCGCGCTGCAATGTTACGGTCGTTTTGCCCTGTTTGGTCTCACCATGTTTGCAGATTACGCATTTCATGCTTTTCTCCTCTTCATAAAATCCGGTTCCCAAAGTTCCGGATCAGGATGATACACGGTTACAACATAGCACGTTTTGGCCTTGCTATCGAAGGCAACTACCACATGGAGTGGATTGCCGCTGACATTCCCCAATATGGGAAGGCTTGGATAAGGAATATCATCTGGATAGTTTTCGATTAATTCGCCTCGCTTTATTACTTGAATGATGTCTTCCTCATTGATGTTTCTTTCAAACATGCGTAAAATAGCATGACCAGTGAAAAAGACTTTTTCAAATTCCATTACTCAGCCTTTAACGCTTTTTCCGAAAAATTTCCTCATGCTTATCTTAAAAGCTTTTTGAGGTTCATGGTCTTGGCCCAAATAAAAAACGATTATAGCACGGATTCCAGCTTTCCGAAATTCTGCCAAGATTCAGGCTAATCTCATTGATATTTGAGAGGCTGGAGGGACCCGCTTTAGTACAATACCCTATATCTCTTTTTAAGCTACTAATTTGTTCCAGATTTGTTCCAGGTTTTCGTCAAAACGGGCCTAAACGGGCGGTTTTATCAGGTTAATCGGTAGCGGCAGCTGACGTGCTTTTCTGTTTGTTTTCGCTAACTTAGCGATTTTTAGAAGACCGGGCAAAAGCCGAAAGATTTGGGGGAAAATCATGAGCGAGTACCAATACTACGAGTTTCAGGCCGTTTACAGACCCTTGAGTGAAAAAGAGATGCGGGAGCTACGGTCATACTCCACACGCGCCCGATCTTTTTCTGTACGATGTGACATCGAGTTAACTTGAGGACAATTGTAATGAATTGTCGGGGGACGTCGTAACAAGTACATGTCCCCCGCTTTTGAAAAGCTCCGGGGGATATTCGCCCCGGCGCTTATGACGGCTTTAAATCCTGTTCGCTCTATAGGCCATTCACTCTCTGTGGCGTCGAATAACCGAAACCGGTAGTGGTGATTGCACCATTCCCAAGCTCGCCCTCGGAATCATCCCCCCAGCAATAAATCCAACCCGAATTTGTGAGAGCGCAAGTATGGCCTCCTTCAGGAAATCCATTATCTACACTTGCAGAAATCGTATTAATCTGCAACGGGTCAAGCGAAATAACATGCATGGGGGTTGTACTCCCTAGAGTATTGCCATCCCCGAGTTCGCCTTCAAAATTCCATCCCCAGCATTCTAAGCCGTAAAATGGATCTAAGTCGCATGTGAAATTCTGTCCAGCGACGATAACCGCTGCTGTGATTTCTAAGCTATTTGTAGGAATTAGCCTATTGGTGGTTGATCCGTCACCAATCTCGCCGTATTGATTATCTCCCCAGCACATATCGCCTCCATAAGAATAAATAGCGCAGGTGTGGAGCAATCCTGCTGAAATCGCTTGGAATTTAGAAGAACCACCATAGTTATAAACGTTCACGGGGATATTACTATTGGTTGTTGAATTATTCCCAAGCTGCCCGGAACCATTATATCCCCAGCATTTGGCCAAGCCCGCCGTTGTCACGGCGCAGGTGTGAAGACCTCCCGCCGAGAGAGCCACCACGGCTGTCAAAGGCGCTAACGAAGCGTCGGCGACCACATCTACAGGGGTAGTGCTATAACCGCCTGGAACCGCAACCCCAGTGCCAAGCTTGCCGTAATTATCACTCCCCCAACATTTGACCCCTCCACTACTTAAAAGGGCACAGGTGTGGTCAGATCCCACTGAGATAGCCGTAACTCCGCTCAAAGCCGTGAGGCATGATGAGTCGGCGCATACATCTACAGGGGTAGTGCTACAGGGGTGTCCATAACAATTTCCCGTTGTAGAAGCGCCAAGTTCGCCAACATCATTTATTCCCCAGCATTTAACACCTTGCGCCGTTGTAAGGGCGCAGGCATGGTCATAACCAGCGGCAACCGCCGTCACTCCGCTCAAATTTGTGAGACATGATGCGTCGGCGCAAACATCAACGGGAACCCCGCTAGAACCGCCTGATTTAAAATTGTCCCCAAGAGCGCCATCCATATCATATCCCCAGCACCTGACCCCGTTATCCGATGTAATAGCGCAAGTAAGGTGTCCCCCCGCCGCAACAGCCGTTGCTTGCCTGTATCTAGTGATATTTATCGTTTGTTCCACAGCCAGATTTGGGGATCCGTCGTCAGAAACCGTGATAGTGAGGCTGCACACCTCATATGGTGTTGGTGATGTTGGCGGCGCTTGGAAGTTTATGTGACATTTAATATCCGACTGGCCGGAGCCGCTGACCGTGACTGGGAAGCTGCATGAATTGTAGCTGCTGTAGCACGACAGATTCTGGGTTGTGTCGACGTCTGTCACTTCACCGTTATCTTGGTCATACGTTAATCCATCCGTTATTATGATACTCGAGGGAGGAGTTGTGAAAGTAGGGGCATGGTTGGGAATAGTGATCGAAATGGTCTGACTCACAGTAAGGGGATTTGAAGGGTCACTATCCGTCGCGGCAATTATCAAGTAGCACGTCTGAGCGGCAATGGAAGCGGTAAACGATAGATTACAGGGTTGCGGATTTCCGCCAGAGCCGGTAACTGTTGGGGACACAATAAAACCACTGCAATTATCGGAGTAATCGAAACAGGTCAATGTCTGACCCATACCTGGCGGATAGGTGTCAACATCCTTCGCTATGCCGTTTGTCTGGTTATAAGTCGACCCGCCGGTCACGATGATATTTGAGGGCACAACATAGAAGGTGGGGGCATTGTTGGGTATCGTGATCGTAATGTCTTGGCTGACATGGAGGGCCGGGGAGCCGTTATCCGTTGCTACTACGGTAAGAGAGCAACTCTGGGTCGGAAGGGGGGCGGTAAACGAGACCATGCAGTAGACCGAACTTGGAGCGGCGCCTGAACCGGTTACGGACAGGTAAAAGTTTGTGCATGTATTGTTGGCGACTGAACAGGTAATCGTCTGGCCATCGTCAGGGTCCACCACTACGCCGCTTGTGATGTTATAAGCTAACCCGCCGGTCACCGTGATATCTGAGGGCGGAGTTGACCACTGCGGCTGATTATTATTTATTGTGATCGGGATTGTGGCGCCAACCGACAACGCCGGAGATCCGTTGTCCGTCGCAACTATTCTTAAATTGCATGTCTGAGCCGGAACGGGGGCGACAAACTGGACATTGCAGTAGACAGAATTTGGCGCTACGTCTGAACCGGACACATCTATAGTAAATTCACACGACGCGCCGCCATTAGAGCAGGTCACGCTTTGACCCGGGTCATTGAGATCAGTCGCTACGCCATTTGTCTGGTTATAAGTTGTCCCGCCGGTGATTGTGATGGCTGAAGGCGGAGTTGTAAACATCGGCTTATTGTTATTGACGGTGATCGAGATCGTAGCGCCAACCGACATGGGGGGTGAGCCGCTATCCTGAGCCATTATTCTCAAACCGCATGTCTGGGCCGGAACGGGGGCGGTTAACTGTACATTGCAGTTGGCCGTGCCTGGCGCTGTGCCTGAACCGGATACATCTATGGCAAAGCCGCACGTCGTGCCATTGCTTGAACAACGAATTAACTGACCGTTGTCAACGTCTGTCGCTACGCCGTTTGTCTGGTTATAAGTTACCTGGCTATTTATCGCGATATTTATGGCAGCGGTTGACCATGTCGGCGCATGGTTGCTTATAGTGAGCGAGACAGTCTGACCCACTGAAAGAGCGGGGGCGCCATTATCCGTCACAGCTATTCTAAGGTTGCATGTCTGGGCCGGAATGGGGGCGTTAAACGATACATTGCAGGTTTGCGGATTCGAGCCAGAGCCGCTAACCGCTATATAAAATCCGCAACTCGAGGAACCGGAACAGGTCAATGTCTGAATCGAGTCAGTAGCGTCTATCGCTACTCCGTTTGGCTTGTTATAACTATCCTGGCCGTTCACCGTGATATTTGTGGGCGCCGTTGACCATGTCGGCGCATTATTATTCACGGTGATCGAGATCGTCGAGCCTACCGACAGGGCCGGTGAACCGTTGTCGGTTGCCATTATCCTCAAATTGCATGTCTGCGCGGATGCAGGCGCCATGAAGCTGACGTTGCAGTTTTGCGGATTCGCGCCAGCGCCGCCAACTGTTACGGTAAATCCGCAATCGGTAGAACCGGTGCAGGTCAATGTCTGACCTATGTCAACGTCCGTCGCCATGCCGTTTGTCTGGTTATAAGTTGCCCCGCCGTTTACCGCGATATTCGAGGGCGCCATTGAGAAGACAGGAGCATGGTTACTTATTGTTATCGAGACGGTCTTACCAACAGTGAGCGTCGGAGTGCCGTTATCCGTTGCCGCTATTCTTAAAT
>Ga0209777_10000555_pt1 | contig 60352 bp, 57 predicted proteins | sample FrelakmetHBP12HB_FD_187147 | JGI IMG/M metagenome (GOLD analysis project Ga0209777, IMG submission 187147) | Freshwater lake sediment microbial communities from the University of Notre Dame, USA, for methane emissions studies -HBP12 HB (SPAdes)... | ecosystem: Environmental > Aquatic >...
GAACTTGCGGCGGCCCCGGCCGACGGTCAGGATGGCCAGACCGACGCCCCGCAACTCCTGGTCCAACGCCACCGCCGCCTGGTTCTGCACGCCGAGGGCGACGGACTGCTGGCGCTTGGCAAGAGCCCACTCGTTGTACCGGTTCTCGTACGAGGTCACCGCCGTCTCGTACGTTGCCACAGGGCCCGCCACTTCCGTGAGCGGCTTGGTCCGGTCGAGCAACTGCTTCGCCCTCCGGATCCAAGCCGGCGATGGGGCCTCACGACTTGGTGCTAACATGACTACCTCCAAATGCGGGCCGAAGCCCGCGGTGAGAGTTGTGCTGCTGGGGTTGCGTGGCGTTTCCACGTTTCCCCTGTCGATCGCCCGGGCGTTTCCCGTTCGACCGACAGGCGAAACGCTAGGAGCGGGGCGTCAAGCAGGTGTCAATCGGCCGGAGCGACTCGTGGTGCAAGGTGTTGTGAAGATGGCGCATGAACGATTTTCGAAATTCTTCTCGGGGGGCATTGGGTTCGCGCGCACGGGCATCGGATGCCTGCGGAATGTCACTGGAGGCCCGCACGGCGGCATTGGCTTTTTGTGCAGGATTGTTGGAGGGCCGCATCGTGGAGGGTTTTCTCCGGGCCGCCTTACCGCGTTCTTTTGCGCCGTGACGCGATAGACAGACCGTTCTGCCGGGCTCCCTCGTACTGCGACGCTCCCGGCGGACCGTTCTACCCGGTTTCATCACGATGGAGCTCGGTCGTCCCATCGAGACGGGTCCCTTCCATTTCGCGGGAAGTCAGCCGTCCATCGGGACTGCTTCATGTATCCGAAGTGGAAGGCGCTGCTCAGCTCCGGTTGCAGACTTCACCCGAAATGCGCCTCAGGCATCCGGCGTCGGCCCCTACCCGGACGCATGGTGGAACCCGGTAGACCGACCGGATCACGTCCCCCCCATCATGCTGAGATCCGGTGGTCACACGGGACCACTCTCTTCAATCACTTGCGTAAGTAGCAGGCCGCCCGGACATGTTCACTCGAACCCCGCTGCGACTGAGTGCTCCCGGCCCCACGCGTCCCTTGCATTACAGTGAGAGGAGACGGTGGGAGCGGACCATTCGTTCTCATTCCGCGGAGTGGCAGTGAACCGATCGCTACTGGTCTTCTCCTCCCCGTGAGAGCCGAAGCTTCGAGTCCGGACGATCGAACGTCAGCATGAAGGGAGCGCATAGTACAGGCGGTCTACTCGTGCCAAGAACGAGTCCGCTCGGTCTCCGTCAGGCAGCATCGAGGAGCGATTTGACCTGTCGGGATGGTAGGACCCGGAGCTCTCGGTGGCAGATCTCTTCGTACGCCCGGTACGCCCGCACCGCTTCGTCCAGTTCGCGGACCGGAGGAGCGCCTGGATCAGTTGGAAGTGGAACTTGTCGTGCACTGGATAGCGAAGGATTCCACTGCGGGCGAGAGGAATGATCTCCTCCCATCTTCCGCCCGCGGCGAGCAACTCCAAGAGCTCGGTGGCTCCGTGCACCCATCTGCCGGGCAGCCGTCGCCGCTCTTCCGCGAGGAGGATTGCGTGCGCGCGTCCCATTGGGCGAACTCACCGCGCGTCGCGCGACCGTGAGGCGGACGACGGCCGCGGCGAAGGCCGCGGTCCAGATCCCGTACGCCACGCAGTAAAGCGGGACGTGGATCACGTACCAGATCGTGACGAGGAGCGGGACCGGATGGCCCGCAGGCCGCCAGTCTAGGACGCTCCACGCGAGGAGGAGAACCACGGGCGCAAGGAGAATGCCGCGATAGAGACGCCAGGTCGCCGATGGGGTCGGCGGGGTCCAGCGCAAGGGCGAGCGCGGCGACCCCGGTCGTCAAGATGAACCGCCCGCGCGCGGGGCGGACCGCGCCGACGACAAAACTCGCCGCAATCTCAACCAGCGAGAGGGCGAGGAGCGGAACCTCGGGAGGTTTCATCGACTTGCCGGACGATACCCAGGGCGCGTCCGCTGCGGCAAGGAGGAATGGCGAGAGCGGCGCACGGTGGCTACGATCGGCGAGTCCGCATCGGCCGTCGTCTACGTGGGGTGGAGGGGACCGATGCACGGAGGAGCCGCGTCATGGTCCGCTTGTTTCTGACCACTTTCCTGCTGATCTTCGTTGCGGAGCTGGGCGACAAGACGCAGCTCGCAACCTTGGCGCTCGCGAGCGATGCGGGCCGCGGCGCTCAGATGTGGATCGTGTTCGGGGGGAGCGCTCTCGCGCTCATCGCGTCCTCCGGTCTCGCTGTCCTTCTGGGCAACATCCTCGACAGGATCGTGCACCCCGATGTCATGCGATGGATCTCCGCCGGGCTCTTCCTCGCAGCCGCGATCTGGACGATCGCGAGGAAATAGCCTCGCGCCCCGGAGCCTTCGGGAGAACCTCCGGGGCGCATCGTCGCTTTGGGATCGTGGGCCGGTGCGAAACCGCTACTTCTTGGCGAACGCCTCCGCATAGCGGCGAACCGCCTCGTACTGAGACTTCCCGTCGAGACCCGCCTCCTCGAGGACCTTGTGCGCCTGCCCGCTCCCCGGGTAGCGCCCCTTCGAGAACGCGTGAAGCGAGTGGGCGCGCCCTTCCTCGGACGTGATCCAGCGGTACATCGTCGCCATCGTGAAGCCGCTCACCCCCATCGCCTCGCGCGCCCGCTCGGGCGGGAAGATCCGGCGTTGTTCCTCCAAGGGCAGCAGATCGAAAAGCTCGGCGCTCGTGACGACATAGATGTTCATGCGCAGGCCGTCGGCATGGAGCTTCGGCAGGACTTCGTCGACGAACATGTACACGACCCCGCTTTCCTGAAGAACAATCGTGCCGTGGTACGGTTTGCCCTTCGGGTCCGCCGTCCGAAGCGCATAGATCCCCTTCGCCGCCGCCACTGCTGGCGGGATCCCAAGGGCGGCGCGATCGGGAACCTTCTCGTTCGGCCGCGTGACGAATGGAGCCAGCACCGCGGGGCGCGCCTTCAGCCCGGCGACCAGGAGCGGCCAAAGCTCCTGCGGTTCCCACGGGGTCAGCGTGATCCCGATCCCCTTGGGAAAGTTCTCCTGAAGGAGCTGGAGCGCCTGCGGGTCGGCGTGTGTGGGTCCGTCCTCGCCGGTCTTCAGCCCCGCATGGGCACAAATCATCACGTACGTCTTCATCGGTTCGCCGGACATCTCGTGGCGCGCCTGCTGGCCGATCCCGTGGAGACGAGAGGCGACATGCTGGAGCGCCGCGATGAATGCGCCGTACGAAGAGCCTGCGCCGATGTGGGTCCCGTACGTCGACGTCCCCGCGAGGAAAGCGCCCATCGCGTCCTCGCAGATGCCGCCGCAAGCAACGAGGCGAGCGCCGGCGTTGTTCCGCGAGTGATAGAAGCCCTCGGGGAACCCCTTCGCGATGTTCGAGACGCTGGTCGAGCCGAGGAGGTCTGCCGCAGCGGCGATCACCCCCCCCTTCGTCTCCCGGTTGATGTAGCCCAGAGCGTCACCGAGGGCAGCGCGCAGGGTCGACTCCGTTCCTGGCTTCAATGCCAGCTCGGCGGGGATCGTCTCGGGCGTCATCCGCGGGCCGTACACGTGCGAGAGATCGGGCCGGTCCGCCCGCGGCGTCCGGTGAGCAGCGCCGAAGCAGCGCTTCCGCTCGCGAATCTGCTTCGCGAGTCGGTCCCCAAGCTTCGTCCGCTCGATCAGCTGACGGAAGACGAGCAAGGTATTCCAGAACGTCTTCTCCACCGAGTCCGGTCCCGTGTCTCCTTCGTGGCGAGGGAACGCCACGCCGAACGCCTCCTCGCACTCCTTCAGCGAAGCGTAGTAGGCGTCCGAGAGGAACTTGTGCCCCGCCCCGTGCGATCCGCGTCCCTCGATCCCGTACTTCCACCCCTTGACAGTCCGATAGACGAGTGCGGTCGGCTGATCGTTCGGGCGGGACGAGGTCGCCGCGTGAAGCGCGGCCAGGATCTGCCGGAAGTCTTTCCCATCGTCGATTCGATATACGTTCCAGTCGTGGAGGTAGGCGAGCTCGCAGGGATTCCACTGGACGTAGTCGCCGGGCTTCTCACCGTCGCGGCACACCCAGTTCGAGTCGATGCTCGCCTGGTTCCAGTCCACGTGCAGGAAGACGTTCGCGAGGCCCGCCGTCGCGGCGGTCGCGAAAGCCTCGCCGACGCGGCCCGGGGTCATCCCACCCTCGCCCTCGATCATGTGGACACGCGGGGCATTCTCGAGACCGAACGTGTCCAGTGCGCCGAACGCAAGCCCCATCGCTGCCGGGACGCCCACGCCCGAGGCGCCGGTCGCGATCTTCACACCGGGCGTCGTTGGCGTCGGGTGGCCGTCGAGCGCCTTCGCGTGGTACTCGCGGAAGAGCGGCGTCGTCGTGGTCGGATTGCGGCGGAAGCCGAGAAGGTCCTCGAGACGCAGCTGGAGACGTTCCTCCTTCGGGAGGAGATCCGGGGCGCCTGCGCGGACGATCTCGTTGCGCAACGCGCACATCGCATAGAGGCCCATCGCCTTGTGGCCGGCAGCGTAGACGAGGAGGTCGTTCGCACGATCGTCGGGATTTGCGAAATCGTACTCGAGACCGTCGAACAGGAGTGCCGTGACGATACGCCCGGAGGAGATGCTCCCCCCGGGGTGGCCCGATGTGGGGACGAAGTTGTACAGGACGCCGCACAGCGTGCGGTAGAGCAAGTCGTATCGTTCGAGGTCCTCGATGAGCCCACACGCGGACTCCGGCCCCGGCATGCGTCCCTCGGCGAGAAGCTCGGTGACCGGAACGTGAATCGCCCTCCGCGGACCGATCACCAGGGGACGCGACGGAAGACCGCTGGCGCTCGTCGTCATCATCAACCTCCCTTTCCCAGAGCCAGTCTTTGAAACGAAACCCCAATCAAATTAGCCAAATTCACTCTTGGGGACAAGATGGAAACCGACGGATGAAAACCGACGCGGGTCAGCGAGACGCGATGCCCGCGGCGAGTTCCACCGCTTCTTTAATGCAGCTGTTCATCGCGACGCCCCGGTACGAGTTTCCCACGAGGTCGAGCCCGGGAAGCGTGGTGACACGCGAAGCGCCCCCCATGGCCGACCATGTACTGGGGAATCCCGAGATGATGCCGGAAGACCCAGCCGCGTCGCGGCGGCCGGTCGATCCCCATCGACCTGTGCAAGTCTCCCCGTACGCTCGAAATCAGCTCGTCGTCTAGAGCCGTCGGTCCGAACCCCAACCCTTAGGCGGACCAATCGCCTCTCATGGACCCGTGAGCACGACACGACCCTAGCCGGTCAGATCGCGGAAACGCATCTCCTCGCGATCCAGGAAGCAGCGGGTGAGCTCCGCGAAGTCCTCCGCCCCCGTGCTCGAAGGCGCTGTGATCTGGATCGGCGCGTGGAAGCCCCCCGCTTCCGCGAGCCGTGCGTTCTCGCGGACGGGGCCGTAGACGGACGCCCCGTAGGTTTCGCGCAGGCTCGCCTCGACCTTGGCGCTCAATCGCGTGTGGACCGTGCGGTTCGGGACGACCCCTGCGATTCGCAAGCGCGAGTTGCGATGCCTCTTCACTTGATCGATCACGTCCATCAACAGCCCGAGGATGTGCAGATCCAGCTCGCGCGTCGAGACCGGGATCAGCACCGCATCGACGCACGACAGCGTCCCGACGAGAAGCGATCCCCAGGTCGGCGGCGTGTCCAGCAGCACGTAGTCGATATCCTCCGGAAGCTGCGCGAGCAAGTGCGACAGGCGGTCGCGCGTCGGGTGCGCGCCGTTATCGAACGGGGCAAGGAGCCTACTCCCGGGTGCGAGCTGAAGGCCGCTCACGAGGGTCCCGGTGAGGACGTCATCGATCTTCTTCTCGCCGGCCAGAGAGTCGGCGAGGTTCCCGTTGTGGGACTGGGGCAACAGGTGGAACGTGCTCGAAGCCTGCGGATCAAGATCGAACAGGACGACTTTGCGGCCCGCGAGGGCGAGCCCGGCCGCGAGGTTCACGGCGATAGTCGTCTTACCCGATCCGCCCTTAATGTTTGCTATGGCGTACGATCTCATTTGCCCTCCCCATTTTGACGAAATGGCAAGACACGGCGCAGATTACATGACGGAAGCGGCGGACGCCAGTGCTAAAACCGCCGGTTCCGCCGCCCTCTCGTCGTGCCTAGCGTGTTGTCGGGTAACGCGTAGGCCGTTCGGCCCCTCGTCTTCGGAAGGGGACCGCCCCGTCCTTCACCGCTTCCGGAGATGGTTCAGGGCGCCGCCCGCCCGAAACCATGAGATCTGCTCCGCATTGAAGGTATGTGCGAGACGGATCTCCTCGGTCTTCCCATCCTCATGCCGGAGCTCGGCCTGCATTTCTCGGCCCGGCGCCAGATCCGCAAGCTTGAGGAGGCTGATCCGGTCGCCCTCGAGCACCTTCTCGTAGTCTGCCGGGTCGACGAACACGAGCGGCAGGATCCCCTGCTTCTTCAAGTTCGATTCGTGGATCCGCGCAAAGGAACGCACGATCACCGCGGCCCCGCCGAGATGGCGCGGCGACATCGCCGCGTGCTCGCGACTCGATCCCTCTCCATAGTTCTCATCGCCGACGACGATCCAGCGCAAACCGTTCGATTTGTAGTTGCGCGCGATCTTGCTGAACGGCTCTCCCGCGTGACCGGTCACGAGGTCGCGGCCGTGCCCGGTTTCGCCCGTGAACGCGTTGAGGGCGCCGAGGAACATGTTGTCGCTGATCCGATCGAGATGCCCGCGGTAGCGCAGCCAGGGGCCCGCGGGCGAGATGTGATCGGTCGTGCACTTCCCGTTCGCCTTCAGCAGAAGCGGAAGATCGACGAGATCGTAGCCGTCCCACGCTGGGAAGGGCGTCAACCCTTGCAATCGCTCGCTATCCCGCGCAATCACGACCTTCACCGTCTCAGAGTGCGCGCTCGGCGCGAGATACCCGCTGTGCCCTCCGGCGAACCCCTTCGGTGGAAGATCCGCCGCCTTGCGCGGAGGCTCGAGCCGCACTTGCTTACCGTTCGCGGCACGAATCGTGTCCCGCATCGGATCGAACGAGAGGCTGCCTGCGATCCCGAGCGCGACGACCATCTCCGGGCTCGCGATGAACGCCATCGTCCCCGTGCTCCCATCATTCCGCTTCGGGAAGTTGCGGTTGAAGGAGGTCAGAATCGAATTCGTCTCCCCCGGCGCGAGGTCCCGCTTCCACTGCCCGATGCAGGGGCCGCACGCATTCGCCAGCACCTTGCCGCCGATCCTCTCGAGAGAGCTGAGCTGCCCGTCGCGCGCGATCGTCGCGCGGATCTGCTCGCTCCCCGGGCTGACGAGGAGTGGGGAGGTCATGCGCAGGCCCTGCGCGAACGCCTGCTCGGCGACGTCCGCCGCACGGGTGATGTCCTCGTACGAGGAGTTCGTGCAGGACCCCACTAGGGAGGCGGAGAGCACATCAGGGTATTCTTCCGCCTTGACCTCGGCCGCGAACCGGGAGATCGGGCGCGCGAGGTCGGGCGTATGCGGCCCGACGATCTGCGGCTCGAGCTTCGAGAGATCGATGTCGATCACGCGATCGAAGTATTTCTCGGGCTCCCGCTCCACCTCGGGATCGGCGGCTAGGATCTGCGCGTTGATATCGGCCAGATCCGCGAGCGCCGCCCTGCCGGTCGCGCGCATGTAGCGTCCCATCGCCTCATCGAAGGGGAAGACCGACGCGGTCGCGCCCAGCTCGGCCCCCATGTTCGTGATGGTTCCCTTGCCGGTGCAGGAAATCGTGCGGGCGCCGGGACCGAAGTACTCGAGGATTCGATTCGTCCCGCCCTTCACCGTGAGCACGCCGCACAGATAGAGGATCACGTCCTTCGGCGAGGTCCAGCCCGACAGCTCTCCGGTCAGGCGAATGCCGATCACCTTCGGGTACTTGACCTCCCACGGGAAGCCAGCCATCACGTCGACGGCGTCGGCGCCACCGACCCCCGACGCGATCATCCCAAGCCCGCCGGCGTTCGGGGTGTGCGAGTCCGTGCCGATGATGAGGCCGCCCGGAAACGCATAGTTCTCGAGGATCACCTGGTGGATGATGCCCGACCCCGGTTCCCAGAATCCGATCCCGTACTTCGACGAGACGGTGCGCAGGAAATCGTAGACCTCCCGGTTCTCCTCGCGCGCCGCCGCCGTGTCGGCGCTCGCGCCGTCCCGGGCGGTGATGAGGTGATCGCAGTGGACGGTCGTCGGGATCGCCACGCGATCACGTCCGGACAGCATGAGCTGCAGCAAGGCCATTTGCCCCGTCGCGTCCTGCATCCCCACGCGATCGGGCCGGAGCATCAGGTAGCTCTCTCCCGCCCGCAGATCCTGGCCCTCGGGATCGTCCAAGTGGCCGAGGAGGATCTTCTCGGCCAGCGTCATCGGGCGATCGCCGAGCCGCCTGCGCGCGACAACGAGCTTTCGCGCGACCGTCGCATAGACCTCTCCCACGAACTCCGGCGTCGAATCAATCGTGTGCATCGGATTTCCTTTTCGTTCGTCGGCCCGCAAACTCTGACTTCAACCTCTCAGCATAGCGCGGGGGCATGGCAGGCGCACCCCGCAAGTCACGACCGGCGCAACGGATTCCCGCCGCGTCCCGGAATGTTAAAGCGGCTCCCCCGGCGGGCTCAGGGGCTTCCACCCCTCGGGATACCGGCGCGCAAGGTCAACGTAGGTCTCCTTGAATCGCGTCCACTCCGCCTTGTAGGCTTCGTCCACGGTCCTGTCGAGAATGCGCGCCGGGACGCCGATCGCGATCTTCTCCGGAGGCACTTCCTGGCGCTGTTTGACGACGGCCCCTTCCGCAACTACCCCCCACGACCCGATGCGCGTCCAGTCTGAAACGATCGAGCCCATACCGATCACGGCCCAGTCGTCGACCCGCAGGGCGTTGTGAATGATCGCACCATGCCCGACCGTGACCCAGCTTCCGATCGTACAGGTTTCCCCCGGACGGGCGTGGATCACGCAGTTGTCCTCGATGCTCGTGTGGTCCCCCACTCGGATCGTTCCGTAGTCGCCGCGCAGCCGCGCGCCCGGGCCGATCCAGCAACCTCGACCGACATCGACGTCGCCATAGACGTCCGCGGAAGGGTGGATGTACGTCCCCATGCCGATCCGCGGCGTCTTCCCCTCGAAACTGGCCACTGTCACGCGCCCCTCCTGCATCCGTCTTCTGGTTTCGTCGCCGGCTTGGCCAAGAACCGCCCCTTGTATTACTATATGCACCGGACGGAATCACGGGGGTACAAGATCCCGTCGGATGGACCGGGTCCCAGGAGGCGTCCGATGCAGCGAACGGCAAGTGAGACGTATCGGCGGATCTGGGAGGTCGTGCGCCGGATCCCGCGTGGAAGGGTCGCGACGTACGGCCAGATCGCAGCGCTCGCGGGGAAGCCCGGTCAGCCCCGCCTGGCCGGCTATGCGATGCGACACGTCCCCGAGGGCTTGGGGATCCCGTGGCAACGCGTGATCAACGCGCGTGGCGAGATTTCACCGCGCGCATCCGGGGCGGTCGAGGCGTCCCTTCACCGCGCGCTCCTCGAGGATGAAGGGATCCAGTTTGATGCGGGCGGTCGCGTGGATCTCACGCGCTACCTGTGGCAACCGCGGCCGCGCCGGGTGACCCACACCGCGGCGCCCAAGATGTCCAGTCGCTGCGCCCGGCCCTCGAACCGTGTGCGGAGGAGGAAATCACAATGACCGGTTCGTGCGTTCGTCGCGCCGCCACCGCAGTGATCCTGGTCGCGGCGTCGGCCATGCTCTTGCTCTCGGGCCCCTGTCCGGGACCGATCTTCGATGCGCGCGCGGCCTCCATGCCACACACGGTCGCGACGTTTTCCTGCGTCGGTTTCGATCCGGAGACCGGGGACCTCGGGGTCATCGTGCAATCGAGGTTCTTTGCGGTCGGGTCCGTCGTCCCGTGGGCCCGCGCCGACGAGGGGGCGATCGCGACGCAGGCCTCGGCCAACACGACCTATGGGCCGCAAGGGCTCGACTTGCTCGCCGCCGGCAAGTCAGCCGACGAGGTTCTTCAGGCCCTGACCGCCCCGGATTCGTTGCGCGCGCGACGACAGGTCGGGATTGTCGACGCGAAGGGTCGAGCTGCCACCTACACGGGGAAGGACTGCATGGCCTGGGCGGGCGGCGTTTCCGGACGGAGCTTTGCGGCGCAGGGAAACATTCTCGTCGGCGAAGCAACGGTGAATGCAATGGCCGACGCTTTCCAGAACACAAAGGGGATGCTGGGGGATCGCCTTCTCGCGGCGCTCGACGCGGGACAGGCCGCAGGCGGCGACTCCCGCGGGATGCAATCCGCGGCGCTGCTCATCGTGCGAACGAACGGCGGATACAACGGCCTGAACGATCGGTACTGCGACCTGCGCGTCGACGACGCGAAAAACCCGTTCGCCGAGCTGCATCGCCTCTACAACATCTGGAAGCCGAACGCCTTGGTCACCGAAGGCTACGCGCGGGTCGAGAAGAAGGAGTTCGATCGCGCGTACGCGATGGGGCGAGAAGCGGTCGCCCTGCAACCGAAGGTCGGCGAGTACCGATATCATCTCGCCTGCTATCTCTCGCGGGGCGGCGAGAAGGAAGAAGCGCTGAAGACGCTGCAGGAGGCGCTGCGGTTGCAGCCCGCACTCGCGAAACAGGCGGGCAGTGATCCGGACCTGGTCCCGCTCAAGGAGGATGCTCGATTCGGGCGCGTGCTAGAGGCAGCCACCAAGGCCGCCACCCAATCGGCGCCCAAGCCCACGGCCCCCAAGAGCCCGGCTCCAGGGAAGAAGACTCCCCCGCAACCGCCCAAGATCCGATTGAACGAACGCTAGTTCCGTCCGCTGTCTCGGAGACGGTCGAGCGGATCCTCCAGTCGGGCTCCGCGGGGCGCACGCTGATTCCATAAGGCGGTCGCCCCGCACATCTCAACACATGCAAGAAATACTGATCTCGTGATCCGGTGATTGCCGAACCCGGTGGGGCGGGTTATGATCCGGAGTTCGATGATGGTTCCGGACCGAACCGTCGCCGAACGGTGGATTTGTTGGATCCAAAGAGGCGGTCGTCATTCCACGCCGGTCGAAGTCCGCGGCCACTCCGTATTCGCCGTATTCGCCTCGCGGACGCTCGACGTCGAACGCAACGTGGTTGACGACAGACGGACCACCGACTGTGACTGTTACAGGCGACTTGATCCTTGTGCTGACTCGGCTGCCGTTGCGGCAAGGACTGCAATACGAAACTGGCAACGGCACCCTTTAGATAGAAGCGCTGGTTCTCCCAGAGGGCCGCGGGGCGCAATCCCCGCGGCCTTTCCCTTTCCCCAGGTCAACCGTCGCAGCCGCTCCCACAGTCTGAGACCGCGCATGGGATTCCCAGGTTTGCCGGACCGCTGAGAACGGTGCCGCTCGGCCGCTTATCCCGCACTATGATTTCGTCTCGGGACCAGCATGATTGTGGCTGCTTGGAGGCGGGCGTGCCTCGACCAGGAGGAAGATAATGAGCGAGGAATCCGTAATCTCCGGTTGGGAAAGGGATCGCATCGTTTGCCGGCATCTGCATGGGATTCAGGGCAAGTGGACCTTGCGCGAAGAGGCGCCGAAATACGCACCCGATCGGACTTGCGACGTCGAACACCTCCGGCTCGACCTGGTCCCCGACCTTCCGGGGCGAAAGATCGAAGCGATCTGCCGCCAGAGGCTCCGCGCCGCCTACGGACCGTTCGATTCGATCACCCTGGACGCGGTTGACTTGAGGATCCACTCGATCCGGGACGGGGACGGCCACGATCTGGACTACTCCTACCTCTCTCGAAAGCTCACCGTCCGCTTTCCGCAGAAGGTTCAGAATGAGGCGGAGATCGTGATTGCCTACACGATTGACCATCCGGCCCTCGACCTCTATTTCTTCGGTCCGAATGAAATCGAGCCTGAGGCGACCTGGCAGCTCTGGAGCCAAGGGGAGGATGAGGAAGCGCGGTACTGGATCCCCTGTCATGATGCTCCGAACGAGAAGATGACGACCGAGGTGATCGTCACCGTCGATCCGCAGTACACCGTGATTTCGAACGGTGCCCTCCTTTCGGAAAGCGAGTCGAATGGAAAGAAAGTCGTCCATTTCCTTGAATCGGTCCCGCATGTCTCCTGTCTGATCACCCTCGTGGTCGGGGTCTTCCACCGCGTCGTCGACGAATGGCGCGGAATCCCGGTGGACTACTTCGTCGAGCCGGGTCGCGAAGAGGAGGCTCGCCGTTCCTTCGGCAAGACGCCCCAGATGATCGATTTCTTCTCCCGGAAGCTCAATCACCCGTAACCGTACGAGAAGTACACGCAGGTCGCGATCAGGCACTTCCATTTCGGCGGGATGGAAAACACATCGGCGACGAGCCAGACCGATGGGACCCTCCACGACGAGAGGGCTCACATTGACATCACCAGCGACGAGCTCGTCGCCCATGAGCTCGCCCATCAGTGGTTCGGCGATCTCCTGACCTGCAAGTCGTGGGCGCACGCGTGGCTGAACGAGGGGTTCGCGACGTATTTCGAGGCCCTCTGGAAGGAGGAGGACCTCGGCCGGGAAGAGTTCGACCACGAGATGATCCTGAATACGGCCGCCTACATGAGCGAACCGTACCGCCGGCCGATCGTCAGCGACCGTTACGCCTACCCCCACGTCTATTCGACGCGCACCTCTACCCGAAGAGCGGATGGGTCCTTCACATGTTGCGCCGTTCTCTCGGGGACGACCTCTTCTGGAAGGCGATGCAGCTCTATGTCCGCCGGCACGAAGAGGGCCTCGTCGAAACGATCGATCTGATCCGCTCCTTCGAGGAGGCCTCGGGGAAGAACCTGACCGGCTTCTTCGATCAGTGGGTGATGAGCCCCGGGCATCCCGACCTGGAAGGCTCTCTCGCATGGGAGGAGAAGGACCGCTGGGTCCGGCTCACGCTCAAGCAGACCCAGAAAACCGAGGGAGGGATTCCGGCGTGCTTCCGGATCCCGGTGCGGATCGAGTGCCGCATGGATGACGACACAACGATCACCGACACCTTCCTGATGGATCGTCCCGAGCAGACCTTCTACGTCGAGCTCGCGGGTAAGCCGGTCACGGTCGTGATCGACCCCGAACTGGCGGTCCTCGCGACGTGGAAGGTCACGCGTCCGCTCGAGTGGTGCGAGGCGACGCTTCTCGGGCGCACGCGCCATCCGAGCGTCCCGGCCCGATTCGACGCGCTGCGCCGGGCCGCGGAGAATCCGACGTGGCAGGCGGAAAGCCTGATCGGGCGCGTCCTCCTCGAAGATCCGTTCTGGGCCGTGCAGGCCGAGGCGGCGAAGCTGCTTGGCAAGATTCGGAGCCCGCACTGCCTCGAGCTTCTCCTCGGCGCGCTCGATCTCCCGCATCCGAAGGCGCGCCGCGGGGTGGTCCGGGCGCTCGGCGCGTTCCGCACCCCGGCCGCTGCCGAGTCGCTTCGCAAGATCCTCCGTACCGGGGACGAGAGCTACTTTGTCGAGGCGGCCGCCGCTGCGGCCCTCGGTCAGACGGCGCAGCCGGGGGTTGCAGAGGATCTGCGTGCAGCGCTCTCCCGTCCCTCCTGGCACGACATCCTCGCAATGAGCGCGGCGGAAGGATTTGCCGCCACACGGGACGAATCGGTCGTGGGGAAACCTCCTCGACATGGCCGCGGACCCTCGGCGGTACTGGAACTGTCGCCTCGGCGCCCTGCGCGCGCTGGCGGACCTCGGCCACGCCCGCCCGGAGATCACCTCGCGCATATCGGAGGAGATCAACCGCTACCTGGACGATCCGGATTACCTCGTTCGATCGCGCGTGCCACAGGCGATCGTTGCACTCGGCGCGGACCCCGGAGTCGGCGCATTGAGGCGGGCGGCGGAGGCGACCCCCGATCCGCGCCTTGCGCACGGATATCTCATGGCGGCCGAATTACTGGCCTCGCAGCGCAAGCGCGGCGAGGCGAAGGAGATGCGCGAGGCGATCCACAAGCTCGAGGAGAGAGGCTCCCCGGGCAAGAAGCCCACGGGGCCTGCAGGGCCTTCTCGTCGCGCAGGGCGGGCCGGATCGCGCGAGATGGCTCCTTTCGCACGACGCGCCGGCAAGCCCGCGCCCGCCGTCAGGGTGCCCAAGAAGCCGGCTAAATCCGGTTCCAGGCGGAAGGGACACTAGGCGGTGAGCGTTGATACGCGGAGCCGGGAAAGGCCACGGGGCTGGTCCGGTGCTGCGGGCGGACGTCCGACGGACCCGCGCTACTTCGTCAGACTCGGCGTTCGCAGCACATATCCGTGTGCGTCGCGCGGGATGCGGTCCGCGAGGTCGAGGCTGGGGCCACCCATGATTGCGGCGAACCCGAATCGGTCGCGCACGCGATCGACCCCCGCCTCGAGATCCGCCTGACGTATGCCGGCATTCTCCCCCTCCAGCAGGTCGAGCTGCTGTCCGGCCGCCCGCCCGAAGTTGGAGATCTCGATGCCGACGTTGTGCACCGCGACGCGGCGCGTGAAGAGTGCGTCGAGCAGCGTCGCGGCGCGCGCGTAAATCTGCGCGTCGACCGAGGTCGGCGAGGGGAATGACGAGGCGCGTGCACACCCCTCCCCGTCGGTGTAGCGCAGGTGGGCGGAGACCGTCCTGCATGCCAGCCCGAGGCGGCGCATTTCTCGGCCGGCGCGGCTCGCGAGGTAGTGGAGCATCGCCTTGAGCTCCCGCCGGTCAATCGTCGACTGGTGGAGCGACGTTTCGCGGCGGATCGAACCGGGGATCTCCCGAATGCTCACGACGCGAGTGTCGCGACCCCACGCTCGCTCCCAGAGCGCGTGACCGAGCGCCCGCCCGAACAGACCGTGCAGCGCCTGTTCGGGAAGCTCGCGCAGCTCGGCGACCGTGCGAACGTTCAGCTGCTCGAGGGCCGGCCCGACGACGTGCCCGACCCCTGGCAGGTCTCGAATCGGGCGCGACAGGACGAACGCTTCTTCCCCGCCGGGGGGCAGGATCCCGAGTCCGTCCGGCTTCACGGTCTTCGTCACCATCTTCGCGATCATCCGATTCGTCCCGATTCCGACCGAGACGGCGAGGCCGGTCGCGGCGCGCACATCGTCACGCAGGACCCGTCCAGCCTCCGCGTACGTGCCGTGCACGCGCTCGGTCCCTGTCAGATCGAGATACGCCTCGTCGAGGAAGGTCTCCATCGAAGGGGCGTAGCGTGACGCGACCTCGAAGATCCTCTCGGCGAAGCAGCGATAGATCTGCGCATGGCCGTCGAGCAAGACCGCGTCGGGGCAGAGTCGCCGCGCGTCGGAGAGACGCATGCCGGCCTTGCAGCCGAAGCGGCGCGCCTCGTAGGAGCACGACGCGATCACACCGGCGCCGACGATCACAGGCTGTCCCCGCAGGCGCGGATCGCGGAGTTGCTCGATCGACGCAAAAAACGCATCGATGTCAAGGTGGAGGATCGCGGGGCTCGGGTCCCACGCGACCCCGGGTCGACGTGCGGACGTCCACGGCGCACCGGCCGGTGAGCCCGCGGATGGACATGGAGCGGACGGAGCGGATGAAACGAACGGGGCGTCACGGGTCGGCTCGAGCATGGCTGCCTCCTCGAGTCGAGGATACCGTACGCACGTTCGCTATATCAAATAGAATCGAACGACCACGCGGGGCACCCTTACGGCGAACGACCCTGTGGGTCGCCAACCCAAAGCCCCTATGCAAGATGGGCCCGCAGTCTCCGCAGGCACTCGTCGGCCGCCAGCCCTTCGATCCGCACAGACTTGTCATGCGCACCCTCCCCCGAGACGATCGTTACCGAGGAGGCGGCAACCCCCAACAGTCGAGCAAGGAGGGCGCAAACCGCCCGGTTCGCCCGCCCACCCTCCGGCGCTTCCTTGACGGCGAGCTTGAGCGCGCTCCCATGCGTCCCGACGATGCCATCGCGCGCGGCCTTTGGCTTCACGCGCAGGCGCAGGCGACAGCCGCCATCGATCGCCTGGACCGTGAGGGACTCCCCGGGAAACGGCATTAGGATCCGCTCAGTTCGCGAAGGGGATCATCTCGACGCGGCGCGGCGGTCGTCGCCGTCCAGGTGGTTCGCGTCCGCAGCGCGGACGGTATCCACGCGCATCTGGCGCAGACCCGACCATCCGGCAAGGGCGAGCCCGATCGCGAGCACCGGAAGGACCTGGATCGCCTGCAGCGCGAGCCCGGCCGCCATCGCGGCCTCGCTCGGGACGCCGAACGGCAGGAGTCCGAGGACCATCGAGACCTGGAAGATCCCGATGTTCGCCGGCGTTAGTCGCAGGATGCCTCCGAGGTTCGTCGCGCAAAGGGCCATGAAGGAAGCGCCCAGCGACAGCTTGGCACAGGTGGCCATGAGGACGAGATGGAACGTCGCCCACTCGACCCCCCAGTTGACGATGGCGAGCAGCACCGGAAAAACAAGGCGCCGCGGGGATCCGATCTCTCCCAACACGATCAGGGCGGACCGCGCCGGATGCGGGAGCCAACGTGGCAGGCGCCATCCGCGCTTCAGACAAAGGACCGCGAGAAGTGCCGCGAGCGCCGTGACCGCGACGATCTGCGCATCCCGCAGCACCGGAGGAAGGTGCAGCAGGCTCGGCGCGACGAGGAGGAAGAGCGCGAGTCCGATCGCCTCGACCGTTCGCGCCCAGACGACGGACGCCACGGCGGCGTGCAGCGGAACTCCGTCGGTCCTGCCGATCATGTGGACGCGCGCCGCCTCGCCAGCCAACGACACGGACACGTTGTTGACCGTCGCCCCGATCATGTTCGCCTTCTGCGCGGAGATCCAGCGGTTCGGCGCAACCGGGCGCAGGAGGAGATGCCAGGCCCATCCTTTCGCGACGAGGGACAGGAGGTTCACCAGGAGGGCGGTCATGAGGATCGCAGGACTCGCATCCAGGAGGGCCATGCGCGTGGCCGTCCACGGGAATCGCCACGTCGCCCGTGCCGCGAAGGCGAGGCTCACGGCGATCACGCCCCACTTGATCCAGCGTTTCTGCTTGGAAGTCATCCTTCGAGCAGCTCCGAAAGGGGCCGAATCGCGAACCCAGCGTTCATCGCGTCATCGATGATTCCGGGGAGCGCATCCGCGGTCTGGCTGCGATCCCCGCGCGCATCATACCCATCTCCGTCGTGCAACAAAACGATGGACCCCGGCCGTAGTCGGGCCCGGACACGCCTTCGAATCTCCCCGGCTCCCGGCAGGGCCGTGTCCCATACCCCGAACGACCACCCGATCACGGAGTATCCGAGGCGGCGCGCCTCCGCCGTGACGAACGGATTGCGATATCCATGCGGGGCTCGGAACGTTCGCGGACTTCTCCCAGTGATATCGACGAGCCGCGCGTGCGCTTCCTCGAGCTCCGCGCGAACAACGCGCGGCCCCCTCAGATGGAGCTTCCGATGCCGTTGGGTGTGGTTGCCGATCTCGTGCCCCGCCCCGGCCACCTCCCGCGCAATCGAGGCGAAGCTCTCCGCATGCGCGCCGATCATGAAGAACGCGGCCGGAACGTTTCTCCCCGAGAGCGTCGAGAGGATCCCCGGGGTCGCGGACGGGCTCGGCCCGTCATCGAAGGTGAGGTAGATGGACCGCGTGTTCCTCGAGCCGTGTCCGATTGCCCGCCCGAACACCCGGCTGTTCGGCGAAAACGCTCCCCGCGCGAGCGTCCCGGTCACGGCCGCGGCGCACGCAACGACGGGGAGAAGGGTCATCTCGCCACCCGCTCGTAGACCTGGAGGACCTCTCGACCGATCTTCGGCCACGCGAACCGTTTGGCCTTGATGAGCCCCGCCGCGCCCATCACCACGCGCCGGTCCGGGTCCCCGATCAGGTCGATCGCCGCCTTCGCCCATGCAGCAGGTTGATCCGCCGGGACAAGAACCGCCTCAGCGCCTCCGTCGACGAGCTCGCGGAACCCGATGATGTCCGAAACGATCATCGGCGTCCCGCATGCCATCGACTCAAGGAGGGTGATCCCGAAGGACGCACGGGTCGTCGGGCAGACATAGATATCGGCGGAGCCGTAGATTTCCGGGCGCTCATCAAAGACGTGCCCAACGAACTGCACGCTGTCCCCAAGCGAGGCGGCCCGTCGTTCGTAGTGCCGTCGGAGCGGCCCGCTCCCTGCTACGATCAGGCGGGTGTTCGGGTAGTGCGGGAGGATCATCGGCATCGCTGAGAGGATCGTATCGAGCCCATTCCGCGGGTCGAGTCGGCCGAGGAAGAGGAGCCGCGGCCCGCGCTTGAGTGCGTCCGTGGGACCGCGTCCGTTCGGGTGGAAGTAGCCCACGTTCACCCCATTCGGGATGATCTCCCATTCCGCCGTGAAATAGCGCGAGAGGGCGCTGATCACCGGCTCACTCACGACGACCTTTGCCGCGATCGAGTCGAGTTGGCGCTGGAAGTAGCCATTCAGAAGCCGGTACCCCGGAGATCGCGGAAACCACGAATGAAACGTTGCGACCATCGGGATGCCGAGGCGGCGGGCGACGGGCGGAACCGCCATACCGAATGTCGGCGCCAAGGCGCCGTGAAGGTGCACCACGTCGATTTTCTCGTCGCACAGGATCTTCTCGATGCCCTTGCCAAGATTCCATCCAGTCGTCACACGGCAGAACGAGCCGTTGCTGTACAGTACCCGGCTCACGCCAACCCGCCGCACGAACGGGTCATCGTGCCCCTGCCCCTCCATATTGGAGGTGAGGACGATCGCGGTATGGCCGAGTCGCTGGAATTGCCGCGCAAGGTTGTGGACGTGCTCGGTGACCCCGCCGAGGTGCGGATAGTAGAATTCTGTGACGAGAGCGATTCGCATCGCGGCCCTCCTGGGAAAAGCCCCTCCGTTTCCCGCGGGCCGGGTCCGCGAAAGTCCCACCCGCCTCGCGGCGCGGTCTCCATCCTATAATGGCCCCGCCGCGACCGCAACGCGCTACCCCGGCCGTTTTCAACAACATGGACAACCGCGGGGGGGCCAGGAACCCGGCGGTCCCCTGCTTACCCCTCGAACATCACGTATTCGAGTTTCCACACAAGATCAGCCGTGTCAAAGCAAAGTTGGTAGACGTCGCCTGAATCGGTAGTTACGGAGAAGTAGCAGAGCTTGCGGCTTCCGCGGGCATCCTGCCACCGCGTATTGACCGCCCTTACCTGGCATACGCGGTTCCCGCGACGGAACGCCAGCGGGGTGACCGCGCCTCCCTGGAAGTCGGCACGAACCTTCACGGCCTCATCGATCGGCTCCCAGTGCATGGAAGACTCCGGCAGAAGGATCCTGAAACCCGCAGTCGGGTCACGCCCGTCGGGCGGATCGGGACCCGCCCTGTGTTTTCGCGCTAGAGCTTCCTCAGGATCGCGATGACCTTGCCCGCGATGCGCAGGTTCGGATCCTTCGGAGAGAATCGGATCGGTTTGTAGGCCGAATTCGCAGGACGTAACTCCACCCCATCACGATTGCGGTGATACCGCTTCACGGTCGCTTCCTGCTCCTCGCCCACGTAAGCGACGACGAGGTCTCCGCTCCCCACCTCCTCACCCGGCTGGACGATCGCAAGATCCCCCTGTCGAATCCCGTCATCGATCATGCTGTCACCGACAACGCGAACCGCAAACGCGCCTTCCCCGCCGAGCTCGCCCCAACGGATCTGATCCTCGATATTCTCGACCGCGGTGATCGGGGTTCCCGCTGCGACGCGTCCCACGATCGGCATACCGCGATCGAATCGCAGGGCCTCGGCCGGCGCATAGAACCGGCCGCGCCGCTCGAGCGCCCCCTTCGAAGCGAGAGCTTCGAGGTGCTGACTCACCGTCGCAGGAGAGGTGAGGCCGAAGTGCGCTCCGATCTCCCGATACGATGGAAAACGCCCTTCCTGCCCGATCATCCCGAGGATGAAGTCGAGGATCTCACGTTGGCGCGTGGTCAAGGGTCGCACGAGGCCTCCTTCGAAGATCGGCCGGACGGGGCGCCACCCGACTCGAGTGGGGGGACTGCAGTGGGCGCGGCATCCCCGCCCGGTCGTCTTCTCTGATGGAAAGAGGCTACCGAACGCCCGTTCGGGATGTCAAGGATTTTCTTTGGATGCCAACGATTCCGCCCCCGCGCTCTCGATCGCGCGCTCCGCGTGATAGGAGGAGCGGACCAAGGGGCCGCTCTCGACGTGCCGGAAGCCCATCGCCAGCGCGGCCTCGCGATGCCGGGCGAACTCCGCGGGGGGAACCCACCGCCGCACCGGAAGGTGCTGCGTCGTGGGCTGCAAGTACTGCCCGATCGTCGCGATGTCGCACCCGACTGCGCGCAGGTCGCACAGGACCGAGACAACCTCATCCTCGGTTTCCCCCAAACCGACCATCAGGCTGCTCTTCGTCTTCATGCCGCGGCTCTTCGACCGCGCGAGGACCCAGAGCGAGCGAGCGTACTTCGCTTGCGGGCGGACGGTACGGTAGAGGCTCGGTACCGTCTCGACGTTGTGGTTCAGGACGTCCGGGGCGGCATCGATCACGATGTCGAGCGCCTCCCGGCTTCCCATGAAATCCGGGATCAGGACCTCGACGCTCACGCCTGGGGTGCGACGTCGGATCGCCCGGATCGTCGAGGCGAAGATCGACGCACCGCCGTCCTCGAGCTCGTCCCGATTGACGGAGGTGATGACGGCGTGGCGGATCGGCATCGAGGCGACGGCCTGTGCGACCCGCTCGGGTTCGGCGCGGTCGAGCCCGGTCGGACGCCCCGTCTTCACGGCGCAGAAGCGACAACCGCGCGTGCAGATGTCGCCGAGGATCATGAAAGTCGCGGTCCCCGCGCCCCAGCATTCGCCGATGTTCGGGCAGCCCGCGCTCTCGCAGACGGTGTGCAGGCCGTTCCCCTGTACGATCCTCCGCGTGTCCTGGAAGGCGCCTCTCTGCGGAAGGGTGACCTTCAGCCACTCCGGGCGGCGGCCGGCGGCCGGACCCGCCCGGACCGCCGCGCCCGGATCGGGGGCGGCGGTCGTTCTGCTCGCGTCGTAGACCATCGAAGTCCTGCGTCCCCCGCCTCTAGCCCAGATCCATCGTTTCGAGGTTGAGCGCCACGCGTTCGACGAACGCGCCGCCCATCGCTCCGTCGATCAGCCGGTGATCGTAGGAGAGGCACATGTACATCATGTCACGGATCGCGATCGCATCGTCGCGCACGACGGGCCTCTTCTGGATCGAGCCGATCCCCAGGATTCCGACCTGGGGTTGCGCGATGATCGGAATCCCGAAGAGGGTTCCGACTGTCCCCATGTTCGTGATCGAGAAGGTCCCGCCGGTGACCTCGTCGGGTTTCAAGTTCTTCGATCGGGCGCGCGTCGCAAGGTCGTGCACGGCGCGTGCAAGTCCGCGGAATGAGAGCGCGTCCGCGCCCCGCACGACCGGAACGATGAGACCGTAGTCGGTCGCGACGGCCATCCCGATGTTGACGAACCTCTTGACGAGGATGTTCGTCCCGTCGATCGACGCGTTCACGTAAGGGAAATCCTTCAGCGCGCGCGCGACGGCCTGGATGAAGAACGGCGTGAACGTCAGCTTGAACCCCTCCTGCCGTTCGAAGGATTCCTTGTTCACCTCGCGCCAACGCACGATACGGGTCATGTCGGCTTCCGTGACCGAGGCGACGTGCGGGGAGATCGTCTTCGAGCGAACCATGTGCTCGGCGATCTTCAGCCGGATGTGATCCATCGGCACGACGTCGATCGGCCCCTCGGCGGAAGCCCGCGTTTCGGAAGGCACGGGCATCGCGATGAGGGGCGGGGCAACCACGTGCGCTGCCGGCGCTGCCCCCGTTCCGGCGGATGCCGCCGCGGGCGGCAGGGGCGCCGTTCGCGTGTCCGCGGCCCGTGCTCCGTCTCCGGCCTTGCGCTGCTCGATGTACTCGAGGAGATCCTGTTTTGAGAGGCGTCCCCCCTGACCGGTCCCCGCGATCCGGGAGAGCTCGGAGAACGGGATTCCCTCGCTCTGCGCGATCGAACGCACGAGCGGGGAGTAGAAACGGCCCTCCGCGTCCCGGCCGGGCCTCGGAGCGGGCGCTGCCGTCGTGCTTGCGGTCGCGGCGCTCGACGCGGGAGACTGCACGGGTCGCGGCGGCGACGCGGGCGGCGGAGTGGTCGCCGGTTTCGACTTAGGTTCCGCCGTCGCGCCCGCCTCGCTCTCGATCTTCGCCACGATGCTCCCGACAGGGACAGTGTCCCCTTCGGCGGCGAGCAGCTCGACGATCCGCCCCGCGGCCGGCGCGGGGATCTCGGAGTCCACTTTGTCGGTCGAGATCTCGAGGATGTTCTCGTCCTTCTGGACAATGTCCCCCACGGCCTTGAGCCACTTGATGATGGTCCCTTCCGCGATCGACTCGCCCATCTGCGGCATCACCATTTCGATTTTCATGCGGCTATATCCTCCTGTCTCATCTTCGGTCTCACGTCTCCATCAATAGGCGGCGAGCCGCTCGAGCGCCGCGAGGAGATGGCGTTCCTGCGGCAGGACTTCCTCTTCGAGGAACCAGTTGTACGGGACGGGCGTCTCGGCCCCGCCGACGCGCATCACCGGCGCGTCGAGCAACTCGAACCCTTCCTGCGTGATCGTCGCGGTGACCTCGGCGCCGAACCCCATCGAGAGAACGTCCTCGTGCGCGACGAGAACCCGCCCCGTCTTCGCCACGCTCGCGAGTACCGTCTCCCGGTCCCAGGGGACGATCGTGCGCAGGTCGATCACCTCGACCAAGATCCCCTGTGCTTCCATCTTCGCGGCGGCGTCGAGTGACTTCTTCACGAGGTAGCCATAGGTCACGATCGTGATATCGCTCCCCTCGCGCACGACGCGCGCGCGCCCGAACGGAAGGACGAATCCGTCGTCCGGCTCGGGAGAGGCCGCGTAGATCTGCCGGTAGAGCCCCTTGTGCTCGAGGAAAAGGACCGGGTCGTCTCCGCGGATCGCCGATTTGAGGAGCCCCTTCGCGTCCGATGCGTTGCTGGGATAGAGGACGTAGAGCCCCGGAACGTGTGCGAAGGTGGCCTCGATGTTCTGGCTGTGATAGACAGCTCCGTGGATGTACCCGCCGACGGGCACTCGGACGATGACCGGCGAGCTCCAGTGTCCGTTCGATCGCCACCGCATCGTGGCCATCTCGTTGCGGATCTGGTTCATCGCGGGCCAGATGTAGTCAGCGAACTGGATCTCGATCACCGGACGATAACCCCGGCAGGCAAGACCGACCGCGGTCCCGACGATGCTCGACTCGGCGAGCGGCGAATTGAAGACTCGATCGTGCCCGAAACGCGCCGTGAGGCCGGTCGTGGCCGTGAAGACCCCGCCCTTCGAGTCCTCGACGTCCTCACCGAACACGACGACGCGGGGATTGCGGGTCATCTCCTCGCTCATCGCGTGGTTGATCGCATCGACGAGGACGATCGGCTCACCCGTTACGTGCGGCGCCTCGCACGCGCCGTCGGGGGCTTCATAGACCTTGCGCGCATAGACATGCGTGCGGACGTCCACCGGATTCGGGAACGGGCGGGCTTCGGCGCGCTCCGCGGCCTCGTCAACCTCGCGACGGACCTCGTCGCGGATCTCCTGCGCGCGCTCGGCGGTGATTACGCCCAGTTCGATCAGGAGCGCCTCGAGCTTCGGGATCGGGTCCCGCCTGCGATCGGCCTCAAGCTCTTCCTTCGAACGATACTTCTGCTGGTTGTCGCTCGAAGAGTGCGGCAGGAGGCGCACGACGTCCGCGACGACAAGCGCCGGGCCGAGACCGCGCCGGCAACCCTCCACGGCGTCCTGAATCACGCGAAGCGACGCCGGGAAGTCCGTCCCATCCACCGCATAGCGGCGCAGGTTCATATACCCCGCACAGAGGTCGTATATCGTGCCGGTCGTCTGCTGGGAGATCGGAACGGAGATTGCGTAGCCGTTGTCCTGGATCACGAAGAGGACCGGAAGCCTCTGGCGGCTCGCCCAGTTGAGCGCCTCGTGAAAATCCCCCTGGCTCGTCGTTCCCTCTCCCGCGGAGACGTAGACGATTTCGTCCGTTCCCTCGAGCTTCGTTCCGAGGGCGCAACCGACCGCCTGCAGGAATTGCGACCCGGTCGGACTCGACTGCGAGACGATTCGAAGCCCCTTGTGGCCGTAGTGCGCCGGCATCTGCCGGCCGCCGCTGGCCGGGTCCTCCTCCTTGCTCAGAAAGGAAAGGAAGACCTCGTACGAGCTGAGGCCGAGCTGAATGCAATAGGCGAGATCGCGGTAGTACGGATATGACCAGTCACGGCCGGGGACGAGCGCCGCCGCGGTCGCCAGCTGGACCGCTTCGTGCCCCGACGCGCCGATGTGGAAGAAGCCTTTCCCCTGCTTGAGCAGGATCATCATCTTCTCGTCGAGGCGGCGTGTGAGGAGCATGTTGCGAAAGATGGCGACAAGGTCGATCGTCTCGCCGGCGCGCGGGAGGTGATCTCCCGCGCGCCCGTTCGACAGCACGTTCACTTTCGCGTTTGCGCCCTTACTCGCCTTGACCTCGGACATCTACGCGTTCTCCTCGCTGACGGGGGTCCGTCCCCAAAGACGGCTCAATTCGTCCGCTACGGCCGCCCCGACTTCTCGCACGGCGGGCTTGGCGCCGCCCAGGAGACGCTCCATGGATGTCATCCGACACCCCGTGATCCCGCAGGGAACGATCAGGTCGAATGGCGAAAGGTCGGTCGTCACGTTCAGGGCGAATCCGTGCATCGTAACCCAGTGGCTCGCCCGCAGCCCGATCGACGCGATCTTCTGATCGCCGACCCAGACCCCGGTCTTCCCGGGATTGCGTCCCGCGCGGATCCCCCAACGCGCAATCGCGCGGATCAGACCCTCCTCGATCTCGCGCAGGAAACGATGGACATCGTTGTGCAGCCCCTTCAGATCGACGATCGGATACCCGATCAGTTGCCCGGGTCCGTGATACGTGATGTCCCCGCCCCGATCGGTCCGCACGAGATCGATCCCCCGCGCGCGCAGGAGCGCTTCCGGCACCAGGAGCCCGCCGACGCCCGCATTGCGCCCGATCGTCACGACGGGTTCATGCTCGAGGAGGACGAGCGTGTCCGTGCAACTGTCCCCGACGCGCTCCGCGTGGATCTCGCGCTGCAGGTCCCACGTGGCGGCGTACGGCCGAAATCCTTCGAGCCGCATGATCCGCAGGACGGGGCAGGCCGGCGATTCCGCGGTTTCGATCACATTCGCGACCACGATCCTGCCCTCGCGTTCCGGGTTAGATGTTGATCGCGTGCCCAAGGGCATTTTCCGTCGCCTCCAGGATGACCTCCGCGATCGTCGGGTGGGCGTGGATCGCCTCGATGATCGTCTCGGCGGTCGCCTCGCTCGCGAGGGCGATCGAGGCTTCCGCAATCACTTCCGTCACCTCCGGCCCAATGAGATGGATCCCGAGCACCTCGCCGTACTTCGCGTCGATGACGACCTTCGCGAGACCGTCCGTCTCGCCCGCCGCAACCGCGCGCCCGCATGCGCGCATCGGGAAGCGGCCGACCTTGATCTCGTAGCCGCGCTCGACGGCCGCTTTCTCGGTCAGCCCGACGCTCGCGACCTGCGGCTGACAGTACGTGCACCCGGGGATCTTGCTGTAGTTGAGCCCCGGGCGCTCCTTCCCGGCCAGGGTCTCGACCGCGACGATCCCCTCCGCGCTCGCGACGTGCGCGAGCAGCGGAGGACCGACGACGTCACCGATCGCGACGATATCGGGATTCGACGTGCGCATCTTCGCGTCGACCTGGATGAACCCCCGCTCGAAGTGAACTCCGGCCCCTTCCAGCCCAATCCCCTCGACGTTCCCCTGTACGCCGATCGCAACGAGCGCGATCTCGGCCTCGATCTCCTCGTCGCCCTTCGGGCCGCTCAGCTTCGCGCGCACGACGGCGCCGTCGCACTCGAGGGCGCCGACCTTCGTCGATGTACGCCAGCCGATCCCCTTCTTCGTGAAGGACCGCTCGAGCTCCTTGCTGATCTCCTCGTCCTCGATCGGCAGCAGGTGCGGGAGCATCTCGACCAGCGTCACCTTCGTCCCGAGGGTGGAGTAAAAATAGGCGAATTCGACCCCGATCGCGCCGGCGCCGATGATCAGCATCCGGGGCGGAAGCGCGGGCAGGGCCATCGCCTCGCGCGAAGTGATGATCTGCTCGCCGTCGGGGACGAGGCCGGGGAAGCTGCGCGGGCGCGCGCCCGTCGCGATCATGACCTTGCGGGCACTGATCATCTGGTCCCCCGCCAGGACCGTCCCCGCCTGCGTGCCCAGTCGCCCCTGGGCGGGGATGATCTCGACGCGGTTCTTCTTCATCAGAAACGCAACGCCCTTGCTCATCCGATCCGCAACGTCACGACTGCGCCGGATGATTCGTGCGAAATCAAATGAGGGATCGCCCGCCGAAAGGCCGAATTCCGAGGCTCGCCGCATCAGCGACAAGATCTCCGCGGAGCGGAGCAGGGCCTTCGTCGGGATGCATCCCCAGTTGAGACAGACTCCGCCAAGTTCAGCTTTCTCGACGATTGCCGTTTTCATCCCGAGCTGCGACGCGCGAATCGCGGCGGTGTACCCGCCCGGGCCACTCCCGATCACCACCAGGTCGTAGCTCTTCTGGTTCTCGACGGCCATGCAAATCCCCCTAGCGATCCGTCCCGAATGGTACCCGAGGTGGGCGTCCACCCCCGCACGGGGTTCAAGTCTCAGGAACGGGTTATCTTACCAACTCCCTACGGAAGGTCGCCCAGGAAAATGCGACGGTCTTCGTCGTCGGCGATCGCCCCTCCCACCGCCTCCGCAAACCGCCGATAGCGGACCGAATCCTCCGTGTTGCCGGCAACCCCGTGGGCACGCGCGAGGGGCTCGAGGGCATAGGCACGCTCGAAGCTCTGCATGATATCATCATGAGTGGCTGTTAGCTCCTCGCAGCGAAGGGCGTGACCAAGGCGGGCTTGGCGCGACCGAGGACCAAGCAGACGTGCGAGATCAGCCACTCGCCTCGCTGGTGATTGACGGGGGTCCCGACCTCGAGCCAATGATGGAGGGATCCGTGGGCTGCGTGGACCATCCGCTCGTCCTTCTCCTTGGTGCGCCCTCGTTCTACAGGAGATCCCACACGGTGCCGTTCAACTCGCGCGCAAACTTACCATGCGCCTCCTGCAACGTGAGTTTCTTCTCGACGGTCGTCTCATCACCCATTCGCGATCTCCCTTCTCGCGCGGTCCTCTGCACTCCAACATACACCGGACGGGGCAGGTCGCAGAAGGATCCCCTCAAACGCGCCCGCGGGCAGCGGCGCGCTCGAGGATCGCCAGGAACGCGCGCCCCGCGCGCGATGGCGGCCCGGCCGGCGGAAGAAGGAGTCCTGAGACCCGGTCGAGACTCCAACCCGCCACGTTCAAGATCCGAAGGCGCCCGCGCCGCACGTCCTCGCGGACGCTGACCTCGGGCAGCACCGCAAGCCCAAGCCCGCTCTGCGCCATGCGGCGCAGAACCTCAGGGCTCGAGACCTCCATGGCGACCCGCGGGACGAGGCCGCGCGCCGTGAAGAACCCCTCGATGAGCCCGCGTGTGACCGAGCCTGCCTTGTGGGCGAGGAGTGGCGCCGAGGCCACATCCTTGAGGTTGACGCGCGGGCGGGCCGCGAGCGCGTGCCCCGGCGAAACGACGAAGCAGAGGCGATCGCGATAGAGCGGCTGGATCGGTCCGGGCGGGTCGGGGATCGGCAGTGTGACGAGCGCGAGCTCGATCTCGCGCGCGCGGATCGCGGACGCGAGGGCGTGGCTCCCCTCGATCTTCAGTTCCAGATCGACCCCGGGATGCCGCGTGTGAAAAGCCCGCAGCACGGGCGGCAGACGGTGCAAGACCACGACGTCGGTCGATCCGATGCGCAGGAGACCAGACAGCGGACCGCGATCGAGCGACCCCTCGAGATCGCGGATCTCGTCCAGGACGCGACGGGCGCGATCGAGGACCGCTTCCCCCGCCGGGGTCGTCCGCACGCCCCTCGCCTGCCGGACGAGAAGTCGTTCCCCGAGGGCGCGTTCGAGCCCACCGACCTGGACGGTCACGGCGGGCTGGCTCACGCCGAGTGCGCGCGCCGCGGCGGTCAGGCTTCCGAGGCGCGCCGCCACCTCGAAGCAGCGGAGCGCAAAGAGATCGATGCCTTCCTTCATCTATACGATTCCGTTATGAGTTATCTTATCACTATGCGGTGGACGGATAGATTCCGCCAGGAGAATCTCATCGGGTCGGGCGGCGTGAACACGCCCGCGAGTATCGAAAGGAGCAAGGAAACTAATGAGTCTCGACATCAAACCCGCGCAGGGAAAGCTGGGGATCCTCCTCCCGGGCCTGGGGGCCGTGAGCACGACGTTCATCGCCGGCGTCGAAGCGCTTCGCAAGGGCCAGACGCAGGCCTACGGAAGCCTCACGCAAACCGGGACGATCCGCCTGGGGAAGCGCACCGAGAACCGCTCGCCCCTGATCCACGATTTCGTTCCGCTCGCCTCACTGAATGACCTTGTCTTCACCGCGTGGGACCCGATCCCCGACAACGGGTACGAGTCCGCGATCAATGCGGGGGTCCTGCGGCCCGAGCACGTGACGCCGCTACGCGCCGAGCTCGAGGCCGTGAAGCCGATGTCGGCGGTCTTCGACAACCGCTTCGTCAAGAAACTTCACGGCACGAACGTGAAGAAGGGGAAGAACCTGATGGAGCTGGCCGATCAGCTCCGCGACGACATCCGGCGCTTCAAGGCCGACCGCGGGCTCGACCGGATGGTGATGGTCTGGTGCGCGTCGACCGAGATCTACCTGAAGCCGGGGCGGGTCCACCAGACGATCGAGGCATTCGAGAAGGGGCTTGTCGAAAACGACCCCGAGATCGCCCCGAGCATGATCTATGCATATGCGGCGCTGAAGGAGCGCGTTCCGTTCGCCAACGGAGCGCCGAACCTGACCGCCGACATCCCGGCGCTAGACGCGCTCGCCCGCGAGTACTACGTTCCGATCTCGGGCAAGGACTTCAAGACCGGCCAGACCCTGATGAAGACCATCCTGGCCCCCGGGTTTAAATCGCGTCTGCTCGGCGTGAGCGGATGGTTCAGCACGAACATCCTCGGCAACCGCGACGGAGAGGTTCTGGACGATCCCGACTCGTTCAAGACCAAAGAAGAAAGTAAACTCTCGGTCCTGGACTCAATCCTGCAGCCCCACCTCTATCCCGAGCTGTACGGGAACCTCTACCACAAGGTGCGGATCAACTACTACCCGCCGCGCGGCGACAACAAGGAGAGCTGGGACAACATCGACATCTTCGGGTGGATGGGCTACCCGATGCAGATCAAGATCAACTTTCTATGCCGCGACTCGATCCTCGCCGCGCCGATCGTCCTCGATCTCGCGATCTTCATGGACCTGGCGCAGCGCTCCGGCATGCGCGGGATCCAGGAGTGGCTGTCGTTCTACTTCAAGAGTCCGATGCACGCGCCGGGGCTCTACCCCGAGCACGACCTGTTCATCCAGCTGATGAAACTCAAGAACACGCTGCGCTGGATGCGGGGCGAGGAGCTGATCACGCACCTCGGGATTGAATACTACGATTGACGGTGCCGGTCGGCAGCGGCGGGCTATGCGTTGTCGACCGGGTTTTCCAGCGCGCCGATCCCATCGATCTCGATCCGAACGCGATCACCGGGCTTCAGGAACACGGGGGGATCGCGAAACACTCCAACCCCGGACGGAGTCCCCGTCGCGATCAGATCGCCCGGCATGAGCGTCATCTGGTGACTCACGTATGAGACGAGATCGAACACGCCGAAGATCAGGCTGGCCGTCGTCGACTCCTGCATCTTCGTTCCGTTCCAGCGGGCGCGAACACTGAGCGCATGCACGTCTGGGACATCGCGCGCCTGGATGATCCACGGGCCGCAGGGGCCGAACGTGTCAAAGCTCTTTCCGCGGAACCACTGCTTGTCCCCGTACTGCGCGCCCCGCCCGGAGACGTCGTTCATGATCGTGTAGCCGAGGATGTACCGCGAGGCGCGGTCGGCGGGCACGCGTCGCGCGACGACGCCGATCACCACGCACAACTCCCCCTCCGCATCGACCTTTTCCTCCTGCGGCGGGATGCGGATCGCGTCCCCTGCACCGATCAGGCAGCTCGGGGCCTTCGCGAAAAGAAGCGGCGCCTTCGGCGGCTCCTTCCCCTGTTCCTCGGCATGCTCGCGGTAGTTCAGACCGATCGCAACGATCTTCGAGGGCTCGGGGATCGGCGGGCCGAAGCGCACCGGCGGGATCGCGTGCCATTCCTCGGCCGAGGCGGCCCCCGCAGCGGCCGCCTCGTCGGCGAACGCCCCTCTCTCCAGGATCGTTCGCCATGATGCGCCGCGCGCTGGCAGATACCGCGCGCCGTCCGCCGATAGGAAGATCGGGCGTTCCTTCCCCGCCTCGCCGCTGCTTGCAAGCTTCATCTTGTCGGTGCCTCCTTCAACTCGCTCCCGCCGCCATACGATCCCGGACCGTCGTCTCGGGCTGCGTCTTCCAGCGCCGGTGCATCCAGAACCAGTGATCCGGGTAGCGGCGCACGTGCTCTTCCAGCCGCCGGCTCCACACCTCCGTGTACTCGCGCGTTACATGATCCTCATCCCCCTTCTCGGGGACGAGAATCGGGGGGAGGAGGTCCAGGCGCGACCGCCCATCCGCGAGACGCACGGCGAATCCCTGGAGGATCGGCACGCCGAAGCGCCGCGCAAGCCGCACGGGCCCGACCGCCGTGGACGCCGGCCTTCCGAGGAAATCCACGAAGATCCCGTCGCGCCCCGCGTCCTGATCGGCGAGGATCGCGATCAGCGCTCCCGAACGCAGCGCCTGCATGATCCCGCGCAGGTCCCTTTCTGCGGACAGGATCTCGACCCCGAGGCGCCGGCGGCACCGATCCATGAAATCCCCGACGAGCCGGTTGTGCTGCTCCGCGACGACGAAGGATGTCGGCTGTCCGAGCGCCGGGAACATCGATCCGAGCCACTCCCAGTTCCCGAAATGACCGCTCAGGAGGATGGCGCCCCGCCGCATCGCGATGACGGCATCGAAATGCTCGCGCCCCGCGATGTCAACGGCCGCGGCACGCTCCGCAGGCGTCATCCCGGGGAGGCGCGCGAACTCGGCAACCGTGCGTGCGAAGCTCCGGTAGCAAGCGCGACCGATTTCGACGATCTCCGCTTCCCTCTTCTCGGGGAAGGACGCCCGCAGGTTGGCGAGGGTCACGTCGCGGCGGATCCGCGCGACGTCGAACAGGAAGTCGCCGACGCGGTCGCTCGTCCGGAACGCGGCGTTCGGCGGCAGAGCGCGGAACAGACCGAAAAGCCCCTGCAGCCCGGCAAGCTGGAGACGATCGCCGAGCCCGCTCAAGTCCCGCGCCCGGAATGCGCCCCGATGGGCGCAAAGCGCGGTCCCGGCAGTCGCCTCGCGCGGCCGGCCAGCTCAAGCCGGGCAAGCGACTGCATCACCTGATCCGCGGGGCGTCCCGCGGCGCGCGCGATTGCATCCACAGTGCGCGGTCGCCCCGTTTCGAAGAGGTCGAGCAGGGCGGAATCGTCCGCGTCGATGAGACTGGGACCTCTCGCAGCGCCGCAACATCCTTCGAGGATCTCCAGGATATCGAGGGCGGATCGGACCGGCGCGGCGCCGGATCTGAGGAGGATGTTCGGCAGCGCGGATCCCTCGTGGATCGGATCGCGCGGGACCGCGACCACCTCCCGTCCAATCGCGAGGGCGTGATCGACGGTCGAGCGTGCGCCGCTTCTCCGGGATCCCTCGACGATCACGATGACCCGCGCGAATCCCGCGATGATGCGGTTTCGCCGCGGGAAATGGAGCGGGCGGGGATCCATCCCGAGAGGAAACTCGCTCAGGAGAGCGCCGCCGGATCGGAGGATCGACGCGGCGAGCGGCGCGTGCGACGGCGGCGTCGGGCGATCGACGCCGCTCCCCAACACGGCGACCGTGTGCCCCTCGACATCGAGGGCGCCTCGATGCGCCGCCCCGTCGATCCCGAGCGCGAGACCGCTCACGATCGTGATCCCCTGGGCCGCGAGGTCCCGCGCGATCCCCCGAGCGAGCTCCACGCCGGTCGCGGTCGGATGCCGGGATCCGACGATCGCGACGACCGGCTGATCTGGTGCGTGAAGATCGCCCTCCACGAACAGCGCGGGTGGCGGATCGGTCATCTCCCGCCAGAACCCCTCGAGCCATCCCCCGTCCTCGGGCGTGAGGATCCGGCAGCCGCGGGCCACAGCGCGCTCTTCCATCGCCGCGACGGCCGCTGAATCCGGCGCCGGCGCTCGCAAGAGCTTCAGATCGTTCGGGCGCAGCTCGAGGCCGACGGGCAGATCGCCTTCGCGCACCGGCAGCGCGGGCGGATCGCCGCCGCGCGCCCGCACGATCTCTGCGATGACGCTCGGCCGGAGCTCAGGCCGGAGCGACCACGCGATCCACCGCGCACGGACCGTGGCGCCGGCCCCGCTCGTCGGATCGTTCGCCGTCACCACGGTCCCGTCATTCCTCATGAGCGGCGTCCTCGGGGAGTTGCCCCACGAAGTAACGCTCCGGCCAAGGATGAGGACCGAGGTCGCCCCCCTGATCCACGCGCAGCGCAAACGGTAGATCCGACAACGACACCGGACCCGTGGGGGCAGGAGGGGCGCCGGCACCCGCCGCCCGCGATGCCGCCGTCCTGTCGATCTCGATCAACCGCGCGCAGAGACGCCACAGGAGCGGATCCACACCCTCCCCGGTATGCGCCGAGAATGCAATCGGCGCCTCCCTCTCGATCTCGGGATACGGGTGCTCCCCATCATGAATGTCGGCGCGGCTGAATGCGACGAGCCGCGGCCGTCGCGCGAGAGACTGGCTGAAAGATTCGATCTCGTGCCGTAGGATTGCGTAGTCGGCCGCCGGATCCGGTGAACCGCTGTCGAGCAGGAACAGCAGGAGCCGCGTTCGCTCGATGTGCTTCAGGAACCCGGTCCCGAGGCCGCGCCCCTCGTGTGCCCCCTCGATCAGCCCGGGGATGTCCGCCATCACGAAGCTGAAGGTCGCGCCGACCCCGACGATCCCGAGGTTTGGCTGCAGCGTCGTGAACGGGTAGTCGCCGATTCTCGGCTGGGCGTTCGACACCCGCGCGAGGAGCGTGGATTTCCCGACGTTCGGCAGGCCGACGAGACCGACGTCGGCGAGCAGGCGAAGCTCGATTTTGAGATCGCGTGCCTCCCCTTCCTGGCCGGGCGTGGCGATCCGCGGCGTGCGGCGCGTCGGCGACTTGAAATGAACGTTCCCCTTGCCGCCGCGTCCGCCGCGCGCGATCGCGAGCGACTGTCCCGGCGCGACCAAGTCGGCGATCCACTCGCCGCTCGCAGCGTCGCGCACGATCGTCCCCGGTGGAATTCGGATCAGGCAGTCCACGCCGCCCGGGCCGGAGCACTGCTTGCTGCCGCCGTCGCCCCCCCGTTCGGCCCGAAACAGGTTCTGGTGTCGGAGATGCAACAGGGTGCGGAGGTCGGGGCCGACGAGCAGGACCACGTCCCCCCCCTTGCCGCCATCGCCGCCGTCCGGCCCGCCGCGCGGGACGAACTTCTCGCGCCGGAAGCTGACGCAACCGTCCCCGCCGTTCCCCGCGACGACGCGAAGCCGCACCTCATCGACGAACATTCAGCGTGTCTCGCCTTTCTGCTTCAGTCCTTCTTCGACCCGCCGCCATCGCCGGACGCCGGCGCGGGGGGGGGCGGGCTCGCGGGTCCGTCCTTCTTGGAGGAAGAGGGCTTGGACTCGCCTTTCTCGAGACTCTGCTTAGTCTTGTATTCGGAGCTGCGGTAGTCGGTCGCGTAGAAGCCGCTCCCCTTGAAGATGATGCCGGCCCCAGAGCCGATCTTCCGCCGGACCGGCCCCCCGCAGTCGGGGCACCTGTCCGCCGGAGGGTCCGTCATCCTCTGAGACAACTCGAAGTCTTTGCCACAACTCTCGCATTCATAGCTATATGTAGGCATCACACTCCTCTTGCAGCCATGGAAAACTCTTACCCCGCCAGCCGCTCGAAGGCCCCGCGCAGCAGGCGCAGACCACGCTCGAGGGTCGGCTCATCCACCGCAAACGAGATCCGGATGTGCCCCGGTGCGACGAACGCCTCTCCCGGCACCGTCGCGACGCCCGTCTCATCAAGCAACCACGAGACCAACTCGGGATCCGATTTCGGCCCGGCCCCATCCTTCCGCAGAAGGGATGCGACGCGCGGAAAGATGTAGAACGTCCCCTCGGGACGGAAGAACTCGCAGCCGGGCGTGCCATCCAGGATCCGCATCACGAGGTCACGCCGGCGCTCGAACGCCTCGCACATCGCGGTGGCCGTCGGACCGGACGACTGGATCGCGAACTGGGTCGCCTCCTGCGAAATGGAGCAGGGGTTCCCCGCCTGATGGCTCTGGATCGCCCCCGCGGCGGTGATCCAATCCTTCGGGCCCGCCGCATAACCGATGCGCCACCCGGTCATCGCGAAGGACTTGGAGACCCCGTTCACGACCGCGACCTGGTCCGGCAGGCGCGGATCGAGGGACGCGAGGCTGACGTGGCGGCGTCCGTCGAACACGATCCGCTCATAGATCTCATCCGCAATCACCCAGATTCCCGAGTCGAGGATCACGGGGACGAGCGCGCGCAGCTCTGATTCGCTGTACATCGCGCCCGTCGGATTGCACGGGCTGTTCAGGATCATCCCCGTCGTGCGGGGGGTGATCGCCTCGCGCAGACGTTGCGGGGTCAGCTTGAACCCATCCTCGAGCGTCGTCCGCGCGAACCTAGGCTCAGCCCCGAGGAGGCGGATCATGTTGGGGTAGCTCACCCAGGCCGGCGCTGGCACGAGCACCTCCTCATCGGGGCTCACCGCGGCCGCGAGGAGATTGTGGATCGAGTGCTTCGCGCCGCTCGACACGAGGATCTGGGCGGGCGTGTACTCGAGCCCGTTCTCGATCTTCAGCTTCTGCGCGATCGCCTGACGTAGCTCGACGGTCCCGACGAACGACGTATACCGGGTCTTCCCATCGCGGATCGCCTGGATCCCCGCCTCGCAGACCGCGGGCGGGGTCGGGAAATCCGGCTGACCCACGCCGAAATTGAAGACTTCCCGCCCCTCCTTGCGCAACGCGCGGACCTTCTCGTCAATCGCGCCCGTCTCGGAGAGCCCGACCTTGGATGCGAACCTCGAAATCTGCATCGCCATCCCCTCTCATCAACTCCGGCGGAATCCCGGGTCGCTATTCCGCATTCTTCTGCGGCCTGCGAAACCGGTTCTTCAGGCGGCGGGCGACCTCCGCCGGCACGAGACCGCGGACGCTGCCGCCGTTCATCGCAATCTCCTTCACGAGCGTCGAGTTTACATAGGAATACTGCTCGTTCGGCAGGAGAAATACCGTGTCGAGCTCGGCCCAGAGCTTCCGGTTCATCAGGGCCATCTGGAACTCGTATTCGAAATCGCTGACGAATCGCACCCCGCGGACGACCGCTCGGATCCCCCGCTCGCGTGCGAAATCGGCGAGGAGCCCCTCGATCCGGACCACTTCGACGCGGGCGCGGCACGACTCCGGGACCGATGCGCGCACCATCTCGAGCCTCTCCGCCAGCGGGAACAGGGTCTCCTTGTGGTGCCGCTCCGAGGAGGCGACCGCCACGGTCACATGGTCGAAGATCTGAAGGGCGCGCGTCAGCACGTCGACGTGGCCGAGGGTCATCGGGTCAAACGTTCCCGGGAAGATCCCGTTTTTCTCCATCCGTCCTCCCATCCCATCCGTAGAATTCCAGATGAGTCTCACCGACCGAACGACTCCGCACCCGCCGCAATCCGCCGATCACTCCCGCGGGGAGGTTGTGGACCGACACCTCCACCACCAGGATTCCCGCCGGATCCAGGATCGCACCGGTATCGCCGTGCGTCATCCGCAAGATCCAGGAGGTCGAATTCAGCCGATACGGCGGGTCCGCGAAGATCCACCGAAAGCCTCCCCCATCCTGCAGCAAGATCTTCGCGGCGGCCTCGACGGCAACCGGGAGCACGCGCGCTCGATCCGCGATGCCGAGCAGCTCGAGGTTCGTGCGGAGATAGCGGAGCGCGGCCGCATCGCGATCGACGAAGACCGCCTCCGCGGCGCCGCGGGAAAGCGCCTCGATCCCGATGGCCCCGACCCCCGCGAACAGGTCAAGGACTTTGGCCCCCATGATCCCCTCGCCCACGATGTCGAACAGGACCTGTCTCACGCGGTCCTGGGTCGGGCGCAGATGGCGCCCCGGCGGCGTCCGGAGGGTGCGGCCCTTGAGCTCTCCGGATATGATCCTCACCGTTCCTCCGCGAGCGGGAGGGCGAGAAGGCGGCGGATCTCCTCGGCGACCTCTTCGACGTCCCGCCCTTCGGTGTCGATCACCAGGTCGGCATCGCTGTAGAAGACCTCGCGCGCGCGCAGGAGCTTCGGTACGATCAGGCCCGGGGGCGTCCCCTCGATCAACGGGCGGACGGGGGCGCCGGGCCGCGCGATCCTTTCGAGAACTCCCTCCGCGGAGACACGCAGCCAGACGGCGAAGCAGCCGTCCTGCATCGCCGCACGGTTACGCGGATCGATCAAGGTCCCGCCCCCGCAACCGATGATGCGGCACGTCCCCGCGCAGAACCCGCGAAACACCATGCCCTCCGCGTCGCGGAAGTGCGCCTCTCCTTTCGCCGCGAAGACCTCGGCGATCGTCCGTCCCTCGGATGCCTCGATGATCGCGTCGATGTCCACGAATGGGAGTCCGGTGCGCCGGGAAAGGGAGATCCCCACGCTCGTCTTGCCCGCCGCCATGAATCCGATCAGCGCGATGTTCCGTTTCGGGATCACGGGCCTCGATGCGGCCGATCGGCGGTGGCCCCCTCATCATCAGCCGGGAGGTTCGAGGGAGGGGCTTCCACCGAACCGGCCACGGGGAGGATCTTCGGAGCCGACGGGACCGGATCCAGCGGTTCGACGTCGGTGACGCGCGGGATCTCCTCCGCCGCGCGCCGCATGTGGTCCTCCATCCCCCGCATCGCGCGCTGGACATCCCCGAATCCCTTGCCGAGGGCCCGGGCGACACCCGGGATGTGTCGCGGACCGAACAGCACGAACACGAGGAGCAGGATGATGAGCAGTTCCTGGGATCCGATGTTGAACACTTAAGCTCCGATGGCCCGGCCAATCAACGGGCATGTTTTGATGCTACCAGAACCTACCGGTCATGCAACGAGGCGGGCGCCCCTTGCGGGGAGCCCGCCTCGCTCGTCTCGCGCCCGCCCGTGCGTCCTAGAAGACGAACTTCACAGCGAGCATGTGCGTGTCGTCGAAGTACGTCCTCACCGTCTGCATCGTGTAGTCGGCAACGATCTTGCTGGTTCCGCCGACCGGGATCGAGAAGCCCGCCCCGAACGCCGGCCCGAAGAGCTGGTCCTTGTTGTCCGTGATGGCCCCGCCGCCCCTCAGGAAGAAGGTGTCGTTCAGGCCGAACTCACCGCCGAGTTCGAACACGTCGCTGTAGAAGTTGTTGGACTGGAACGTCCCGAAACCGGTGAACGACGCCGACTCGCCGAGCGGGTACAGATAGCGCGCACCGATTTCGAAGTAGCCCGGAAGCTCGAACGCGGCTGACTGGGACGCGAGAGAGCGACCGTTCGCCTGGGGGTTGTCCGAGGTCGAATGGAAGCTCTCGAAATCGCTCCCCGTGAACCGCATGTTGGGTCCGAAGTTCTTGACTGCCAGGCCGAGCCAGACGCCCTTCGGACCCGGGCGATACTGGATCCCCGCATCGAACGCGAGGCCGGTCGCATGCGTCTGCAGGACCGACTCGGAGATCAGCTTCAACGTCGCTCCGACCGTTACCTGATCGGTCATGTACCGGCCGTAGCTCAGACCGAGAATCGACCAGTTCGGGGAGAATACCCTTCCCGTCCCCTCGGGGTTGTCCTCGGTCGTCTCCATGATGTCGCCGATCGAGAGCACGTCTGCCGTCACGGCCAAGGTCCCGTAGCTGGTCTTCGCAGCGACACCGACATAGTTCTTGGTTATGTCCGCGATGTACGAGTAGTTGCTGAAGTAGGCCTCGACCCGGGTCACGCCCGCGATGGCCGCGGGGTTGTAGTAGAGCATCTCCAATCCGCCGGGATCGGAGACCATCCCGCCGCCCAGCGCGAGACCCCTCGCGGAGTTGGGGATCCTGAGTTCCGTAGCTCCGGCCGTGCCTGTCCGATCCGCGTTAGCGGCGATTGCAGCACCCGCCACGAGGGCGAGGAGCAGGACCGCCGTGAGGCAGAGAATCCGAACCTTCATCTCATTCCTCCTTTCACGGTTGCCGCTCCCGCCTAGAAGCGGTTGAGCCGCTCCTTCTCGACGAAGACCGCGACCTTGCCTGTGTGCCTGCCGACGCCTTTCACATCAACGCTGTAGATGTAGATCCCGCTGGCCACCGGGATTTGCCGTTTGTTCAGCAGGTCCCAGATGACCTCCGAGCTGTTCGCATCCGTCTTCTCGAGCGTGCGGACGAGATCGCCCGCCAGGTCGAAGATCCGGATCGTCGTCGGCTTGTTCGGGACGTTGATGAACTTCAGGATCCGATTGAACTGGTTCAGCTCGTACTTGCTCTGGTTCAGGTACGGGTTCGGGACCGCGGTGATCTTCGAGAGATCGTATCCGACGGCCGTCCCGGCGACCTGGCCCGGAGCCGACGTGAAGTGGAAGCTATCCGCCAGCGTCGGCGGTTTCGTGGTCGAGAACTGGATCTCGGTCCCCGTCGGCGGAATGGTCGGGGGATCATTCGGAGAACAGAAGAACATCCTCGAGAAGAGCTCTGCTCCCGCGTCCAGCTGGCCCTGCAACGTCGGGTCCGTGACCGTGCCCCCACTAGCATTCGACACCAGTGCCGCCCAGTCACCGCTGAAGGTGATCGGGTAGATCCGGTCGGTTGCCGGCCAGCCGGTATACGGATCCGCCTCGCCGTCCGCCGCGTAGTCGAAGACGAACGGGACAGCCGCGCCTAGGCCGTACATCTTCGGCACCACCCGGGTATCGGTCCCCGTGAGCGGGTCATGCTGATACATCCCGAACGGAACGGGGCCCCAACCCGAGTAATCTACCGTGTCGTAGTACCACCACCCGATGTTGTTGGGATCATTGTCGAACTTGATGATGATGTCGCGGGAATCCATGTTGCCGTAGTCGTTGTTCCGGTTGAAACGGTCCTCACCGCCGCCGCCGCCGCCGGCCGAGATCAGCCAGTCGCGCGTCGAGTTGCGGTGATGCCAAACCGCCTTTCCCGGACCTCCCTTGCCGTCGGGCGGAACGGCGGCGCCGTCCGCACCCTTGATCTCGTCGATCATCGGGTAGTCCTCGGTCGTGCGCTTGAGTCCCGGAGCAGGCGCCAGCACCCGCACCATCATCCCATGGACGACGGGGTATCCGTAGTAGTCCGGGTTCGCCTGGTACGTCTGCGCCTTGAGCAGCGTGTCGACCGTTCCCGTCTGGATCAGGTCCCAGACCAGCTTTGTCGCGTCCGCCGGGTCCTCGCGAAACTTGATGTCGAACTCCCCCGCCGGAACGAGGTCCGGTCGAACCATCACGATGTCCGCGGAAGCGTCGCTCGCCCCAGCATGCGTCGCGTGGATGTCGAGGACGGCGGATGACGCCTTTGGCTGCACCTCGACGCCCGTCTTCGAGTTCTCCAGGTTCGGCGAGATGTGGCCGACCTTGTTGACCCCGATGTAGAAGGGCGTCGTGTGGGGCGTAATGCTGATGATGCTGTTGTCGGACGCTCGCAGCGTGTCGATCCCGACGTCATAGGAATACGCCGTCAGCGAGTAGTAGTAGGGGGCATAGTTGGAGAGGGGGCCTCCCCGGATGTAGTCCTGCGTGAGATGGACCTTCTGGACGAGGCCGTTGTTCGTCCCCGTCTGCTGGATCACCCGCTGCTGCCCGCCGACGGTGGCGTCAAACACGTCGCCGTAGATCGTGGTCATCGAATCGGCGATGTCCCAGGTGAAGATCTTCTTCCACGGACCCGCGATCGACGCGCTCTGATACAGGTTGTACCCCTCGAAATGGAACTCCTCGTGCAGCGCCTCGGTGCGCGAGACGTTGTCGACGGCTTCCATTCCCCAGATCAGGTCGACCGACTTCTCGCCGGGAACGACGTACAGGGTCGGACGGGGGGGCGGCGAGGCGAGCGCGAAGTTCGCATCGAAGACCGCCTTCGCCTGCACCGCGTACGTCTTCATGAGGGTAAGGCTCGAGAGCCGGTCGGTCCCCTGCCCCACGATCATGCCGACCACGACCTCCTGGCTGTCACCAGGAACCATGATGAATGGACCGGACGAGAGCTGGAGCCGCTTGTCCGCGGCGGTCGGGTCGAGCCAGCCCGTGCCGGCGACGGGGTCACCCGAGTGGGCATACGTCGTCACCAGATGGGTCGTCTCATCGATCAACGGGGTGCCGTCCGCATTCAGCCCCTTCATGTAGTTGTACGACTTGTTCTTCGAGTTCGGGTCCGTCCCATTGATGTACTTGTTGAACGAGGTCATCGGGAGATTCTTGAACCCGTGGATCCAACGCCCTTCCGTGATCGCCGAGTCGCCGGGCGCCCCCGGAACGACCGGCCCCTGGAAGAAGCGGTAGCCGACGCACGGCGGGGTCGCGCCGTAGATCTCGTCACTGTTGCCCGAGTTGTAAACGAACCCGGTCGAGAGCAGGGTGTCGCAGCCGACGAGGTCGTCATTCGCTCCACCCAAGTCCGGGTCCGACCAGAAGGACGCATAGCAATCGCGCAGGGTATCGACCCCACGGTTATAGAACTTCCACCGGATGAAGACCATGTTTCCAAGGGGCGCGCCGCGGTCGAAGCCGAACGTCGTCTGCTTGACCTCGATGTTCTGGGGCAGCGACGAGCCCGCCTGGTTGCTGTGGTTTCCCTCGTTGGCATCGTTGTAGACGCCCCAGATCGTCTGGTCGCCGTAGATCAACGGAGCGCCGTTGACCAGCGGGGCGCCCTGTCCTCCCTGGGACTCGGGCTTCGCGGCCACGTTGAGATAGTCCTGGTAGTCCTGGCTCTCCGTGTCGCCCTTCACCAGCTTGAACGAGCGAAGCAGGGAGGAACCCGGATCGTCCCAGACCATCGCGTGGGTGGCCGTGTCGTAGTGGCAAGTGCCGGGCTGATACTCGAGGCTGTATTCGGCGACCGTCACGCGGGTGTCGGTATAGACGCTGTCCGGGAGTCCTGCCCCCCGCGGGACATGGACCTGGACGTGCGACCCGAACCAGAGACCGGCGGCGTAGACCGCCGTCTTGTCCGTCCCCTTCGGGAAGAAGAACCCGGAAGGTCCGCCCGGCGACTGCAGATCGCGCGCGAACCCACCGGCATTCGTGACGAACAATGCGATGTTGTTCACATCGCACATCGTCTGGGTATCGAGGATCAGTGGAGCCCCGAGGTTTCCCGTGATCGTGACGACGGGAGTTCCGGCCGCGACGCCGGAGAGCGCCAGAAGCGCGCCCATCGCCAGCAAGGCTGGAAACCTCCAGAACGGCCTGTTCATAGAACCTCCTTGTCGAGACGCCCCTCCACTCAGAGCGCGCCTGCTCCTGCGCTTCATCAGAAGCTCGTCCTAAGCCCGAAGCGGACCATCCTCGGGATGTCGAAGTTGTTCGGATTCTTTTGCGCGAGGTCGTACAGCGCGCGCGCGGCGGCCGAAGTGTATGTGGAGGAACGGTTGCTGAGCCAGCCGGTATCGCTTGGATCGCCGGTCGACGTGTAGACCACCGTCGGGTTCTTGCGATTCAGCAGGTTCAGGACCCAGACGTATGCGTCCATGTTCAGCCCGCCCACGTCGAAGGACCGATCTGCCTTCATGTCGACGCGGAACGTCCAGGGACCGTAACGGCTGTTAATCGGTCCAACCGGCTGGATGTTCACGGCGGCAAGCGTCGCCTCGTCATAGGACTGGGTCGGCGTGTACGGGGTACCGCTCGCCATGTTGACGAGCAAGTTGACTCCGGTGTTCTCGAGCCACTTGATGCCGCCCAGTTCGGGGCCGCCCTGGCCGAGCCGCCAGTCGACGTTCAGCGAGATCTTGTGGCGTTGATCGAAGTCGAGAGGGGCCGTCTGCTTCGGCGCGATCCCGCCGGTCCAGGCGATGTTGCGCTGTGTGTTGGCGACGGATCCAGTCCCGTTTGCGAATGAGAACGTGTAGTTCACATTGGTCATAACGTTGTTGGTCCGTCGCACCGCGAACGTGAAATCGAGCCCCTTGATCGTGCCATAGTCAGTGTTCTCGTAGGTCGAGTAGGAGTTTGGTGAGGCGCGAATCGACTGCACTTCGATCAGGTTGCGCACGTTCTTGTAGAACGCCGTGACATCGAAGCGCGCGTTCTCGGCCACCTGATGGGCGATCCCCATCTCGTACGCGGTCGTCGTCTCCGGAAGGAGATTCGGGTTCCCGAAGGCGTAGTAGTAGCCGCCATTGTAGACCTTGTAGCCGAGGTAGTTGTACCCGACGTAGAGGTCCTCGAGGTTCGGCTGCTGGTAGAAGATCCCGTAGTTCGCGTGGAACTGCGTCTGGTCGGAGACCGGGAAGCCGACACCGAGGCGAGGGCTCAGCTTGTTATGGGCCTTGCCCGGCTTCAGGTCCGCGGTCAGCAGGGTGTCGCCGCCATAGAAGAGCGGCTGCTCCTCGTTGCGGAGCACGAACGTGTCGGCGCTCAGGTAGTCGTACCGGAGCCCGGCGTTCACGACGAGCTGGTCCTTCTCGTACTTGTTCTGCACGTAGAAGGAGAGATCCTTCGGGTGCTTCGCGCCGTCCCGGCCGCTGTCGAGGTGCTTGTCCGGATCGTCGATCGCGTATCCGAAGCGATCCACGTCGATGTAACCCTTCGGAACCCCCTGCCAGATATGGTCCGGGAAGAGGTGGTGATACCTGCGGAGCGTATGATAGCGGTACTCGAACCCCACCTTGCCCTGATCCGCGGGTGCCCACTGGTAGGAGACGTCCCCCTTGCCGCCGATATAGGTCGACTCGCGATGGAGGTAGTCCCGCCAGATATGGCCTATGCGCCGGGCCGCGGTCGTGTCCGGACCATAGAAGAACAGCGGCTGGGTCTCGCTGTACTGCGGGTTCCCCTTGTCGCCGTAATACCCGTACGCCTTGAGGTCCTTGAAGAGGACGCCGTCGCCGCGGTACCGCTGCGTGTAGAAGTAGTTGGCGCCCAGCGTGACGAGCGTCTTCTCGTTCGGGGTGTAGGTCGCGGTGCCGAACACGCTCCGGTTCTGGTCCTCGTACCGCGGCATGTGCGCGGAATCGAAGAGGTAGGCGTGCCGGTACTCCTGCCAGTTGTCGGTCGATCCGAGCGTCCCGAAGTGCAGCTTCATCTGATTGCTGAGGGCCCACATGATCTTCCCCTGCCAGGTGTAGCCGCTCAGCGTGTTGCTCGGGAGGCGCCCGTCGGAGTACAGCTTGTTCTGATCCGAATTGTAGCCGAGCTTCGTCACCGGCTTCGGGTTGCGGTCCCCCTGCCAGCGGCGCTCGCCGCTGGCGAAAAACGTGACCTTGTTGCTGCCAGGGAACAGCGGGCCTCCGAGCGAAGCATCGTAAGTGTTGCTGTCGTACCGCTTCGAACCGATCCAGCTCCCCCCAAGGTTGTCGGTGATCGCCTCCACCGCGCCGAAGTACTTCGGGCCGCCCTCGCGCGTGATGACGTTCACGGCGCCGGACATGATCTTCCCGTACTCGGCGTTGAAGCCTCCGGTCATGACGACGATCTGATCGATCGCGTTCTGGTTGATCGCGGTGGTCGAAAGCCCTGTGAGCGGATCCCTCTGCGAGAATCCGTCAACGAAGTAGGCCACCTCGTCGGCGCGGCCTCCACGGATGTAGAGACGCGGCGTGTTGCTCGCCTCCGCGCCGACCGGCGTCGTCTGTTGCGAGACGACGCCCGCCTGAAGCGCGGCCGCGTCCTGATATCCGCGCGTGGGGAGGTTCTGGATCTCCTCCCTCCCGATGAAGCGGGCCGTGCCGGTGAGGTCCTTCTGGATCAGGGGCTTTTCCGCCCTGACCTCAATCGCCTGGATGAGCAGGGTCGATTGCTCGAGAGCGAAATTCACCTCTGTCGTGAAGTCGGGGGCTACCCGGACGTTGTCCATGATCAAGGACTTGTAGCCCACAACGGAGGCCTGCACCTGATAGGTGCCCGCCGGCACGTTCAAGATTGCGAAATGGCCGCTTGGATCTGCGGCTGCTCCCATCGTGGTCCCGAGGATCACGACGTTCGCGGCGGGAATCGGCTGACCGGTTCCCTTGTTGGTCACAACTCCCGAGATCTTCCCCACCGTGCTCGCCCATGCCGCCTGACTCACAAGGAGCGTCAGAAGCACTAGGAGCAAAACGCGGTGGAGTCGCTTGTGCAGGAACATATGTCCCCCTTTTGATCGGAACGAGTCACCATCGGACTCCCTGTCCGCCGTGCGATTCCTTCCGGCCGCCGCAATTCCTTGCGGTAGCTGGTTGGGACCATTACGATTAGGCGCCCGAAAGTTAGGTCGGCCCCGAGGCGCAGTCAAGCCCTTTTCCGCCAAAATGAAACAGAATTGTTGCAAGGCATTTCGCACGGCCGAAGCCGCAATCGGCAACGAAATACCGGCCTCCCCCTTCCCGGCAGAAACGCGTATCTGAAGATTCCTTCGTCTGTTGCCGATAACTCCTGAAGGGAATGGAAGCTGCTCGACCCTGATCGAGGCCGGATTGCGGATAGGCGAGGCCGCCCATCCGCCGAATGAGGCAGGTCCATGAGCAACTCAGCATCGGTGCGTCGGTCCCCCCGGAGCGACGAGGGCTTCTCCCTTGTCGAGCTGATGGTGGCCGTCACGATCATCGCGATCGGCGTCCTGTGGGTCGGCCAGCTCTTCGCGACATCGAGCCGCAATGCGTCCTTCAGTCGAACCGAGACCGAGGCCGTGTCGCTCGCGCGCGAGATCGAGGAGAAGATCCATTGCGTTGCGACAGATCAGGTCATCTCCACATTCAATGGGGTCGACACTCGCAGCCCATCGACGATCACGGCCCCCTGCCAACCCTGGGCGAACCACCTTAACAGCCAGCTCGGCCCGAGGGGCTGGGGACGCATCTGGGTCCTGGATGCCGCCCATGACGCCGACCTTCTCCCCGGCATGTACTCGGTCCACATCGAAATCAACTGGATCGTGCACGGCGACACCATGCAGGTACCGATGGAGTTCGCCGTCACCACGATCAGCGGCTAGGAGCGCAGATGAATCGCGGGAACAGAGTCATGTTCGGACCCGTCGACGGGAGCGGCTTGATCCTGGCCATCCTGATTCTCGCCGCGCTCTCGATCCTCGGGACCTCGATTGCCATCGTCGCGATGAACGACCGGAACCTCTCGCGGTACGAACGCCGAAGCACCGAGGCGCTTGCCGCGGCCGAGACCGGCGTTGCCTTTGCGAAGCGCGCGATCAAGGACCAGCTGGCTCCGATGACGGATGAGGATGGGGACGGCCGGCCCGACTTCCGGCTCGCGGATACCCTCTCCTGGGGCGGAAGCTACAGCGTCGTCTGCGAGGCGAGCGACATCAAGGGGGTCGGGATCACGGCGTACCAGTCGAACGGGTTCACGATCCTCTCGGAGGGACGCTTCCAGGGCGCCACCCGCCGCGTCAAGTCCGACATCGTCCACGACAGCTTCCTGAAATACGCCCGATTCACCGCAAACAACGACCTGAGCTACGCCTGCGACGCGAACCTGACCGGTGAGGTGTTCGTCAACGGGAACCTCGACGTCGCGTGCGGCTGCCCTGTCGGCCGCGGCGACCGCTTCCTGGAGAACGTCTCGGTCACGCACGGCATCCCGAACGCGAACTGCGCGACGTTCTACCGGGGCTACGTGACGAACGCAGATCCGGTCAACCTGCAGGACTCGTTCAACTGGACCGACATCCGGAACAAGGCGCGTGGCTTGGCCGCCCAGAACGACTGCGAACGAAAGGGGAACATCGGGATCTACATCAGCCTTCCCGGCACCGACCCCCTGCACCTCGCGGGCCAGGGAGCTCCGGACCAGAACGTCCTCGTCCTGGACAAATTCGACTTCCAGGACGTCACGCACGCCCCTCCCGACACGATCATCCGCTACAACCTGCAGAACGTGATCAATCCGCATACCGGCCAGCCGCTCAGGAACCGCGACTTCAACGGGATCATCATGTTCGAGAACGCGGGGAAGGTCCGCGGGACGATGGATGGGGTCAGTGCGCGCAGTCTCACGATCTACGCGTCGAGCGACATCACCTGCAAGAACAACATCATCGCGGGGCATACGGGATACGATCCGACCACGCGCCTTCCGAACCAGTCCGGGGACCCCGTCAACCTCGGTCTGGTCGCCGAGGGGTGGCTCTACATGGACGCGGTCTGTCCGCGGGTGATGCGCGTCGACGCGATGCTCCTGTCCCGCACTTCGAACTGGTCGGGCCAGGGGAGCGAGATCCAACATCCGGCCGCGACCGGACCGCAGGACCTCGACCTGGACGGGATCGTCGGCGAGACGCCCCACAACAACGACCCCGCGACCGGCGAGGGATGGGACGAGTTGCACCCCACCGCGGACACGTGGGTCTTGAACATCTCGGGAGGGATCATCACGCAGGGGACGGGCAACGCGGCCCCCTGGAACGACTCGTACGTGATCAACCATTCGGGCGGTCCGACGCGCCGGTACAACTACGACATGGACCTGACCGCGTTCCCGCCCCCGTGCTTCCCGGTTCCGCTCAACCTGTACAAGGATGTCTCGTGGACGGAAATCTTCGATGTCCAGACCCCGCTCGCGAACTTCCTTCCGGACTAGGAGGAGAAGGATGCGGACCCTGATCCGTTCGATGCGCGCGGACGCCGGCTTCTCGCTGGTCGAGATGGCGGTGGTGGTCGTCGTGCTCGGGATCCTGGTCGCCGCCGCCCTGCCGGACCTCGCCCGCTCGAACCGGGAACGCCAGGTCGAGGCGGCTGCGGAGGACATGGCCTCGCGCGCCCAGTACGCGCGGCAGCGGGCCGTGGCAAGCCGCGTCCCGAGTCGGCTCGTGGTCGACCGGGACGCCCGGGTGTATCGGATCCAGCGGATGGTCGACGACTCCACATGGGTGCGGGATCCGGACGAGGACTATGCGCTTCCTCCCGGCGTGGGCTGGCGCGTGAGCGCGGGCTCCGATCCGGACAACAACAGCGAGATCGAGTTCGAAGGCCGGGGCACCGTCCTCCTAGAGGACGCGCCCCTGTCGGTCCTCTTCGGCAACGCGCAGGGAGACACGTTCCGTCTCTCGCTCGTGCGGACCGGCCGGGTCGTGGTGCACCGCGGAGCCCACTAGGAGGAGGAGGTCCGATGATCCGCTTGAGCAAGCTCTCCCGCCCGGCCGGCTTTTCGCTGGTCGAGATGATGGTGGTTCTCGTGATCACCGGCATCGTGAGCGGGGCTTTGTACCAGATGCTCTATGCGGGGCGCCGGAGCCATGAGATCGAGAAGAACCAGATCGACATGCAGCAGAACGCGCGGATTGCGATCTCCTCGATCACCGATGACTTCCGGCACGTCAGCTACGGGAAGGACCCGACCCAGCCCTCGATCCGTTACGCGGGTCCAGACTCGATCGTCTATATCGCGGATCTGATGCCCGAGGTCTCGGGGGCAGAGGTGATCTCGTACTACCTCTCGCGCGCTGGCGATCCCGATACGCCGAACCCGAACGACACGGTCCTCATGAAGGCGGTGGCCGACAGCGGGGGGGTGGTCCTGTACTCGCAACCGCAGTCTTACGGGATTGCCCATCACGGTCTCAGCCTCCGCTACTTCAACGGAACGGGGACGGAGCTGGCGAGCCCGGTCCCGCACCCGGAGTTGATCGGCGAAATGATGTGCACGATCACGGCGACCGCCGCAGAGAAGTGGAAGCGCGACCCGTATCAGAACATGACCCTGTCGTCGACGGTCTATCCGCGCAACCTCCCCCTCACCCCGGCCCGCAGCCGTCCCTGTTCTCCGGGGGGCGGCACCCCGACGTATCCGAACTGCAACTCCGTGACGATGACATGGACGACCCCGACGCAAAACACGGACGGGACCGCTCTCCCCCTGTCGGACATCAGCCACTTCAACTTCTACTTCGGAACCGATCCAAGCCACATGAACCTGAACGCCCGCCTCGCGCGCAACGTCAATACGTGGACGGTCACGGGGCTCGGCTGCGACAGCTACTGGATCTCGGTGACCTGCGTCAGCCGCAGCGGCGTCGAGAGCTACCCGTGCGAACGACAGGCGAGCGTGACCGGCGGTCTGGGACCCAAGGCGCCGACCTCGTTCACGGCGATCGACTCGAGCGGGGTCAAGCTCATGTGGTCTCCGGTCACCCAGTTCACGGACAACACGCCGATCACGGTCAGCGTGGACTACAATGTCTATCGGTCGACCAGCTCCGGCTTCATTCCGGGGGACGGCAATCGGATCACGGTCGTTCACGGTTCGACCTTCTATCACGATGCGATCCCGAACACGTGCGCGACGTACTACTACGCCGTGTCCGCCCAGGTCTGCTGCGTCGAGGGGAGTCCGAGCGCCGAGATCCAGGTCGACCGTCCATCGCCGCCCCAGTGCCCGACGAACTTCGCGGGCACCTCCGGGGTCGTCTCGGGCCAGATGACCGTCACGTGGACGCATCCCACGCTTCGAGAGGACCTGACGGCCCTGCCACTCGGCGAGATCAGCGCGACCCGCGTTTACTACGACACCCTGCAGGGCAACACGAGCCAGTACGCGACCCTCTCCGGCAACGCCAGCACGATGAACCTGACCGGACTACAGGGATGCAAGACGTACTACATCCACGGGCGGACGATCGACCAGTGCGGGCATCTGGGCTCTTCGAGCTGTCTGCCGCAGGACGTGGCGGTCCGCATGGTCCAGCCATGCGACGCCGCGATCCCCGTCAGACCGGCCGGCCTCGCGTTGAACCCCCTCGACGAGAGGGTGGACCTCACCTGGAATCCGGATCGCGTGGACTGCGACCTCGCGGGCTACAAGATCTATTACGGCACCTCGACCGGCGTGTACAACGGGGCCGCGGCGCACGAGGGGGCATCGCCGATCCAGGTCACTGCCGATGCCGTCACGAACGGAAACACCTGCAACTTCAGCCTTACCACCCTCGATGCGTGCCAGACATATTATGTCGCTGTAACCTCGATCGATCGCTGCTCACCACCCCACGAGAGCCCATACTCCGCCGAGGTGCACTCCATGACGGTATGCGTCCCGTGCCAGATGGCGATCGGTTGCGCGTCGTGGATCACGACCCCGTCGGCGGCGAACAAGGACATGCACCTCGAGCTGTACTCGTCGAGCGGTTCCGACGAGACCCTCGCGAAGCTGATACTGACCTATGCCGGCACGGCGAAGATTACGCAAGTAGCCTATGGCAGACCGCTCGCGTTGATCTGGAAATCCGACGGGACCGCCGGTCAGGACGGCAATATCGGGCCTCAGGGATCGGGGGTGACGCTCAACGTGACGGACGTCACCGTGAACGGATGGACGTCGACCGACGACGGGATCCCGATGGCGGTCCTCTTCGATTCCGATGTCCGCGACGTCCACTTCGACGTGAAGCTCAAGAACCCGCACGGCGGCTTCTGCACGTCCACAGGGACGGTCAAGGGCGGCGCGCTGTACGACGACTTTGATGACGGGGACTACAACGGTTGGACGGTCCGCAGCGGAACCTGGAGCGTGAACAACGGCGAGTTGTATCAGTCGAGCACGAGCCAGAACCGCATGATGATCGGGAGCACGAGCTACGGGGACATCACCTACGAGTCGAAGATCAAGGTCACCTCGGGGACGAACGCGTTCCTCATCTTCCGGTACACCGACGACAACAACTTCTACGCCGCGGGGATCAAGACCAGCACCGACGTCGTCCAGCTCGTGAAGATGAGGTCCGGCACCCAGACGGTGACCGCGACCCATTCCAACACGGTGGACAACAACCTCTGGTACAACCTCAAGGTCGTTCTGGCGGGCACGCGGGCGCGCGTGTACCTCGACTGTGTGCTCGTCCTCGACTTCTCGGACGCCCAGATGAACGGGGCCGGCAAGGTCGGATTCCGTACCGCGACGACCGCGACGCGCTGGGACGACGTCCGGCTGCAGCCGGCGGCGGTGCTGCCGTGATCCGCAGGGGGATCGCCGTCGCGACGGCAGCGGCCGCCGTCATCGCGGCGGGCGCGATCGGCTCGAGCGGATCGGCGGGCGCCCGCGCGATCCGCATCGCCTATACGACCGAGCTTCACGGGAACCTGATGCCCTGTTCGTGCCCGGTGCGGCCGCTCGGCGGACTCGCCCGGCGTATCGGTTACGTCGATTCGCTCCGCTCCGCCACCGACGTCGCTCCCCTCTTCCTGGTCGACGCCGGCCGGCTGATGCCGTCGGCCCAGGACTTCCCGCTCCTGAGCAAGAACAGCCGCTCGATCCTGACGCCGCTTATTCACGACGCCGTCGCCGAGATGGGTTACGACGCGATTGCCGGGGTCGATCTCGAGCCGAACCAGGCTCGCGTGCTCGTCCGCGAAGGCGTGCGCGTCACGGTCGTGGCGATGGACGAGCGACTCGACACGAGCGCCGCGGCAGCGAACGCCCGCGCCGCGGGCCGAGCGGACTTGGTGGTCGCCCTCTGCGCCGGCGACATGAGCTTTGCGACCGCTGCTGCCCGCCGCGTCGGCGCCCAGGTGGCCGTCGCCTCGCGCGGGGCGTGCCTGGGCGGCCCGGTCTGGCAGGAAGGCGTCCTGATCCTCGGCGCGGGGACCGAGGGACGCTACGTGGGTCTCGCCCGGCTGGACCTCGACGGTCGCCGTCCGATTCGCGCGACCGATGTGCGCCTGCGGCCGATGGACGCGAGCGCGCCGGTCGCTCCCGCCTGGCGCGCCCGGGTCGAGAAGACCGTTCTCGCTGTCGAGGCGGTCAACCCAGGCGCTTTCTCCCACGGAGAATAGCAGCCGTCCGGGGCCTCTCCCCTACTTCTCGACAAGACTCCAGACGTGCCCGTCCAGGTCCGTCAGCTTGCACATCGTCGCGCCCCACCGAGGACATTCCTGTAGAAGTGAACGCTCCTCTCCATGTCCCTCACGCACAGCAAAACGCCCAGTGATCCTATGAACATGATCGTCCTCCCGACCGACTAGAACTACCAGCTCGATCTCTTCTCTCCCCACGACGGGATCTACGAGCACTCGGCGGTCACGACGAGCCTCGATCTGAATGCGGGAAGACCGTGGTTTTTCATGGCGGGCCGAGGGGCCCAAGAGAAGACGTTGGCCGAGTTGAAGGGCTCACGCTACGCCTTCCCAGGAGCCCAACCGAATGGCTAGCTTCATGACGCGTTTGGATCGCGATCAGGCCGAGTTGCTCGTTCTCGTCATGTACCTAGCTCGCAATGACCTCCGCCACAACCTCAATCTCTTCTTACGAACGCGCGAAGGAGGGGGGGAATGCAGAGGGGGAGGCCGGTTCGACCTCCCCCTCCTGCGTCTGCCAGCGTTGGCGCATCGCGGTTCGCGTCCGACAACGCGCGCGCGAGCCGGCGGGCGCGATCTATTCCTTCGGGGCGGTGCTCGCCAGGCCGCGCACGATGCGCGGCGTGACGAAGATCAAGAGCTCGCGGCGGTCCTTGCGGACGTCGCTCGACCTGAATAGACCGCCGATGAACGGGAGACTCCGCAGAACCGGGATCCCGGTCTCGAAGTTCGTCTCGTTCGAACTGATCAACCCCCCGATCACCGCGGTTTCGCCGTCGGCGACCATCACCCGCGTGTCGGCCTCGCTCGTCGAGAAGATGATCCCGCCCTGGACCGTCGCCTGGGACGAGAGGTCGCTCACCTCGGGATGGAGGTCCATCGTCACTCGGTTCTCGGAGTTGATGTACGGCGTCACCTCCAAGGTGATGCCGACCTTCTTCAACTGCGTGATCGGATTGCCCGACTTGTCGAGGGTGATGAGCGGGATTTCCTTGCCGACCAGGATCCGGGCCTGGCGGTTGTTCACCGTCGTGATGCTCGGGTTCGAGATGATGTTCGCCTTGTTGGCCGACTCCATTGCCTGGATCGTCGCGTCGATGTTCGCCCAGCTGCGGACGACGCCGAACTTGAGCGTCGTCGTCGCATCGGCGATCGGCGTGTCGTGCGCGAACGATCCCGACGCCCGCTCCTTCGTCCAGTGCAAGTTATCAAGGTTCCAGTTGATCCCGAACTCGCGCGCCGTCGTCACATCGACGTCGACAAGCTTCGCGGTGATAGCGACCTGCAGGGTCTCGGTGTCGAGGTCGTGGATCATCTTGCCGACCTGCGTGATCCGATCCGCAATGTCGGTCACGAGGATCGAGTTCGTGCGTGTGTCGGTCTGAGAGGATCCACGGGAGCTCAGCGCAAACGCGACCGACTTCTGGAGCTCGTCCGCGTTCGCGTAGTTCACGACGAAGATCGCGGTCTGGAGCGGGAGCAGCTCCTCGCGCTTGCGCGCCGCCGAGTTGCGGTCGACCTCCTCGTCGAGGAGGACCTTGCGGGGCGCCACCCGGATCACGTCCACGTCGCGGTTGATGGCGGTGAGCCCCGCCGACTCGCAGACCATGTCGAGCGCCTGCCGCCACGGGACCTGGACGAGACGGACGTTCGTCGGTCCCTCGACGTCCCGGTCGGGGATGATGTTGACCTTGCCGAACTCGGCGATCGACCGCAGGACGGTTCGGATGTCCGCCCCCTGCACGTCGAGGCTCATCGGCTCGCCGCCCCCGGCCGGATTGGCTGCCGAATGAACCGTGTCCGCAGTCCCGCCCTGACCGAGGACAGCGGCGGTCGATCCGGACGGATCGACCGCCCCGGCAGGCGAGGCCCAGGCGCACCCGACGATGACGAGGAGGAGCACGACCGCGCCCCCCTTGAAATGACTACCGGCCACGCGATCGCGGACTCTCATCGAACCCCCCTCCTTGGACGAGTGGCAGCGTGACGTTGCGTGAGGTCCCGTATTCCGTGACATGGACGGTCACCTTGTCGGGATAGACGTGAGCGACGGTGCCGTCCCCGAGTGAATCCCCTTCGCGAAGAATCCGGCTCCGTCCGTCCGGCGCCTCGACGAGCGCGAAGCGGTCGTGCTCGGCCCACAGGATCCCGACGACGCGAAGCTCGTCGCTCGTCGGCTCGCCGTTCGGTTCCGTCTTTGCCTTCGAGTCATCCGTCTTGAGGAGCGACTCGAAGAGGTCGCGGCGTCCCACGCTCGAGTAGTAGTACGGCTCCGGGGTCAGGACGATGTCGTCCATGATGGCCGCGAGCCTCGCCGTGTCCATGACGGCGTAGTTCATCTCGGGAACTTGCTTCGGCACGAGCGACGGCGCCTTGCGATCGGCCGACGCGGCCTGCGTCGGACCCGCATCCCCAGCGATGGGTTTTGCCGCCTTCGCACCCTTCAGCGCGCTCGCGTCGGCCGCCTGGGTTCCGGCGATCTCGACGCCCGCGCCCTTCTCCCCCTTCGCGTTCTTCTGCAGCGCGGTGTGGATTGTCTTGCCCGCCGCCTTCGCCTGCTCGTCGCTCAGCGCCCCCGTCTGCTTCTTCGCCGGGGCCGCGCTCCCGTCCTGCTTCGGTTTCATGCAGCCGCACGGCAGCCCGAGCGCGATCACGATCAGGAGGACCCGCGCCAGAGATCCGGGTCCAAATCCCCGCTTACTCATTGCTCGGCTCCCCCCTCGTCTTCGCCTTGAGCTTCGCCCCGATCTGCTGCGCCCGCTCGACCGTCTTCCCCACGACGCTCCCCTCCGGTTTTCCCTTCGCTTGCGCCTGCGCCTGCTCCGGCGACACGCCGGTCCCGCCCAGGGTGTAGGTCTTCGCGATGAAGGACGCGGTCGCGGACTTGTCATTCTTCGCGTCGTTGACCGACGCGATCTCGAGGTTGGACACGGTCACGATCCGCTCCATGTTGGCGAGCTCCCCGAGGAACGTCCCGATCTCGTTGTACCCGCCCTCGACCTTTACCTCGATCGGATGCTCGGTGTAGAACTGCGCGGCCTGCGCATCCATCGGCCGGAAGAGGACGAACTCGACCCCCGACTGGTCCCCCAGCAGCGTGACCGCGCGCAGGAGCGACGCGTTCTCCTCCTCGTCGGGCAGAAGGGCCTGCGCCTTCTGCCACTTCGCGTGGAGGAGGGAGTACTCCTTCTCGAGATACGGGAGCGAGGAGAGCGTCTGTCGCGCCTTCGTGATCTCCCCCGCCATGTCGCGGTACTGGTCGCTCAGATCCTTGATCTCCGCCGCGCTCGCCTTGAACGTGAACGGTACGAGCGTCGTCAGGAAGAAGACATAAAGGAGGGCGCCCAGAAGGATCCCGATCAGGATGAACTTCTGTATCCTTTTGTCCTGAAGCCGGATCGCCACGATGTTCCCCCCTTGCGTGTGCCGGCGGCCGTCCCCGAGCGGCGGGCCGGTCTTTCAGCTCCTACGGCTTGATCTTGGAGGTCAGAGTGAACTTGACGACCTTGTTGTCGCCGATCATCTTCCGCTCGCTCACCGTGAGCGCGACGCCGTCGAAGATGTCCGCCCCCTCCATCTGCGTCATCAAATCCGCCACCAGAAGGTTCGAGAAGGTCATCCCCTCGAGCTCCAGCTCACCGGTCGTCTTCTGATTGAACTTCGTGAGCCACAGGTCGTCCGGCGTCCGCGCCGCAAGCTCGTCCATCACCTCGACCGGCAGGTAACGGTCGCGTGCGAGGTCGGTCACGCTGACGAGCCGCTGGTTCACGTCGGCCCGCTCGCCCTCGAGCGCCTGGACCTTCTCGATCTGGGGCTTCAGCTGGCGCTCCTCGATTTCCGCCTGGGCGATGTCCGATTTCAGGCTCGCGATCTTCACTCTCTGCATCGCGCCGATTCCCGCGAGCGGGACAAAGATCGCGATCGAGATCGCGAGCGGGAGCCAGAACCCGCGGGTCGGCAGGCGCAGGGCCGGATTCGTCTGCTGAGCCCGCTCCTCGAGTGGAAGGAGATTGACCCGGATCACTTCTCGTGCGCCTTTCTCAACGCGAGACCGACCCCGACCGTCAACTGCGGGCCGATCATCCGCGGATCCTCGGGAGCGAAGGACTCGGGGGCGAACGTGATCCGCCTGAGCGGGTCAACAATGTCGACCGGGACCTTCTGCCGCTCGGCAAGCACCTGCGGCAGTCCTTCGATTCGGGCCCCGCCTCCTGCGAGCAGGATTCGGTCGATCCTCTCCGCTTCCCCATTCGATTTCAGATACGCGACGCTCCGCTCGATCCCGACGCCGACCTCGTCGCCGAACGACTTCACGGCCGGCGTGATGTCGAGCGCCGAGCCCAAGCCGCCGCCGGCCGCGGTGCGCCCGCACGCGGCGACCGCTTCCTCGCGGCTCACCTGGTAGAGTTTCTGGACGCTTTCGATGAAGCTGTTGCCGCCGATCGACAGATCCTGCGTGTAGAGCGGGATCCCGCCGCGGACGATGTTGACGTTCGTGAGCTCCGCGCCGACGTTGACGAGCGCCGTCGCTTCATCGCGCACGAAGTCGTAGTTCAGCTCGGCCGCGTTCTGCACGGCGAAGGAGTTGATGTCCATCACCGCCGGGATCAGGCCCGCCTCGCGGATCAGGTCGGCGTGCGTGTTGACGAGGTCCTTCTTCGCCGCGACGAGCAGGACCTGCATCTGCTTCGGACCGACGTCGATGTTGAGGATCTCGAAGTCGAGCGAGACGTCGTTGATGTCGTACGGAACGTACTGCTCCGCCTCCCAGTGGATCGCCTCGCGCGCATCTCTCGGGTCGAGGCGATCCATCGTGATCTTCTTGACGATGACGCCGCGACCCGCGATGCCGGCTGCGACCCTCTTCTCGCTGATTCCCGCCCGTTCGAAAAGGTTCTGAACCGCCTCGATGACGAGCTGCCGGTCCATGATCTCTCCCTCGACGATCGCCTCGGGGACGAGATCCGCCACGCCGTAGCGGACGAGCCGGGTGGAATCACCCCTCGTTTCGAGCTGCACGACCTTGATCGCGCTCGATCCGATGTCCAAACCTACCGTCGTCTTGCTCTTGCCGAGCACACGCGCCTCCTGGTCCGTACGGACCTCCGCAGGTCATTTATCGGTCGCATTGCGCCGGACATTTACCGACTTCCCAATGGAAGTCGAACGATCCCGGGCTAGCGGAGCCCGGCCATTGCGGGATGCATGAGTCCCGCATACCACGCCCAGACGCGAGGCCCCACGAGGAGGACGATCGCCGCAGCGGGCGCGAGAAACGTCCCGAACGGTAGGGCGGTTTTCCCCGATCCTCGGCGGGCGGCGATCAACGAGATCCCGACCATGGACCCGAACAGCGACCCCAGCACGATCGTGAGCAGAATCCCCTTCCAGCCCAGGAACGCTCCGAGCATCGCCGCGAGCTTGATGTCGCCGCCACCCATCCCGTCGACCTTGCGAATTGCACGATAGGCAACCGCGACCCCGAGGAGCGCGCCGGCGCCCGCCGCCGCGCCGATCAGCCCCTCGATCCGCGGAACGCCGATCCACGGCGATAGGGCGAGCCCGGCCGCGATCCCGGGGATCGAGATCTCGTTCGGGATGATCCGATGGTCGAGATCGATCCACGTGATCGCGAGGAGCGCGAGAAGGAAGGCCGCGCGGATCCCTGCACCTGCGGGCCCCGTGGAGACGAGCGTGGCCGCGATCAGGCAGAGGGCGCCGGTCGCCTCGACGGCCGGATAGCGGACCGGGATCGGCGACGCACAGTTCCGACACCGGCCGCGGAGCACCAGATAGCTCACCAGCGGAACGTTGTCGTAGGGGGCGATCGCGCATCCGCACCGCGGACAGCGGGACCGCGGTCGGACGATCGACAGCCCGATCGGGAGCCGGTAGATCACGACGTTCAGGAAGCTGCCGAGGCAGAGACCGAGAGCAGCGAGGAAGATCCATCCCGCGGGGATCGCGTTCAGCCAGGCCCCATTGCCGCTCACAAACCGCCTCTGTCTTCGCGCAACGCGCGGAGTCGTTCCTCGGCGAGCGCCCGCGTCGCGGGATCGGTGCTTCGGGCCATCTCCTCCCACAGGCGGGCGGCGAGTTCGGCGCGCCCCACGCGCGCGCACGCGTGGGCGGCGAGGCGCACCGTGTACGGAGGCGCCCCGCGCATCTGCGCCGCGGCGCTCATCTCGGTCGCGCCGATCCGCGCGTCCCCGTGCATGTATTCGAGAAACCCGCGCTGGAACGCGATCATCCAGTCATCCGGATTGGCGGCGACCCCACGGGTAAGCAGCTCGCGCGCGGCGTCCATGTCCCCCGCTTCCTCGCCGAGAACGAGTGCGCCGAAGATGTACGCATTGCGGAAGCCCGGATCGAGTCTCGTGGTGACGTCGAAGAGATGTGCCGCGAGCGGGTACCGCTGATCCCCGAGATGGTGCTTTCCGTAATACTGAATCGCCGTGAGCCACGCGAGGTCGGCGCCGGCAGTCGGCTGGCCCAGCGAGACCGCATCGAGGAGGCGGCCGGACGGGAAGAACGGAAGCTCTGGATCGGCCTGCTCGGCGGTCTCCGCCTGGATCCTCTCGGACACCGCTCCCGCCGCGACAAGGAGGGACGCGCCGAGGGCCGCAGTAACCGCGAGGGAACCGAAGATCCGGATCATTGCCCGACCAGCGCGCGCCGCGCGAACGCGACCCGCGCGAACAGGAGGGCGGATACCGTGTACAGGAGCGCGTAGGCGACCAGGAACGTCCATCGCTCCAAGGATGGCGCGTCGCCGTGCACGAGCCACGCCGAGCCGTTGTAGAGATCGAGGCGCGGAACGACCCAGAGGATCGGGCGCAACGCCGCGATCTGCGCGAGCGTCCCGGCACTGTTGCCGACGATCCAGGCGCCGAGGACGAAGAGGCCCGCGGTCACAGGCGATGCGAGGGATGCGAACAGAATCGCGACCGCGGCCAGGATCCACATCTGCAGAAGCGTCAGCGCCACGGCACCGGCGAGCGCCGGGCCGATCGGATCCCGGGACGCTGCGAGGACGAGTGCCAATATCGCGCCCATCGTCCCTTCGGCAAGCGCCAGCACCATCGCCAGCCCGGTGAACTTCCCCACCACGAACGCGCCGCGGCCCACCGGCCGGCTGAAGACGAACGCGACGCTCCCCCGTTCGATCTCGCGGTACATGAGGGCGTGCCCCACGAAGATGATCACGAGGAGCCCGAAGCCCGAGAGTGCGAATAGCCCGAAATCGCAGACGATCCTCCGTCCTTCCCCCAGGGCGAGAGGCGCCGCGAGGCGCGATGTCAGGAAGACGACGGCGGCGAACCCGCCGAGTACGTAGAGGACCTTCTCGCGCATCGCCTCGACGAACGTGTTGGCGGCAATGGTCGCGCTCGCGCTCATTTCACCCCCGCTTCTCCGCAGCCTCGTCGGGTGTGGCCGCCCCGTTGCGAATCGCGTCGATGAAGAAAGATTCGAGACTCTGCCGGCGGCGCCTGACCGAGCGAATCGTTCCACCGTGCGAGAGGATCCGGGAGAGGAGCGCCGCCGTCTCGATCTCCTGGCCGCTCGCGAGCGTCGCGGCCCATAGTCCGGCGCGCTCCTCGATCGTCGCGGAGATCCCGCGGATCAGGTCCGCTCCATCCCCCGGGACCGCAAACTCGATCTCGATTTCCTCTTCGGTCCCCCGGAGGAGGTCCTCCGCGCTCCCTTCGACCGCGATGCGGCCGTCATACAGGAGCCCGACGCGATCGGCGAGCGCTTCAACGTCCGCGAGCACGTGGCTCGCAAGGACGATGGTCCTCCCTTCCTCGCGCATCTCTCGAATCCACGTCTTCACGTCCCCACGGCCGAGCGGGTCGAGTCCGCTCATCGGCTCGTCCAGAATCAGGAGCGGCGGATCGTGGAGCGAGGCCTGCGCTATGCCGACCCGCTGCAACTGCCCCTTGCTCAGCCGGCGCAGCGGGCGGTCGCGGAATGGACCCAGTCCGAAGCGCTCGAGAGCACGCTCGATGGCTCGATCGACCTCGGAGATCTTCGACAGGCGCCCGGCGAATCGCAGGAGTTCGCGCACGCTCAGGTACGGGTAGTAGCACGGCGTCTCGGGCAGGAAGCCCAGGCGCTCGCGCGCCGCCATGCTCCCGAGCGGGAAGCCGAAAATCGACCCGTCGCCCGCGTCCATCCGGATCATTCCGAGCAGGAGCCGGAACGTTGTGGTCTTTCCGGCACCGTTCGGCCCGATCAGGGCGTAGACCTCGCCTGCGCCCACGCACATGCTCATGCCCTTCAAGACCTCGTTCGGGCGGCGTAGCAGCCCGGGCCGGTAGGCCTTGCGGACATCCTCAAGTCGGACCGTCGCTTCCATGATTCGTCGAAATTGTCGGCCCTTGGTGGACCGATCTTGATTGCTTCGAGTTCGGGACGGCGGCGCGCTCCCTCCGGGACGGGGTTCGAGGGTTCGGGATCTACAGTCCGGTCACGACCGGCCTGCCGCAACTCGAGTTGATGTTGGGCACGGCGATCGCCACGGACACTCCCGCCATCTTTTTCCCTGAAATGCCCGTTGCGGTGATTGTGATGGCGGTCGAGTTCGCGTTCCCGCCTCCGCCCGCGGTGATCGCATAGCTGAAGAGCTCGGTCGAGGTCAGATCGACGATGCCCGTTGGGCCGAAGGGCCAGGTCGGATTGCCGGCGGCGTCCGGGTACTCCATGGCATAGGCCTTCGCCGCCGTGGAGATCTCACCGATCTTCGCGGTCGCTTCGGTGAGCCGGGAGTTTCGTACGAACTTCCCGTAGATCGGGATCGCCACCCCGGCCAGGATCGCCAGGATGACAACGGCCACCAGGAGCTCGATCATCGTGAGACCCCGGCGGCTCTCGTTGCGGCGGCACAGTCTCATTCTCCGGCCCTCCTCCGAGAACGCGGCTGCAGCCCCCCGGAATGGACTCAGGGAAGCCGCGCCCTCCCTGGGATCGCTTCGGCAGGAATCTTCGCCGGCATGAGCGCCGTTGCGCTGGGCGGATCAGGGTCCGATTCCAAACGAGCCGGCGGGCGCAGGTCCGAAGACCCACGCCCGCCCCAGGCTCGCCGCTCGAGGAAGGATCGCTTGCGCTTAGTGCGCGGTATTGCTCAGAACGAGGATCGAGGTACCGGAGA